>Ga0206125_10003873_pt1 | contig 13795 bp, 10 predicted proteins | sample Helgoland_Spring_4_FD_148598 | JGI IMG/M metagenome (GOLD analysis project Ga0206125, IMG submission 148598) | Pelagic subsurface seawater microbial communities from Kabeltonne, Helgoland, North Sea - Helgoland_Spring_Bloom_20160331_1 | ecosystem: Environmental > Aquatic > Marine > Epipelagic ... | reverse complement strand
ATTTCGACTACAACAACGATAAAGATGCCAAACCAAATCACGTCGATGCCGGCCTGACGGATCATAGGCTCAACGATGGCCATGGTTAGCACCACTGATGAAATGCCATCAAGGAACATGCCAAGGACAATGTAGAACACTGTTAGTGCTGCGATCAACGTGATCGGCGACAGGTTCATCTCGTCGATTGTTGCTGCCAATGCGCGGGGCAGGCCGGTAAAGCCCATCGCAAGAGATAAAAACGCGGCGCCCATAAGGATCAGCGCAATCATCGCACTGGTGCGCGTGGCACCCATCAGCGAGGCAAAGAAGGCCTGAGGCGTCAATGATCTTTGGAACATGGCCAGCACGAGCGACCCAAGAACACCAACCGCCGCAGCTTCGGTTGCCGTGGCCCAGCCAAAATACATCGATCCGATTACGGCAAAGACCAAAAGCAACACAGGCAACAGAAACCGGCTTTCAAAGATCATTGCACCCAGCGTCATACTGGGGTCCGGTTCTGGGCGCTCGAGTGGGCGCAGGAAATGCCAGCCGATGATATAGCTTGCAAAAAGCGCGGCCAGAACGAGGCCAGGAACGATACCGGCCATGAACAACTCGATGATGCTTTCGTTGATCGATACACCATAGACAATCAGTGTCAGAGATGGCGGGATCATGAGGCCCAGCGTCGCCGCGCCCGCCAGCGTTCCGATGATCATATATTCGGGATATCCGCGCGCGCGCAGCTCGGGGATCGACATTTTGCCCACTGTGGTCAGCGTGGCCGCTGATGATCCCGAAACAGCGGCAAAGATGGTACATCCCGCAATATTTGTATGTAAAAGGCCGCCGGGCAGCCAGCGCATCCATGGGGCGAGGCCCCGGAACATGTCTTGTGACAATCGGGTGCGATATAGGATCTCGCCCATCCAGATGAACAGGGGCAAAGCCGTCAGGGTCCAACTGCTGGCACCAGTCCAGATCGTGGTGATCATCGCATCACCTGCGGGGCGGGTTGTGAACAGCTCCATCCCTACCCAGGCAACACCCATCAGCGCAAGGCCCACCCAGATTGAAGATCCTAACAAGGCAAACAGAACAAAGAGAAAGACGACTGTTGCATAGGCTTCGGTCATTCCACTGCCTCCCCTTGAATCGGATTTTCACCGGTAGCCAGCATTCGACACAGAGTATCCCAAAGTGCGATGGCCAAAAGAACTGTACCGATCGACATGGCAAGCTGCGGCACCCAGACTGGTGTGTAGATCAGCTTAGTCGAAGTGTCAGAAAGTGCAGCCCCCCAATCGCCTGGCGCGCGGGAGGGCAGACTAAGAACTGTGACCACCCATTCCGGGATCTGGTCCTGACCTTGGGTCCGGTCGTTCAACATCTCGGAAAAAATGTTGGTCTTTACCGCGTAACGCGCAAAATAAGTGGCAATCACGGCCGCGCCAAACACGGCAAAAACATCTAGCCAGCGATTAAGGAACCGGTTGGCATTCAGCAAGATTGAAACCCGAATATGTGCCCCGCGCGTCATCGCATGGGCGAGTGCAAAAAATGATGTCGCCGCCATTGCATATCCCGCGAATTCGGTTGTGCCGGGAAGGGCGACGCCGATCCACCGCGCAATCATACCTGCGACGATCAACCCGAGAATTGTAACCATGAAACAGGCCGCAATCGCGCCTGATGCAAGGTATAGGCGATCCAGTCCGCGCCAAAGTGGGCGCAAGATACGCGCCGCCCGGGGCCCAAGCCACCAGCAGATCAATGCAAATATGCTCGGAAATACAAACAGCCACACCCACAGGGGCAGGCCCATCACCGGGGACCAGTCACGCATTTTGGGGGCTCCTGAAAGTGAAAAGGGGCGGCTGGGGCGCCGCCCCGAGTCGGGCTTAGTTGCCTTTGAAAGCGTCAATGATGGCTTGACCCGCGTCACCGGCGTCGGCCAGCCATTGTGCTGTCATTTTTTCACCGATCACTTCCAGTTCAGCCAGGAATTCAGGCGAAGCTTCTGTGACGGTCATGCCATTCTTGGCCAGTTCGTCAAAATAGAAGTTGGCCAAGTTTTCTGACTTGGCAGCACAGGAGGCTGCGGTTTCGTCGGCGGCTTTTTGGATGCCCGCTTGGGTCGCTTCGTCCAAACCTTCCCATACTTGTGAGTTTACCATCACATAGTTGCGCGGCAACCAAGCATTTACTTTGTAATAATGGCTCAAATGCTCCCATACCTTGCGGTCATATCCAGTTGAGCCGGAAGAAATAAAGGATGAGGCTACGCCTGTGGCGAGGGCTTGGCTGAGCTCTGCAGCCTCGATTTGCACTGGGATCATGCCCAATTCTTCGGCAAAGGTAGCTGTGGCAGAGTTGTAGCTGCGGAACTTGATGCCCTGCGTATCTGCCGATGATCCGACTTCTTTGTTGAAATAGAAACCTTGTCCCGGCCATGGGCAGGTATACAGCGCCACCAGATTCAGGTCAGCCATCTGCGCGTTCACGGCGTCGCGCGCCGCTTCCCACAATTTGGCGTTGTCGGCGTAGCTGGTTGCAAGGAACGGCAGGTTGTCCCAGCCAAGCAACGGCGCTTCGTTGGCATGGGCAGACATGAACCGTTCACCAATTGGGACCTGACCGGTCTGGATTGCCCGTTTGATATCACCACCACCAAAAAGTGAGCCGCCGGGATGCACGGTGATGTTGATTGCACCATCCGTGTACTCGGCAACACGCTGGGCAAACAGAACACCCTGTTCAGAGTGGTAGTTGGTGGCCGCATAGGCCATTGGCATGTCCCAGTTCTGGGCGTGGCCATCGGCCAGTGCGACCGTGGCGGTCAGAGCGAGCGCTGCGCCTGCTTTAAATACATATGTCATGGTGACTCCCTGTTGAAATGCCCGCTTAGTGGGCTTTGTGTTTTGAAGGATCAAAAGGGCTCAGGTCAATGTTTGGCCTTGCCCCAGAAATCAAGTCTGCAATCAGACGACCTGTTTTCGGACCACCTGTCAAGCCAACGTGTTGATGCCCAAACGCGCTGTAACTTAGACCTTGGGCATCATTTGGCCCGATAACTGGCAGGCTATCCGCCGGGGCAGGTCGATGCCCCATCCATTCATCAATGTGATCATACTGGACATTGGGCAGCAGTTGAGCGACCTGCCGTTTCAACAGCGCAAACGGCGCAACACTGGGGCCAAGCTTCAAGCCGCCGAACTCGACGACGCCAGCCGCGCGTATGCGCCCCTCCATCGGAGTGATGACGAACTTGCCTGCCGCAACCATCATAGGCGCACGCGGCATAACAGAGGGATTAACCAGTTCGATATGATATCCCCGCTCGCTTTCCAACGGCACCTTGATTCCAAGCTTGTGCGCGATGGCCTTTGACCAGGGGCCTAAAGCAAAGACAATGGCATCGGCCTGCATTGGTCCGGCTTCGGTCATGAGCGCGCTGATTTGACCATTCTCCATCACGATGTCATGAATTGCGCTGATCTCTAGCGTGCCGCCCTGTTCGACAAAATGATCGGCGAGCGCTTTGACATAGGCGCCTGGATCCGAGATCCTGCCATGGTCCAGACACCTTACAACCGTTTCGAATGCATCGCCATAGATCGGGTCAAAAGCTGCATATTCGCTGCCGTGCAGCACCTCGTAGCGGACGCCAACAGAATCGCGCTTGCGCCAGCCATAGCTGTCCGCGTCGAATGCCGCCCGGGTCTGATAGCCAAAGCAATAGTCATCGTTGGCAATGTAGCGTTCCGCCGGTGTGCCGGCTGCAAGGGCCCGATGCTGTGCCGCGGAATCAAGCAAAAGTGTGCTCATCGCTTGGGCGTAACGATCAACATGCGTGTCCGTCGCAAATTTCATGTATTGGGCAAGAAATGGCAGAAGCCGCGGCAAGTAGCTCCAGCGCAGAAACAATGGCGCTTCTTTGTTCAGCAGCATCCCGGGTGCCTTACGCAGCAAACCCGGAACGGTTACGGGCACGACGGCACCCGCCGCCAACACCCCCGCATTGCCATAGCTGGTACCAGACGCGGGGCCGGTCCGATCCACTACCGTTACACTGTGGCCTGCGCGTTGCAGCCAGATCGCGCAGGATATTCCAACGATACCGGCACCGGCCACCAGGATATTCTTCCGTTTCATATGTCAAAACCAACGCTATTTTTGGCGTAGGCACAAGACCGGTCACAGCTTGCGCGCCCAAAGCTTTTCAATAAGGGCAAACAACGAAGCGTTGGGCAGGGTAATCGATGTTGCGGGACGTCCTTATGGTCATCATGCAACTCCTGAGCGACCGACATCGCTTTGATTGCTATTCAACCATATGGCATGCCACGCGCGCGCCGCGCACATCGCGCAACTCAGGCCGCGTTGTTCGGCACAGTTCTGTTGCACGCGAACAGCGCGGATTATACGCGCAGCCGGGCGGTGGGTTGATCGGATCAGGAATTTCGCCAGTTGGTGGCGGCACTTCGCGGCCAAAGGCGCCCAGTTGCGGTGCAGCGGCCAGCAACATCTGAGAATAGGGATGTTTCGGATCATCAAAGAGCGTGTCCGGGTCTGCCTCTTCTACCAGTCGCCCCAGATAGAGCACTCCAATTTTGTCGGCCATATGCTGCACAACCGTCAGATCGTGACTGATGAACAGATAAGTTAGCCCGAATTCGTCCTTAAGGTCGCTCATCAGGTTCAGGACTTGCGCCTGCACCGACACGTCCAGCGCACTTGTTGGTTCGTCGCAGACGATCAGCTTTGGCTCTGAGGCCAGTGCGCGGGCGATACAGATCCTCTGACGCTGTCCGCCCGAAAATTCATGGGGAAATTTGCCTGCATCACGAGCGCTCAGGCCCACCTGCTCAAGTAATCGTTCGGCTAGCCCGTCTGTTTTTCCTCCACGGGCTGCAACGGGTTCGACAATAATGTTTCGCACCCGCCATCGCGGATTGAGCGAGGCAAACGGATCCTGAAATATCATTTGGATGTCGGCGCGCACGTCATCGATCTTTTTCGCATCACTTTCGCGGGCCAAATCGACACCACGGATTTCCACAGAGCCCGATGAAGGGCCCAAAAGCCCGACCAACATCTTGCCAATTGTCGATTTGCCAGAACCGCTTTCACCGACCAGTGCGTAAACAGAGCGCTCTTCGATCTCGAAAGATACATCAGAAACCGCTGTTAGCAATGCGCGTGACCTGCGCTCGATCAGCCGATTCAGCCATGGCTTGGAGACATCGAAAATGCGCGTCAGATTGCGAATGGACACCAGAGCCATCAAGTTACCCCTTGGCTGGTAAGAGGATGAAAACATGCCGAGCGCCCGGCGCCATCCTGAATGCTCGGGCCCGGCTCCTGGCGGCAGTCGTCCTGCACCCGCGGGCAGCGCGGACCAAAGGCGCAGCCCGCGGGCAGCGCGTCAAGCCGCGGCATTGCGCCGGGTATCTGATGCAAGCGCGCCCTGCCGCGCGAAGCCAGCGGCGTCGATCCCATCAACCCATCCGTGTAGGGATGGCACGGCCGCGTCAACACATCGCGCACAGGCCCCAGTTCGGCCAGTCTGCCAGCATACATAACCGCGACGCGGTCTGCCGCTTCGGCGATGACGCCCATGTCATGGGTGATCAGCATGACGGCAGTGCCACGCTCGTGACACAGCCGCTTGAGCAGGGCGATGATCTGGGCCTGAACGGATACATCAAGCGCGGTTGTGGGTTCATCTGCAATTATCAGGCTTGGCTCGGCGCACAACGCAAGGGCGATGACCACGCGTTGTCGCATCCCGCCCGAGAATTCGTGTGGATAGCTATCGACGCGCTCAGATGCCCCCGGAATGCCCACTTCCTCAAGGGCTGCGACAGCTCTGTTGCGCGCGTCCGCCTGTGAGATATCAAGATGGGCCAACATGGTCTCGGTCAACTGGTCACCGATTTTGAGAAGTGGATTGAGAGAGGTCAGAGGGTCCTGAAACACCATTCCAATTTCCTTACCGCGCAGGCACCGCATCGCTTCGCCCTGCAGGTGGTCAATGCGGGTTCCGTTCAGGTGGATTTCTCCGGCAGAGATATGTGCAGGCGGGCTAAGAAGACCGATGACAGCATTGCCCGCCATTGATTTTCCGGCACCTGATTCTCCCACGACGCCCAGAATTTCGCCTGCCGCGATGTCATACGAGACACCGTTTACAGGCCGCAAAGTCCCTTGGCGCGTGGGAATATCGACGCTAAGATTGCGGATAGAGAGGATTGGGCTGGTCATATACAGGGGTTCCACACGGGCTTTCGATCCACGCTTAGGCTCTTTTCAGTTCTGTCTTTTAAATCTGACATCTCGCCTTCAATAGCAGTATAAAATGCCAAAACGTCCTGGTCGTTGCAGATCGCGCCTGGCGGGATTTGCGATGCTTCGAACGCGTCAAGTTGTTCTTCTGTACCGGGTCCATTTCGCGAAACGAAATCACGGTGTAGTTCCAGCAGCTCCACCAGGGACGCGTGTGTTCCTGTTCCTGACTGCTCACAGTTACGCGCGTAAGCCTCGAGCATTGTGACGATTGAATAGGTGCACAGCACAGCACCCCGTTTATCGAATGCGGGTTCTGTGTTTTCTGCCTGTACGAGGGTCGCACAAATGCAGGCGGCAACGAACAAACAGTATAAACGCATCATCGCAACCTCGGGTTCAGTGCATCGCGCAGCCAGTCGCCCAGCAGATTAACGCTCAGTGCTAAGGATAGAAGCGTCCCCGCGGGGAAAAGCAAAATCCACCATTCGCCTGAAAACAGAAAACTCTGGCCGACGCGGATCAGTGTACCCAAAGACGGTTGAGTGGGCGGTGCGCCAACGCCAAGAAAGGACAGGGTTGCTTCGGCAATGATCGCTAGAGCCAGTGAAATGGTTGCGATCACCAGAACCGGCGACAGCACGTTTGGCAAGATGTGGCGCAGCATGATGGCAGGGCTGGTGCGGCCGATCAGACGGGCGGCCTGAACGTATTCCTTGTTTTTCTCGACCAATGTAGCGCCGCGCACAACTCGCGCGAACTGAACCCAGTCCGACAGACCGATCGCGACGATTAACACCCAGATGGCCATCTGATCGCGATATTCGACAGGCGTTATACCTTTGGCCACGCCAAAGATCAGCATTGCAACAAGGATCGCAGGAAAGGTCAGCTGTACGTCGGCCACACGCATAATGATCGTCTCGGTCCAGCCACCCACATAGCCTGCGAGCAGACCCAGCGTAATGCCCAACACCATTGCAAACAAAACCGCTGCCGCCCCCACGAACAGCGAGATGCGCATGCCATAAAGGATTGTAGAAAACACGTCACGCCCTTGATCATCTGTGCCCAGCCAGAACACATCACCGGTAAAGGCATTGGGTGCCATCGGTGCAGAAAACCCGTTCATCAGGTTCAGGGATGCGGGATCAAAAGGGTTATAGGGTGCGATGAGAGGCGCGAATATAGCGCCTAGGACAAGGATCACGGTCACAGCAAAGCTGACAACTGCCACGGGCGAGCGTTTGAACTGGTAGGCAAAGTCTGATTGCAGCGCGAGGCGCAGGCGCGAGGGATCCTTGACTGAATGCTTGGGAAGGCTGGTGTCACTCATCATTGCGCTCCGGTGCGATCTGCGCGCAGCCGCGGGTCGATTGCAAAGTACAGCAGGTCAACAACCAGATTGATGCTCACGAACATGACAGAGATCAGCATGAGGTATGCGGCCATCACCGGGATATCCACAAACTGGATCGCGTTAATAAAGAGCAGCCCGACACCGGGCCATTGGAACACTGTTTCAGTAATGATCGCAAAAGCGATGATGCTGCCCAGTTGCAGACCTGTGACCGTGATCACCGGCACCAGCGTATTTTTCAGCGCGTGTCGAAAGTTGACCGCGCGTTCGCGCAGGCCGCGGGCGCGGGCGAAGCGGATATAATCCTGGCGCAGCACCTCCAGCATTTCCGAGCGCACCAGACGCATGATCAATGTCATCTGGTAGAGCCCAAGGGTGATCGACGGCAAAACAAGCGCCCTGAGCCCCGTTTCGGTCAGAAAACCGGTGGACCAGCCGCCAATGTCCACGGTGTCTCCTCTGCCGAAACTGGGCAGCCAGCCCAATTCCACCGAAAACAGGTAAATCAGCAATATCCCGATCAGGAACGTGGGCAGTGACACGCCGATAAGAGATATCGACATGATAGCATTCGCAGCAAAGCCATTGCGCCGGATCGCGGTAAAGACGCCCAGCGCGATCCCGATAGAAATCGCCAGAAAACCGCTGACAGCGGCCAGCTCCAGCGTGGCTGGTGCGCGCTCGATCAGAATTTCAGACACAGGGCGCCCTTGACGGTAACTGACTCCAAAATTGCCCTGAACCGCGCCTTCCAGAAACTTGTAGTACTGAACGACAAAGGGCTTATCGAGGCCCAGAACCACCCGCAGACGTTCTATATCGGCCTGGGTGCGTTCCTGCCCCAGCATGTTGTCGATCGGGTCGCCGACAAAGCGAAACATAGAGAACGCCACTAGTCCCACAATCAGCAGAACAAGTGCGCTTTGGGCGACCCTTTGGATGATGTAGGCGAGCATCGGTTGCCCTTTCGCGGTCGGGCGGGGTTGCCCCCGCCACTGGCCTTAGTTCACGGTTGCCCAACGCAGGATAAAGAAGTTATCCGGGCGTTGGGTTAGAGCGATATTAGATTTGGCGCCCCAGACCAACGGTTGGACATACATGGGTACATAGGCCACTTCATCCTGCAAAATCTGGGTGACCTCGTCCAGCATCGCCTGACGCTTGGTGTTGTCAATCTCGGACTGGATCATCGGTAACAGTTCATCCACGCGTGCACTCGAAAAGCCACCAAAGTTCCAGCTGCCCAGTTTCTTTTCAGCATTTGGCGTCGAAGCAAGGAAACGGATTGGATGTTCTGCATCGAACGTGCCGGGCGACCAGCCCAACAGGTACATGTCGTAGTTGTCAGCACGTAGTTCGGGCCAGTAGTTCTTGACAGGCATTGCGTCCAGCACGGCGGTGATGCCCACTTTTGCCAGCATGCTGGTAACGGCCTGGCAAACAGCCTCGTCGTTCAGGTAGCGGTCGTTGGGGCACTTCAGTCCAAAAGAAAACCCGTTTGAGTATCCCGCTTCGGCGAGCAGCGCTTTGGCGGCGTCTACGTCAAACGCCGGCCTAGCAGCCAGCGCGTCCGAGTAACCGCGCATTGCAGGACTGACCAGCTGGCTGGCGGGCTCGGCATTGCCGCGCATAATGGTTTGCAAAATCGCTGGTACGTTCACTGCATGGGCGACTGCCTGGCGTACCCGAACATCGGCAAAGGGATTTTTATCTGATGTTTCAGCTGAATATTTCAGCGTTTCAGCCTCGTGTGGGAAGCCAAGCATGATGACACGCGCCTCGATCCCTTGAATGACCTGGACAGATGTATTGCCTGAAAGTCGGGCGGCGTCTTGGATCGGAACAGGATTGATCAAGTCCACATCGCCGGACAATAAAGCGGCAACAGCGGTCGCCGGGTTCTGGATCGGAGTCAACTCGGCGCGGGTGATGTTGTGCTCGGCCGTGTCCCACCAGCCGTCAAATGGCTCAAGCACGGTGCGCAGGCCCGGTTCGCGTGCTGTCACACGGAACGCGCCGGTGCCATTGGTGTTGAGCGTGGCGTAATTGCCATTTTCCTTGTCGGGCTGGGCTGTGCCATTTGCCTCAGCCCAGCCGCTGTCCATGATCATCCAGTTGGCGATGCTGTCGGGAAAGATAGGATTGGGGGCGGATGTCATGATGTCGACGGTATAGTCATCGACCACCACCACATCAGACACCGGAGAGAACCAGCTGCGCGTGTCAGAGGCTTCGTCGCTGGCTCGCTGATATGAAAACAGCACATCTGCCGCGTCAAAAGCTGACCCGTCGTGAAATGTCACGCCTTGGCGCAGGGTGAATCGCCAGCCTTCGCCCTTGCCAATGGGTTCCCACCCGGTGGCCAGTGCTGGCTCGATGCTCATGTCCTTGCCACGCCTTACGAGGCCTTCGTAGACGTTGTTGAGAAAACCCAGAACAGGTGCTGAGTTTACAGCATGCGGGTCCATAGTTTGCGGGTCGGTTTTTTCGGCCCAGCGAAATTCTTCGGCAAAGGCAGGTGCTGCAAGCAGCGTTGTCGCGATTAGGGTGGCGCGGATCATTTTAAAAAGTCCTTTAGGGTCAGTGAATTCGATTTTTGTCGACCAGTAACATGCCCAATACTTACTGCGATAAACGTTTTGAGCGATATATGGGCCGCAACTGGTCAAGGTTGCGGCCCTTTGTTGATGTGATCAGTTCAGTTCAAAGTACTTCATCTTGGGGGAATCGCCGGGATCAACGATTGTACCCACATTCGACTTCATACCCCAGTTCAGAACCTGGTGGTGCAGTGGGATATAGATCGCCTCGTCCTGTACCACCTGCCAGATGGCGGCGATATCGGCATTGCGGGCCGCAAGATCGGTGTTCGATGCAAGGCTCACGATCTTTTCGTTCAGCGCATCATTGGTGAAACGCGTTGCGTTCCAAGAGCCGTATTTATCGGTCCGCCCGTGAACGAGGAAGTTAAAGATGTATTCGCTGTCATAGGTCGGCACACCCCAGCCCAGCATGTAGAAATCCGTCTGCAGATTGCTGAGCAGTGGGAAGTGCTGTGCCTTGGGCTTGGCATCGAGGTTCACGTCGATTCCGATCTGTGCCAACATGCCGACAGAGGCTTGGCAGATTGCTTCGTCATTAATATAGCGATCATTCGGGCAATCCAGCTGGATTGAGAACCCATCACCATAGCCTGCCTCGGCCATCAGAGCCTTGGCGCCTTCGATATCGGTGGTCGACGATCCATCCATGTCCGCGTCCCATCCGTTGACAAACGGCGGCGCGATCATGCCCGCAGGGTCCGATTGGCCTCGCATCACGACCTGTTTGATCGCATCGCGGTTGATCGCCATGGACATCGCGCGTCGTACCCGCACATCAGCCAGAGGATTGGCACCCTCGATATTATCGTTAGCAAGATCGGCATCACCTGCGTTCAAGCCAAAAAAGATCACCCGGTTTTGCGGTGCGGTGCGCACATCAAGCCCATTGGTGCCAGCAACGCGCGCCAAATCCTGAACCGGTACATCCTGAATAAAGTCCACCTCGCCAGATAGCAGGGCTGCAACGCGGGTCGCCGGATTTTGGATTGGCGTGTATTCCACCGCTGTCACCTGCAATGGGAATTCTCCAGCACCCCAGTAATTCTCGTTGGCCGCCAACACGGTTTTAACGTCAGGTTCGCGGCTGACCAATTTGTAGGGGCCGGTGCCGTTGGCGTTCTTGGCGGCGAATGTGTCTTCGCCCCCTTCGTAATCCTGAACTTTGACTGCGCCATTCGCCTCGGCCCAACCTTTGTCCATAATGAACAAGTTGGTGAGGTTGTTGGACATGATCGGATTGGGACCGTTTGTTTCGATCTCGACCGTGTAAGGCCCCGCTGCGCGGACTTCTTTTACCGACGCAAGCAGTTCCTTGTAGTCACTATCTGGGGTCATTGCCCTGTTCATCGAAAACACAACGTCTTCGGAATCAAAGGCCGCTCCGTCATGGAAGGTAACCCCCTCACGCAGCTTGAACACCCAAATGTTGGGATTGTCCGCAGACGGGCCCCATTCGGTGGCAAGTGCCGCCTCAATCGCGCCGGTATGGTCGCGGATAATCAGTGGTTCCATAATTTGGTGAGCCAGCGTGCTGGTGGGCCCTTCGTTCTGGGCATGTGGATCCAGTGTCAGAGAGTCGCCCGCGCGCGCCCATTTCAGTGTCTCGGCGCTGACGAGGGTCGTGCTGGAAAACAGCAGGGCCGCGGACAGCAGTGGTGTGATCTTCATGACTTATCTCCCGTATTTTGTTCAGATAAAGTGTTCTTTAGTCTGCGCCATTTGGCAAGGCGCTTGTTGTTCAAACTTGCAAGCGTCACATGTCACATGCAACCTTTTTGGTGGTCTGGAGCGTCTGTGCTCTGTCAACCTTCATCGGGGCTACTTGTCGCGGGTCCAGATCAGGTGTTGGGGATGCGCGATGATACGATGATAGCATCACCAGAAAACTTGTCTCAACCGCGAACACGATCATAAAAACAGCAGATAAATGGTGACGGCAAATCGCAAGCTGTATGCTTTCATTTTAGCATTTTGATGAATTGCCTGTAACGTCATGCACTATATAACACGTTGAAATATTGGGTTTCAGGCAATTTTTGATGATGAAATTTTTTCCATAACGCTCTAGGTATTTACGTATCCCGCAACCACCTGAAGTAAGCGGAAGGCGGTCGCCGCATCATTTTCGACAACAGCCATGAATTCCTCTTTGCCGATGCGTAGACATGTGAGGTCGCTTTTGGCCTGCATGTCGAGCGCTCGTGGCTCGTCTCGGATCAGCCCTAACTCACCAACCAAAGCGCCGGGCCCTATCGTTGCGATCAACCGGGGGGCGCCATTGTTCTGCGGCAAAAGCAGATCGGCTTCGCCTTGTATGATCATGTAGGCACCGTCGGTCGGGTCGTCATTTTTATGAAAGACATAAGTCTCGGGTTCTGCCGAGTACCAGCGCGCGCCAAATGCTAGCAACCTGAGCTGCTTGCGCTTGAGTCCCGAGAACATTGGCGTGGCGCTTAGTGCTTCAACCTTTCGGGCCAGGTCTGCACCCACGTCGCTGTCAGAGGTTGCGCGCGTGCCCTCGGCCCCGACAAGTCGGCCTTGCTGGAGCTCAAAATGTTGATCAAAGACACCCTCGTCCTCGAAGGCTTCGTTTAGAAAGACCAGAGTGGCCTCCGGCAAAAGGGTGCGTAGGTTGGCATACAGCGCCTCTTGTGCCTCAGCATCATAGCTGGCCATGGCACGGTCGAATATGACCAGATCGGGCCGCTTGATCGTGGCACGGCTTATGGCGAGTGGCTCTGCGAACAGGGCAGGTAAGTTGGCACCACCAAGTGCAATGGGCACATCAAACACAAGCTGCAAAACCAGCGCGTTTACGCCTTCGTTTTGCAATACATCTGATACGACGCGACGCACATCTTCGCCTTTGGTTCCCGCATTTTCGGACAGTTTGCCAAAAAGTGCATTTTCAAGCACGCTTAACCCGGCAAGGTGTCCATCGTGAGTTATTGGTGCAAAGACATCGTCCATCTGGGCTTGTAATTTTGCCGAATGATTGCGGCGCATAACCAGCACTTTTTCGCGAATTTCATCTGGGAAGGCTGGGCCAATCTGTTCAGCTGTGATCTTGGTGAGCACGCTCAGCAACAAAGCCAGTTCATCATCGCTGATTGCGCTTCCGGCGGGCTTGCGGTTTACCAGATCAAGCGCGTCTTCGTATACGGAAACATCAAGCCCCACCTTTCGGAACAGCGGATGATCAGTTCCAGTTGCGCCAAAGATTTGGCGCAAAAGGTCGATTACATTGCGCGCCAGTGCCTCAAGATCTCCTGCCAGTTTCAATTCGGTCAGCAAGTGCAGGAATTCAACCTTGGCGGTTAGAACATCAGGATTAATGTTGACGATTGGCGTGGCAAAAAGCAGATTTTCAGCGATCGGCAAGGCAGGGTTGTACATCTCGGCATCAAAACGATGCACAAGCTGGTCAAGGCCCGCGTCGGTCAGAGCTGCGGCTACTTTGGGACGCAATGCAATCAGTGATTGGCAAAGCTCGGCGTGCTGTTCGGGGTTACAGGTTTGGTCCATCGCCCGGCGGGTCAGGGCGGCACCGCTGCCCATC
>Ga0206125_10003871_pt1 | contig 13806 bp, 9 predicted proteins | sample Helgoland_Spring_4_FD_148598 | JGI IMG/M metagenome (GOLD analysis project Ga0206125, IMG submission 148598) | Pelagic subsurface seawater microbial communities from Kabeltonne, Helgoland, North Sea - Helgoland_Spring_Bloom_20160331_1 | ecosystem: Environmental > Aquatic > Marine > Epipelagic ... | reverse complement strand
TTAATTTCCCGCGACTTTTCCCGAACCAATGAATAATTGGCCTGGGCATTTTGTATTTGTTCGTAGGAAGGTTGCTCGTCAGATTTTACATCGCTGATAGCCAAGTCACCCAAGCTCAGGTATGCCTCGGGGACCATTTTGTCTTCCGGGAAGTCTTTCACAAACTGTTGGAAAAGCCTAATTGCATTTGGGTTATCAGTGGAACCCTGATACGCGACTGCAAGGCGAAATAAAGCGTCTTTGGCAAACTCATCGTCCGGGAAATGACGGGCTTTTCCCCCATCGCTCCATTTATCATTAATCGATTCTTTTCCGGACGAGACTATTTTTCCTCCCCCTGACTTATCGGAAATTTTCCAGATTGAACCATTAAACCACATGAAAAAGCCTTCCCCATTTACAAAAACAGGCTTTCCATTCTTTTCCTCTCCGTTTGGCAGGTAAACCCCATTTGGATTCGGCAGCACTGCGACCTCCTCCTCCTCGACCTCTTCGACTACGGGAGCCTTTTCAGGTTTTACTTCGGGTGCAGTTGTGTCTGTGGTAGATTCAGAAACCGATTCAGTCTCATCGCCACCGCAGGAAACCAAGAAAAAAGAGAAAGGAAAGAGAAAGAAGATACGGTATATTTTATTCATTATTCCGATTCCTCCTCGTCTTCACTATAACTTGAACCTCCAATCGGAAGCCCTTCAACGTTTACCCCGACCACCGCACCGAGCAATGGCTTAGCCTCTTCAAACTTACCGGAGGCAAGCAATGCCAATCCACTCATGTAATGAGCGGTCGGCATAGCGGGGCTTTTAGTAAACTCACTACGATTTACATAGCCTTGGGAGCGATTCATCGCACCATTCTCAAATCCGGCAAATTTTTCCAATAATTCTTCGAATTTTCTGCGCTTAAAGAAAACCGATCCCATCATGCCAACAAAATCCTTCGCATATTTGTGCTCAGGCATAACTTCGATGAAGTCATCACAAAGTCCAAAAAAGCGATTGTAGTATTCTGCGGATTTAACTTTTGATTTTTCTGCCCGGTCTTTTTCTGCAGTTCCCATTGCGGATTGTAAGCTGACTGCAATTGCTTGAAGGCTTTCCGCTTCCTGCCTGTAGGCATTCGCCATAATAAAAGTAACATCCGCCCGAAATTTCTTCCAGTCCTTATTTTGTAAGTATTCTTCTCCCAGCTCGATCGATTTTTCTCGATGTTTTACAGTATTGGCAGACGCGAAGGCCGCATAAATAAAATTCTCCACACTTTCATGTTTTGGAAAGTCTTTGTAGAGCCAATAAAATCCCCAAAATGACTCCCAGTCTCTTTTGGTAACTTGAAAATTATCCGCTTTTCTCCAGCGCAAAACGGTAGTGAATGGAGGTGTATCCTGAGCTAACTTGAGTTGACCTTTGGCACTGGTCAGCTTCATGGCGATGGCATTTGAACGCTCTTTTAAAATTTCCAATCGACGCTTGGGCATTGTGTTTCCCTGTAACGCGATCAATTGTTCATATTGGGAAAGTTCTGTCTGTAATTGCTTCTGCCTTTCGGTATAAAATGCAACAATTTCCTCCGTTGTCATGGTCAGAGCATAAAAAAGTGAAGCCTCCACATGTCTTTCCTTATCTTTAAGTTGAGCCGCCCCCTGCATTAAATTGACATTCAGGCGAAGGTCATAACGGGCTGGGGTATCTCCAGATAAACGGGGTAATAAAGGAAAGACTTCATCGATCCGCTTGGTCTGCACGAACATTTCAGTGAGACAAGAAACTGCATATGCAGAACGGTCTTCATCCTTGGCGAGATCGGCATACTTCAATAATTCCTTGAAGGATGGTTCTCCTTTAACCCAGTTTTGCTCGATGTGATAGCACTGAGCTTTACCAAAATAAAGATTCATCAGTTCGCTTCGTTTGACAATCTGCTTACGGTAAGGTTTTGATGTATCCAAGAGTAATTCGATAACAATTGCGGCTTCCTTCCAATCATGAAGAGCACGAAGACAATCCGTTCTCTTTTGCAAAGCCATCACAGCTTTTGAATCATTGGGAAACTTATCCGCAAAAAATCCAAATGCTCCCGATGCTTTTTCAAGGAAGTCCTTATTTCCCGTTTTTGCAAAACTCTGTAAATAGCCTACTCCACGAACAAAACCAAATTGTTGAAGGATTTTTTCCACCTCCGGATCTTTTTCGTTTTCAAAGCGACCCTCCAATTCATCTAACAGAGGAGAAGCACCCGCAAAATCACCCTGACCAATAAGTGCCTGTGCCTCGGTAATTACTTGGCGCAGTGGCATATCCGCGGGACTCTGCCCCAGCGAGAGGGAATACGAAGAAATCCAGACTAAAATACAGATTAGGAAAGGCGAAATTAAAAACTTTCGAACTGTTATTCTTTTAAAGGGCATGTAAAAGTGGTAAGAGAAAGATGATCATAAAAGAGACTCGTTCATTTTGTCGCAAGCTTTTTTCTACTATTGAAAAAATGAGGGTGATCTACCTAAAAAAATTCATGTGCAGCAAGGGCATTGAAGTACAAAATGACCTGTAGAAACTTCTTCCATGTCTAATTTTTTTCCAACACTTTCAGGATAAAGAGATGAACCCACACGATGCCCAAAAGCACAGCCTGATGGAGGGTTGATGGGGGAAGGAACATCTCCCGGAATAATCACTCTCTTCCTTTTTTTGGTGGGGTCCGGGATCGGAATAGCCGAGATAAGTGCCTTCGTATAGGCGTGTGCCGGCTTTAAGTAAATCTCTTCCGCAGGCCCAATCTCAACGATCTTTCCCAAATACATGACCGCAATTATATCGGATACATGCTTTACAACCGCTAAATCATGAGCAATCAAAAGGTAGGTCAATCCAAGCTTAGATTGAAGATCCATGAGCAAATTAAGAACTTGGCTCTGCACGGATACATCTAATGCAGAAACTGGTTCGTCGAGGACTAAAAGTTCGGGCTGCAGAGCCAAAGCACGGGCGATTCCAATTCTCTGCCTCTGTCCGCCCGAAAATTCAAACGGATATCGATTTGCTGCGCTTCCAGATAAGCCAACCTGTTCGAGTAACTCCGCCACCCTTTCAGAACGAACATTTTTTTCGACTATATGATGAATATCCAAAGGTTCCTCCAATATTGCACCCACGGTCATTCGGGAATTGAGAGATTCTGCTGGATCCTGAAAAACCATTTGCACATTTTTACGAAAATTATTTTGAGCCTTTTTTCCCGCTATTTCCTGGTTTTTAAATTTGATCGAGCCAGAAGTGGGTTCAACCAATTTTACCACGGACTTGGCCAAGGTCGATTTCCCGCAACCGGATTCACCCACCAGTCCGAGTGTCTGCCCTTTTTGTAATACCAAGCTTACCCGGTCTACTGCCTTACATGATCCGACTGCTCTGCGAAAAATCCCTCCCCGGACGGGGAAGTGAACACGAAGGTCTGTAATTTTTAGTAATTCCTCGGGTGCATTCATAAATTCGAACATAGGGGACAAGATTCTACCCAATGCCCTTCCGTGACTTCCTGCAAGGGCGACCTTTGATCAAGCAGGGCCTGTGGATGTACTTTTCCACTCCGTGGAGCAAAACGACAACCTTGGTTTAAGTCAGAAAGACCGGGAACCATGCCATCGATTGTGGAAAGTTCAGTCTTGGGTATTCTATCCAATCGCGGGATCGAGGAAAGTAAGCCACGGGTGTAGGCATGTCTTGGATTGGCAAAGAGTTCGACTGTGGATGCTCGTTCGACTATCCGACCTGCATACATCACACAAACCTCATCGCAAGTTTCGGCAATAACCCCAAGATCGTGGGTAATTAATAAAACGGAAGACCCCAGTTGTTTTTGCAAAGTTTGCAGAAGTTCAAGAATTTGAGCCTGTACCGTAACATCTAATGCAGTGGTGGGTTCATCTGCGATGACGAGCTTTGGTCTGCATGCCAACGCCATGGCAATCACAACTCGTTGTCTCATTCCGCCCGAAAGTTGGTGGGGATATTCGAAGGCACGGCTATCGGGTGCTGGGATTCCCACATCATGGAGCATTTCTACTGATTTGAGCCAGGCTTCTTTTACTCCAATTTCTTGATGTAATAAAAAGACCTCACTCAATTGATCGCCTATTGTCCGAACCGGATTTAATGCATTCATCGGTTCCTGGAAAATCATGCCGATCTCATTTCCTCGAACCTGCCTCATTCCATCTGCAGATAATTCCAATAAATCTTTCCCCTGAAAATGGATTCTGCCGGATGTTATTTTACCCACGGGCTTGGGCAATAAGCGCATAATGGACAGAGCGGTTACACTCTTCCCACATCCTGATTCTCCAACCAGGCCAAGAGTTTGTCCGAGCCCGACCTGAAAATCAACTGAATCAAGTGCCTGCACGCGTCCCTCGTCCGTTTCAAAAGAAACCGAAAGCCCTTTTATATCAAGCAATATATCAGTTTCCATTCAGTCTGCCTTTTCGCATTTGGATATCAATTGGACTGGTACTTATCATAAATCCGAACGGTCGGTTGATCCGATAGAACCTCGCCTGCCAATTTAGCCTTGAGAATCGTTTTCTTTTCGGACTGATCGATCCAAAAAACCTGAAATTCTTCATAATCACGGGTTTCTTTTGGTCCCCAGTCCTGAGGAAACTTAATCCAATTCCAGTGACCAATCCTAATCCATGGTTTTTTCCAGGCTGGAACCCAAACCCCATGTTCATGGATCATTTCACTGAGTTGATGGGATAATTCTGTAATTCTTTCAAGGCTTTCCTCCTCCCGATATTGATTAATTAGATGATCAATTTCACGCACTGCAGTTTGCGTAAAATTATTGGTGCTAGTCTTGATTACTAAGTTATCCTTTAATCGACCATCCTTACGATATTTCGTATCCCCATCCTGCTGATACGCATTATCGGAATGGAAGGGTTCCCAATATCGGGGGAACAGTTCCACAAAAGAATTAAAGGCGGAGAAAACAACTTGGTGATTCTTTTCCCCCGCGGTCTTCCATGCAGCCGTACTCTCGAGAATTTTGAGCTTTATTTCCAAGCCTGCCTTCTTGGCCTCTTCTTTAAGCACAACCAATACATCCTCGAAATGCTTATAGCCCGTTACTATTTCAACCGACAATCTTTCACCTTTTTTATTAACCAGTATTCCGTCTGGGCCACGCTTTAAATATCCGGCCTTTGCAAAGTGTTCGACTGCTTTCTCCACCGAAAAAGTACGGGCCTGCAAGGTGGGGTGCGAGCGGGCTCCATATCCATCTGCCACGGTGTTCATCCTAACATAATCTCCCCGGAAGATCTTTTCCAAAACAAGCTTAAAGTTCATTGCATGGTGAAAGCCAATTCGAATGTTTTGGTTATCTAAAGGCGCTTTTTGCGAATTAATTCTCAACGCATAAGAGGGGGGTGGAGTTTGATTAAAAAAAGTGACTTTTGATAAATATCCGTTCTTCACTAATAGATTCTTGTCGGTTAACTTTTCATACCAGAACTCCGTTTTTGCTAAACCGAACATATCAATCTCGCCCTTTAGAAAAATTTCAAATGCTTTGTTATAATCACGCACTACGCTTACCTTGATCTTGTCTGGATTAAAACGGTATCGATAGAATTTTTTCTGATCTGCCCACCAATCATTTTGCCGGACGAGAGTGACTGATTTCCCCTTATCTATATTCTCGGGGGTTGCCACATAAGGCCCTGTGGTAGGCTCGGGAAGCCACTGATATTTATTCAAATACTCACCATCTAACTCACCATAAAAATGTTCCGGAACAGGACGAAGGGATACCCGCTCAACCACATCAGGTTTTGCTTTATAATAAGTGATTGAAAAGGTATGGCTATCAAAGAGAGTAACCTTGAGAAATTTATCCTTCCCAAAAAAATCATTATACCATGGAGCCTGGATATGTTTACTTCGCATGTAATAAAACAAAAAGAAAAAATCACTGGAACGAACTGCTTTCCCATCACTGTACCGTGCATCAGGATCCAACCGGAAATAAACCGTCTTGCGATCATCCGCAACCGCCCACGAACTGGCTAACCCGGGATAATATCCGTCCGAATTGGGGTGAGACATCACTAAACTCAGGGCATTATAATCTGACAAATAACTTCGAAAGGCCCCATTTGCATCGGGTCCAATCGTTCGTAGCGTCCTCGGAAAATCTCTCATGAAAACATTCCAAGTGCCTCCCCTTTTTGCGTCCGGTGAGGAGAATTCTTCTTCTCCCAAACCGTCTTTCCAGTTTAAACCAGCAGGAATTTCCTGGAGGGATTTAATAGCAAAACAATCCGCATGACTTTGATAAAATTCCAGAACATCTTCTGAACAATGAGCTAGTAATGGATGGGGGCGGCCATCCATGTCCACTAATGAACCCGGATCTCGATCAATCTGAACAGAGTTTGCTGAAAAAACAGAATCCAGTTGAATCGATGAGTTTCCTTCATTTAATTGCCTGCTCAATTCTCGGGCAAATTCCCTCCCTAGCTCCCGGGCCAGTTCACGAGCAAATTCACGATCCACTGGCAGACCACTTTCTCCAGTTTGCCTGGAAGGCTCGCTTCCAGACTCGCGGGGTGGTTTAAGTTGATGGTCTTCGCAGCCATTAAAAAACAACAGGCTCACGAAAAGAAAAGCGGTATAGTAAATCTTATTAATTTTCATATTATTCATAAGTTGAGAATTTCTTGGGATCGAATGCTTCCCGCACTGCCTCCCCCACAAAAGTGACCAGGGTTAATGTAAGCACCAATATTGAAACTGAGGAAATTACGATCCATGGAGCAATGCGGAGATTATTCACACCCTGCTTCAGAAGTTCCCCCCAACTGGGAGTTGGAGGAGGCAAACCATAGCCAAGAAAATCCAAGGCGGTAATGGAGGAAACCGCGGCCGCAATTGTAAAGGGGGCAAAAGTGACCAGGGTGGAAATCACATTGGGTAAAAGATGGCGAAAAATAATTCTGGCTGAACTCGCCCCAATTACCTTGGCCGCAGAGACGTAATCCCTGGCCTTTTCTTTATACACTGCCGCTCGAATGTAGTATGTCATTCCAGTCCATGAAAAAAGGACCATAATGAGTAATAGAGAGGAAACTTGCCAACCAGTGCCCCACCAACTCGGCATTACAGAAACCAAGATAATTACCATGTATAAAAAAGGAACATTTGCCCAAATTTCAACCAGTCGTAATCCAAGCATATCTGTCCTTCCACCAAAGTATCCCATTATACTACCCGCACAAATTGCGATGAGATAAGTTAACAGTAAATACCCCAGAGAAAAAGTCATCGCGATACGAAAGCCATAAAGCAACCTAGCAAATACATCCCGTTCCGTTTTGTCAGTTCCGCAAAAATGCCCGGAAGAAAAACTCGGTGGTGAAAATCCAGTGGAAGATTCTTTGGCATAATCCATCTCATAGGGGCCAAAGGGAACGATTGGCATAAGTAACCAATCGTTGGAATTTTCTTTTTCAAATTTCTTTTGGAGGTCCCGGTAATTCGTTTCATATTCATAATCAAAACCAAAAAATTTTCCGCTAATCTGTTCGCCGTAGGTGGGAAAGAAAAATTCTCCTTGGTAAGAAACAATCAAGGCCCGTTTATTCACAAATAATTCTCCCAAGAGACTGAGGCTATAAAGCAATACCAAGAAAATAAAAGACCAATACCCACGCTTAATCGAACGAAAGCGACGAAGCTTCTTGGTGGTCAATGGATTCAATTTAATCATGGTTTTCATTCGAAACGGACACGGGGGTCCACCATCGCCACTAAGGCATCCGACAGGATGTTCCCCAAAAGCATAAGAGTCGCAGAAAGAGTAAGTACTCCCATAACTACAGGATAATCCCGATCGATTACCGAGTTAAAACCCAACAGACCAAAACCATCAATATCGAAAATAGTTTCAATTAAGAAGGAACCCGTTACGAATAATGTCACTTGGTGCCCCACATTGGTTGCTAAGGGGACCAATGAATTTCGCAGAGCATGTTTGCGGACGGCATTACCAAATGAGACACCCTTCGCCATTGCGGTTCGAACATAATCTGCAGATAAATTGTCCATCAGGTGATTTTTCATCATCATCGTAACGAATGCAAAGCCACCAATCAAATAGCAGCATAATGGTTGAAAACTATGTTCCGCTAAGTCTTTTAATTGTTCGAACATCGACAATTGTTCATGGTTTTCACTCACTAAGCCCCCCATAGGCAACCAATCCAACTTTACAGAAAAAAATAGCAGTAAAAGAGAACCCAGCGCATAACCTGGAACGGCATAGCCCACAAAGATCAGAATCGAAGACAGATCGTCATAGAGCGTGTTATGCCGAACCGCCTTAAAAATCCCCAAGGGAATACAGACTGCATAGGTAAGAAGAAAAGTCAGAAGTCCAAAATAGGTTGATACTGGTAATCGCTCCGCGATAACATGAAGAACCGGTTCACCAAAACGGGTTGATTGACCAAAATTTCCTTGCAGAACGCCTTCATGTTGAGTCATGAAAAGCTCCGCCACCGGAACCGCATTTGATTGATCTGGGCTTCGTTCCTTCATTCGAACGTTCCAATTTCCCAATAATTCGGAAAGATTCACAATCGTGACTCCACCCAACCGATCTCTTTTCAGGATTACCTTTTCCCGAGCCCCCTGAATAATCGAATTTGGTTTATTGATTTCTTCATTATCTAATTCGTTGTCCTGGTTTTGATCCAAGCTATTAAAATTAATATATTTTAAAATAGTGGGAGGTACCTCGTCACGTTGTAAATATCCATCCCTATCCCAATCCAATTGAGCAAGTGGGAAACTGGGCAAACTTACCCGTTCAGATAATTCCAATTCGTCTCCCAAAAAGCGAATCTGGCGAAATTCAGTTTCTCTTGGCAAAATGCCAAGCCAGATCAAATAGGCCTGCCAATGAGGTTTATCAAAACCGTATAATCGTTTCATTTGTTCCAATTGCTCTCGGGAAAGTGCTTGATTTGAACCAGAACTCCGTCCCCCACCCCCTTCTTCAGAAACTTGTTGCATTTGCATCATTGCCTGTTCGAGCGGACCGCCGGGCGCCAGTCTGGTAATCGCAAAGACCATAATGCTGATTCCGAGAAGAGTCGGAGGAATCAATAATAGCCTTCTGATAAAATAATCTCGCATGTAACGGGTTTCTTCCTAGTCCTTTCAAGGAGATGGGGCAAAGTCAAATCTTTGCACTTTCCAATTTTGCTGATTCTTTTGCTTGCCAATAGTCAAGTGGTCGTCCCTTTTTTAAAGGATCAATTACCCAACAAACAGTCTAGCTTATTTAGGAGATACCAGGAGTTTTTTTATTCGGGTTCTCTTTTGCCTTCTGCTGGTATCATGCGGAGAAACTAGCAGTGTGGACGATGCCTCCCGTAAGGGAATACTAATCATGGGAAATAGTGGCGAACCCAAGGGATTGGATCCCCATATCGTGAGCGGAGTTCTCGAAAGCAATATTATCCGTTCACTTTTTGAAGGACTGGTCGAAGCGCATCCTTCCAAAGATGGAATTGCGATGCCCGGAGTCGCGGAAAAATGGTATCCCGTTGACCCTGCTCGACCGGATGAATGGATCTTCGAACTTCGCAAGGATGCCCAATGGTCGGATGGAGAACCTCTTACCGCGGAGGATTTTCTTTTTTCCTTTCGCCGCCTACTCACCCCTGCCCTCGCCTCGGACTATTCTTTCATGCTTTATTACATTAAAGATGCCGAATTCTATCATAAGTCCCAGCGTTCCTACCTGCTTTTCCGTAAAGACGCCAACTTTACTGAAGATTGGTGGTCAACCTTCAAAAATGTGGACTTCGGCCCGAATGAAAAAGCGGAGGAAAATTCTTTCAATTTTATTGGTCTCGATAAATTGACTCTAACTAATTTAGAAAATCTACTGGAAAATCCTTCGCTTTTTTTATGGCCAAAGAATCTTTCTCCAGAGATTCGACGATCCCTCATCATGAAAAACCTGAATTTTGAAAAAGGGGATCGGGGTCAATTAAAAAAAGATGAGTTAAAGGATTTATGGAAATTAATTGAATTGGGTGCCACCGCCCCGGACATGCACACCTTGAGGGTAAAACTCAATTCACCCATTCCATTTTTACCCGAGATCACTAAACACTATACTTGGTACCCCGTGCCTAAGCATATTGTTCTGAAGCACGGCACTATTGGAGAACGGTTCACTTCTTGGACTAAACCCGAAAACCTGGTTGGAAACGGAGCCTTCATCCTAAAATCGTGGAGATTCAATGACCATATTGAAGTGAGCCGTAACCAACATTATTGGGACAAAAGTAATGTCGGTCTCAACGGTATCCGGTTCCTCCCCATCGGCAATCTCTACACGGAAGACCGAATGTATTTTGACGGTCAGATGCATGTGACCTACAGCATTGCATCCGAACTAATTGAATACTCCCGAAAAAAATATCCAGAACATGTCCGTAGTGAACTTTATCTGGGCACTTATTTTATTAGAACCAATGTTTCCAATAAACCATTTACAGACCCCCGGGTACGACTTGCCTTCTCCTACTCGCTCAACCAGAAATCACTTATCGATAATGTCCTTAAAGGAGGACAGAAGCCGGCCAGTGGACTGGTTCCTCCCTTCGGAAATTACCCTGCCTCTGACACCGTGACATTTGACCCGGAACTGGCCCGTAAGTTATTGGCCGAAGCAGGATATCCAGGCGGCAAGGGGTTACCTGATATTGAATTTCTTACTACGGATAAGGAATCTTCAAAGGTTACTGCAGAGGCATTACAGGCTATGTGGAAGGAACACCTCGGAGCCACGATCAAGATCAAGCAAATGGAATGGACTTCCTATATTACCGCGATGTTTGCAAAGGACTACGACCTTGCCGCTGGTGGCTGGATTGGTGATTACATGGACCCACTCACTTTTCTCGATATGTGGATGAAAGGGGTAGGAAATAACCGCACAGGTTGGCATAATGAAGAATTTGAGGACATCCTGGGCATGGCTGCCCAGACGGGAGAGGCGGCCAAGCGATACGAACTGCTCGCTCAAGCCGAAGCACTTTTTCTTGGTGAGCGGCCTATACTCCCGGTCTATTGGTATACACGCAATTATCTTCTTCACCCTGATGTAAAAGGATGGAATCCCCTTCTTCTCGATAATCATCCGTACAAGTTTTTACGCTTGCAACCGGGTGCCAACAATAGAAAGGACTGAACTAATGCTCCGCTTTCTAATCGGTCGGGTACTGCAAGGATTTCTTGTTCTTTTCGCTCTTTATACCATTACCTTTTTTCTGGCCAAGGCCATGCCAGGGGAACCTTTTACATCCGAAAAAAATATATCTGCGGAAACGAAAGCAAACATACGCAAACTTTATGGATTGGATAAACCGATCTGGGAACAATACATAGTCTATCCAAAAAATATAATAACGGAGGGTTCATTCGGGATTTCAACGAGTAAAGGAAGGCCAGTAATTGATATTATTGCCCAGTCTTTTCCTAATTCATTAATGCTTGGCCTATGTGCTCTTGGCTTCGCAATCGGAATAGGTGTGCCGATCGGCATACTTTCGGCAGTTCGGAAAAACAGCTGGATAGACTGGTCGTGCATGGCGGTGGCAATGATTGGCATTTGCATCCCCTCATTTACAATCGGCCCGCTCTTGCAAATCTATGTGGCGGCCCATATTCCCGGACTGAAGGTGGCCGGTTGGGGAAACTGGGAGGACATCCTTCTGCCCGCCTTTACCTTGGGACTAGTCTCCGCCGCTTACCTTGCCCGCCTGACCCGGGGAGGCATTCTTGAAGTCCTGTCCCAGGACTTCGTTCGAACGGCACATGCAAAAGGGGTGTCTCCAACCCAAGTAATCCTTAAGCACACATTGAGGGGTGGCCTTCTCCCGGCAGTTGCCTACCTTGGACCGGCTTTCGCTGCCTTGATCAGTGGTTCGTTTATCGTAGAGACCATTTTTCAAGTTCCGGGAATGGGACAGCACTTTGTAAATGCAGCCACTACAAGAGATGAGTTTCTTCTCTTAGGCCTGTCACTATTCTTCGGTTTGCTCATTGTGGTAATGAATCTTCTCGCCGATCTGCTCACCGGATTATTGGACCCTCGCATGAGACAAAGCGGAGGGACCGATTAGAGACATGACTAATCAAGATCAAGCGAATCCTCAAGGTTCCTCTCTTTGGAAGGATGCCCGGGCCCGCATGGCGAAAAATAGATTCGCGATGGGGGGACTCTGGATAATCATCCTTATGTTCTCACTCTGTTTTATTTTCGCATGGTTTTGTACAGACCCTAACCAGGTCAACCTCATCAATAAGTTTGCCTCTCCTTCGCTGGATCATTGGTTTGGAACCGATGCTCTCGGGCGCGATCTATTTGCCCGCATTCTCTACGGCGGACAGGTTTCCATTCTCGTTGGCTTAATCGCCACAGCCGTTTCCGTTGCCATCGGAATCGTTTATGGAGCTGTTTCAGGTTTCGCAGGGGGAAGAACGGATGCAATCATGATGCGCGTAGTGGATACATTGCTTGCCATACCCTTCCTGGTTCTCGTTATCGTACTACAGGCAACATTAAGTGACTGGTCTGGGGATGCCACCCGATGGATCGTGGAAAATTTCAAATGGGATAAAGAATTCACGGGACGGTTAACCAATGTAATTCCGCTCTTCTTCGCCCTCGGTCTACTAGGCTGGCTTACCCTGTCCCGAATCGTGCGAGCCCAGGTGATGAGCATTAAGGAACGCGAATTCGTGGAAGCAGCAGTGGCACTGGGATACGGAAAAGCTCGCATTCTTTTTCGACATATTATTCCAAATGTTCTTGGTCCCACAGTTGTCTACTCCACCCTTACCGTTCCAGGCTTCATCATGTATGAAGCAATTCTCTCATTTCTCGGATTGGGAGTGGAATCACCAAATAGTTCGTGGGGCGTTCTAATCAAAGAGGGTTCCAATTTTTTGGAAACTGAAGTTCAACTTCTTCTTTTACCAGGTCTATTCTTTTCCCTCACTCTCTTTTCCCTTAATTTCCTAGGAGATGGACTTCGGGATGCACTGGATGTAAAAGCTGCCAAAGACTAATGAGTTTGCTTAAAATAAAAAATCTGAAAACTTATTTCCACACCCGTGCGGGCACGAACCGGGCAGTGGACGATGTCAGTTTCTCGATTAATAAAGGAGAAATCGTAGGGGTGGTGGGAGAATCGGGTTCAGGAAAGTCGGTCACTTGCCATACCTTACTTGGACTTCTGCCCCAACCCCCCGCAAGGGTGGAAGGTGGAACTGTAACCTTTGATGGTGGAGAACTCCTTACCCTCTCCCATTTACGCCTCAGAGAGATCAGAGGGAAGCGGATATCAATGATCTTTCAAGATCCCATGAGCTGTCTGAACCCGTACTTGAAAATTATTGATCAAGTAACCGAACCCATTCTCATTCATGAGCATGTCTCACGACAAACTGCAGAGGCGCGTGCGATTGAGATGATGAAAAAAGTCGGGATAAGAGATGCCGAATTAAGAGCCCACTCCTACCCTCACGAATTTTCCGGCGGTATGCGACAACGAGTCATGATTGCCATGGCATTGGTTACCAAACCCGATCTTTTATTGGCAGATGAACCAACCACCGCACTCGATGTAACGGTACAAGCCCGTATCCTGAAGATCCTTCACGACCTGAAAGATGACCTCGGAATTGCAGTGCTCTTCGTAACCCATGACCTTGGTGTAGT
>Ga0206125_10003869_pt1 | contig 13809 bp, 22 predicted proteins | sample Helgoland_Spring_4_FD_148598 | JGI IMG/M metagenome (GOLD analysis project Ga0206125, IMG submission 148598) | Pelagic subsurface seawater microbial communities from Kabeltonne, Helgoland, North Sea - Helgoland_Spring_Bloom_20160331_1 | ecosystem: Environmental > Aquatic > Marine > Epipelagic ... | reverse complement strand
CAAGCAGATACCCACGCCAACTCCACGGCACGACAAATCAATGTCGCCAGCCGAGCTAATAGATCACCGGGCCAAGATTGCTTTTGAGGTTAAGACGGTCCTGAGCGCATACTTCCAGCCACACGAGGCCGAGGAAATAAAGGCGGCGCAATTGGCTTGGTGGTGCGATGATTTGCAAGCGTGGACCCGCGAACAGGTTGTCTATGGCTTGCGCAAGTGGAACGGGGATAACCCGCGCGTGCGGCCTACTCCGGGCGACATTGTGCGCATTCTAAAGCAGACACGGGGCGAGAAAGAGGCGGAGCGCATGGCGGCGGCACGGAAGCCGAAGCCAGCAAAGGCAAGCAAGCGGATAACGCAGGAAGCGGCAAGCGAGATAATGGCTAGGGCCGGTTATTCTGCAAAGCGAATGGCGGAAAAATAATTTGCGCAAAATGCAAATAGCGCTTGCGGGGCGCGCATGGTTGCGGCATGATGCAGGAAGAAGGGAGAAAGCATGTTTGAGGAACACGAAACGCCCGGCAACGGCTACGGCACCGGCGACGGCTACGGCACCGGCAACGGCACCGGCACCGGCTCCGGCTCCGGCTCCGGCTCCGGCGACGGCTACGGCTACGGCGACGGCTACGGCACCGGCTCCGGCGACGGCTCCGGCTCCGGCGACGGCTCCGGCTCCGGCTACGGCACCGGCGACGGATAACAATTTAACCAAGGAGAAAGACAAATGAACATCGACAATCTAACAATTGGAAAAGCAAAAGAACTGGCTGCAATGTTTGGCAATCAAGACGCAGCGCCGCCATCGCCTCACATTGGCAAGGTGTGCATTATTCGCACGTATGCCTCTGGCGTGCATTGCGGGGAGCTTGTTTCGCAGAATGGTCGGCAGATGGAGTTGAAAAACGCGCGTCGCTTGTGGCGGTGGGATGTTGCGCCGCACGGCATTAGCTTGTCCGAGGTCGCAACATATGGCCCGGTTGGGTCGCGGTCTAAAATCTGCGTTGCCGTTGACGAAATGACCATTCTGGACGGTTTGGAGATTATTCCTTGCACGCCTGAGGCGGCAAAGGTGGTTGAAGACGCGCCGGTTTATACCCCGTAATGTTTGAGCAATACGAAAAGCCCGGCGGCTACGGCAACGGCTTCGGCTTCGGCGACGGCTTCGGCCACGGCTCCGGCGACGGCGACGGCAACGGCTTCGGCACCGGCTCCGGCGATGGCTCCGGCGATGGCTCCGGCGATGGCTCCGGCTACGGCTACGGCGATGGCGACGGCAACGGCTACGGCACCGGCTACGGCACCGGCACCGGCTCCGGCTCCGGCTCCGGCTCCGGCTTCGGCTACGGCTTCGGCAACGGCTCCGGCCACGGATAACAATTTAACCAAGGGAAAAAAATAATGGCATCAGTGAATAAAGTAATTATCATCGGCAATTTGGGGCGTGACCCCGAAGTGCGAACGTTTCAAAACGGCAACAAGGTGTGCAATCTAAGAATTGCCACGTCGGAAAAATGGCGCGACAAAAACAGCGGCGAACGAAAAGAGCGCACCGAATGGCACAGCGTGGCCATTTTCTCGGAGCCTCTGGCCAAGGTGGCAGAGCAATATCTGCGGAAAGGTTCAAAGGTCTATATCGAGGGCCAGCTTGAGACGCGCAAATGGCAGGACCAGAGCGGCAACGACAAATATTCTACAGAAGTGGTTTTGCGTCCGTACAGTTCGACGTTAACCATGCTGGATGGTGGCAGCAACGACGACAGCGGCGGCGGGTACGGCGCGCCTCAACAGCAGCAATCGCAGCAGCAGCCATCGCGCGACCTAGACGATGAAATCCCGTTCTGATGCGTGGGCAAGTGCAAGAACCCGTTGACGTAAGCAAGGCCAAGCCCGGAGCGCTTGCTCTGGCATTGGCGAATGCTGAGGTAGGGACCGAAATCATTTATCACTTCGGTGACTATGCGTCAGGGCCACACAAGGCGGATGCTTTGAAGTTGGCTGAGAGCGGCGCGTGTGAGATATTCCAGCGGCCTAAGTCGTCACCACACTGGAGACACCGCAAGTTTTATTACGTGGCGCGCAAAACGAAAAAGCTGGAATGGTGGGAACATTGATGCACCGGACATGGCGCGCGGGCGATCCAATAGGCGGCGGCGCGCTGTGCTTTTCGAGCGCTCACATCCGCAACGAGTACGCGGACAGGTGCCGCGATGAAATAATAGACGGAATGGCGCGGCAGGTTGTAGGGCTTGCCACGCTGGCTCAACGGCGCGCTTTCATTGGCAGATGCCCGGAAGGGCTGCGGGACACGCTCAAGGCGCGCATCAAGCAGATGTGGCGCGCAAAACAGGGAGAATGAATAATGGGTTATAACTTAACAATAGGAGAGCTAAAGGTTTTTTATCACCAAGACGAGGATGAGCCTCGTGTTGAATTGTCAACGCGGATTTCGCACCATGATGAAGCCCCCGCATTTGGTGAAGTTAGTGATTACACAAATGGTCGTTACCCTTCCTATTCAGTGTGGCGTGACTTCGCGGAGTCGGTTGGTCTGCTTTCTCTGTTTTATGGAAAAGAAGAGAGGGATGACGCACTTTTAGCGAACCATCCGGGGTGTGTACCTTTGACCGAACGACACAGAAGAGAAATCAATGAGGCTTTTGTTGATTTTAAGCTAAAATACCCTGACGCAGTCGCCACCTATGAAAATAAAAACATACTCGAAAATGGTTTGCTTTGTCGGCTTGTGTGGCTCCATTATTGGGTAAATTGGGCATTGGATAACTGCAAACAACCAGTATTTGTAAATGATTGAGGGAGAATGAGACATGAGTGAAATTGGCGAAATCAAAACAGCTATCGACCTTATGGACAGCATGATTCGGAGCGGTGAGGACCACTCGGAGAGATCGCTGGCGATACTGACGGAAGCGCGAAAACAGCTAGACGCCTTAACAACAGGACCCTGTGACATGAGTGAAGAATTACCAAAACAAATTTGGGCTTGGAAGCAGTCCTTCATCACACGATGGTCAAGCATTGGCGCTGGCACAGACACCGTAAAATACATCCGCGCAGACATACACGAGGCCCGTGTTAAAGAGTTAGAGGATGCTTTGTCTTGGTACGAGCAGACCGTGAGGGAATTTGCCACAGCAACAGCCCAGCGCGCATATCAGGCCGAAATCGCGCTTGATAGTGATCGTGGCAAAACAGCGCGCAAGGCTCTTGCGAATCAACACAAGGATGGCGAGACATGAGTGATCTAACAACAAGTGCGGGTGATTTTACGTTTGAGCCAACTATCGTCACAGTAATCGGCGGCAAGGAAGTTAAAACTTCCATGATGGGCAAAGAATGCGTTTTGCCTGCGGTTGAACACCCACACCATGACGCATTGACGTCGCTGTTTGCCGTTGTCATTAAACTGCACAAGCGTGTTGAGGCACTGGAGGCAGAGTTGAAATCACGCAAGGGTGGTGAGACATGACCGCATACTACAACGAAATCGACCCAAAGGCCGCGGCTTGGCTGCGTGAACTTATCAAACAAAGTCACATCGCGCCCGGTGATGTAGACGAAAGGAGTATTTCAGATGTCAAGCCAGATGACCTTTTTAAATATGATCAATGCCACTTCTTCGCCGGCATCGGCGTCTGGTCCTATGCACTCAGAAAATCAGGATGGCCCGACGACCGCCCCGTCTGGACCGGATCATGCCCTTGCCAGCCTTTCAGCAGCGCAGGCAAGCGAAAAGGGACTTCTGACGAGCGGCACCTATGGCCACACTGGTTCCACCTCATCTCGCAGTGCCGCCCTAGCGACGTCTTTGGAGAACAAGTTGCGAGCAAAGACGGACGGGCTTGGTTCGACACTGTACAAGCTGACATGGAAGCATTGGGATTTGCCGTCGGGGCGGCAGATTTGTGCGCTGCGGGCGTCGGTGCGCCGCACATCAGGCAAAGACTCTGGTTCTATGGGACCGTGGCCGACGCCGATGGCAAACAACGCCACGAAAGATTGCAACCGCTTCCGGGAGAATCGTCAGAACGGACTCGGAGCGATAGCTTCACTGTGCGGGGGATGGCCGACGCCAGCGACGACAGACCACAAGGGCGGCTACCTGGGTGGCAGGATACGCAACGGCAAATGGTCAACGGATCGGCTGGACGTGACAGCGCAACTGAGCGGATGGGGGACTCCAACGACACAGGACGCAGCGAGGGGTGCGAAGGATCCGAGGCCGCACGACAAGGGCGTGCCGCTCTCGCAGCAAATGGCACTCAGCGGATGGCCGACGACACGAGCGGCGGACGGAGACAAGAACGTCAGGACAACCGAAGGTGCGATGAAGGAGATCGAACGCAAGGGTTCACCGCAAGACCTACCGGCGAGCGCAGCAATCACACAGCCTATCCGACTAACGGCTACTGGCGAAACGCTGATTGGCTCGGATGCCGCGATGGAAAGTTCAGGCCAGTTGAACCCGGCACATCCCCGTTGGTTAATGGGGCTGTCGCCCGTGTGGGACGACTGCGCGGTTACGGCAATGCAATCGTTGCCCAGGTCGCGCAAACCTTCATCGAAGCAACACAAGGAGGGTGAGAAATGAGTGACCTAACCAAGACCACCGGCGACAGCTAGAACGCCAAATAGCGCCAGTAGCCATTCAATGCCGCTGGCGCTTTCATCATCGCTTATGTCGTCGTCATCTGGCGGAACAACAGGCGGAGGCGTTTCATCGTCAATCAGATCAGATGCATTTGCACTTTCCCAGATAGGGCGGAAAGCATCGGTTGGCTGCACGCCAGTAAACACTACTTGCATGATTTCGCCGGGATCAAGTGACGCCTCAATAGCACCGCTTGAAATTACAGACGGGTCAACATCCTCAATAACCGCCTGCGATTTGTTTGAACCGGGCGCATCGCCATCGGCCACACCTAACACCACAACATCGGCTGCGTCATAGCCGCTGATAAAGCTGGACATGTCCACGCTTGCCGATGTTCCTGATTGCCTGCTTTCATTAATCAGATACAATGCAAGTTCGCCTTCACCGGCAAACATATGCACCGACACACTGCCCGATTGCGCCTCTGTATCGCGCGCTTCTGGATTTAGGTCTACCAGCGCCTTGCCCGGTAGCGTCTCAGACATTAACGCAAACATCTCGCCCGGTGCCGTGGCTTCGTCAAACGTAAAGCCATTCGACAGCGCGTTGCGGGTGTTCTCATTCAATGGCCACACGTGCGCCGCATCAACGCCAGAGACAACAAATTCTTCCATGATTTCGAGCATCTCAGCGGCTTGAAACAGGCCGTAATCGTCATTTGGTTCTAAGTCATTTGTGCTTTTCAGGTTCCATTCTGTGATGTGAATTTCTAGGCCCGGATGATCGGCCAGCCACGTGGCTTGCGCGTTTTCTAAATCGAAATATCTAGTCTCGGGCGATGATGGGCCGCGTGAATAGATATGCGTAACCACGCCATCGACAGATTGAATTTCTGCATCGTCAAACCCGCTCAGGACCAGCTTGCTATTCACAAATGCCCAATTGATTTCACCGCTTGGAAAAAGCGCATCGCCACCAAGGGCCGTGCCATATGTTTCGTTTAGATCGGTAAACACTTCATCCGCAGGCACGCCGGTGAATTCATCGCTGATACGGGACGATCCAAAATTGTTTCCCTTCTGCACGATGATATCCACATCGTCGGCACCCGCAGCCGCTAGTTCACTGTCGATGATTGCAGCCATTTGCGAGGATACGCGCCCATACTCCACGGCATTCATTCCGATGCCCCAATATTCGTTGCCCACCTCAAACGCCGCTATTTCAGCATCGCCCGATACAACGCCGGCCACAAATGACCGCAAGTCGCTTTCGCTTATGTTTGGCATCCTGTCGCCGTTTTCGTCCACGGATTCGGTTAGCTGGGTCCGCGTAGGAACAACGATTGTAACAGGCTGTGACGCGGCATGAGCATAGGCAAGGAAGTCGTCCAGCCGTAACACCCGCCTAATTTCGCCGGTCCGCTGATCGACTAGCTCGGTCGCGTTTGGGTTGGTTATGTCAAACATATGCTCAGTAAGCGAACCGCCCGGATAGCGCAGGCCAGTAACGCCAAGCGCTGCAATCGCATCGCTATGGTCGCCACGCGGTGCAAGCACGTTGCCGCCGAATAGGTGCGTGGTTATTCTGGCATCGCCAGCGATGCGCGCGTCAAATGGATTAAGCATGTACCATTGACAACACAGCAAAATTGCAAAATACTTACCAAACAACCGAAAACAAAGGGAAAAACGCAAATGACAGAGCAAAAACATTGGCGCAATATGTATTTGCACTCGGTTGAAATTAGAAAGAGCCTAGAAGAAAGCATAAAACAAGGTTTGGTGCGCGAGATGAAGCTAAAAGAGCAATTCGTTGATCTCGTGTGCGCTATAGACGATTTGCGCGACAAGGCGAGTTCGGTAAATGGCTGACGACAAGTCACTGACAGATAATTGCGTGCCTTGGGTGTTTCTTAGCGCGGAGACGCAAGAAGCAATGAAATTTGCCAAGCACGGCTGGCTGTATTGGAGCGGGCGGGAATGGTTAAGCGTGCGCCATCCTCTTTGGTGGTCCAATACCATTTATCGCGCCAAGCCAGCGCCCGAAATACACGCGCGATATATCAACCTTTATGGTGAGCTAGGACCGGATCAATCAGTGCACGATACAATGTCCGAGGCGGTGTCATCTAACCCGCACCAGCCCCGAACAATCTGGAGAATTACGTTCGAGGCCGGGGGTGACAGCCCCGCGCTCGAATTGGTCCAGCAGATAGACAGGACAGAAGAATGAGCGCGGACATCATAGAACTGAGCGACAGACGCCCACACGTGAGCAAGTACGTGGCTTGCATGGATTGTGGCCGCGATTGGGCAGCGGCGGCACCGGTTGGCACATCGTCTTTTGAATGTCCGTCTTGCGGTAGTATGAGCGGCGGTGTCGTAAATCCGCACGACGCGGAGTTTTTTAAAGACTTCATGGGCAGAGCGGACGGGAATGAAACGTGGCACAAGCGCATGAAGGTTTTGATCAACGCAAAAAACATGATCGACAGCGGAGCATATAAACCATGAACAAGCGAGACATTGGCATTCATCCGATATACCAGTCAGGCGGCGTCACACGCTGGCACGCAAGGCCGGAGGTTACAGCGCCACAAACAGACGCAGACCATCACGGGCGCGTTGCGCAGATCATGCTATATTTCTGGCCTAACGTGCGCCGGGAAATGATATACGCAGCACTGCACCACGATTGCGGCGAATTGGTGGCAGGTGACGTGCCGCATCCAGCAAAGCAGGCAATGCCAGAGCTTGCAAAGATGCTGGACGCGGTAGAGGAACAAGCCCGCGCCGATATGGCGATAACACCAACAGACATCACGCCGGGTGAACACCGGATGCTGAAATTCTGCGACAGGCTGGAAGCATACACATTCATTGCAATGCATCATCCGCACCTTTTAGGCAACGCAGACTGGATCGAGGACAGGGCGCACATAGACGACACAGCCAAGAAGCTGGGCGTGCAGGAACGGCTAAAAGACTGGTTGGCCCGCTAACACTTGCGCCAATTGCACCGCGCGCATATACTGGCGGAGAAGCAACAGAGGCAAAAACATGACCAAGGCAAAGGGCGGCATAAGCTGGCCAGCAGATAAGGTTGAACGCCGCAAGGTGTCCGAATTGGTGCCTTATGCGCGCAACAGCCGGACGCACAGCCCGGAACAAGTGTCACAGATAGCGGCAAGCATTGGTGAATGGGGATGGACTATGCCGATCCTTGTTGATGAGGCGGGCGGCATCATTGCGGGGCATGGGCGCATCATGGCGGCGCAAAAGCTGGGCCTAGATGATGTGCCTTGCATGACTGCAACAGGGTGGAGCGAAGCCAAGCGGCGCGCATACGTTATTGCAGATAACAAACTGGCGCTTAACGCGGGCTGGGACGATGAAATGCTAAGTGTTGAGCTTTCAGAGTTAGGCGGTTTGGATTTCGATTTATCGCTGACGGGTTTTGATGATGATGAGTTGTCGGCATTGCTGGCGGATGCGGTAGCCGAGGGCTTGACCGACGAGGACGCAGTGCCGGAAGCCCCAAAGCAGCCCGTAACGGTTGAGGGCGATGTGTGGTTGCTTGGGCGGCATCGGCTGATGTGCGGGGATAGCACCAGCATTGATGCGGTGGACAAGCTTATGGACGGGGCAAAGGCGGACATGGTGTTTACTGATCCGCCTTACAATATCGACTATCAGGGCGTTAAAGATAAGCGAGACAAGATCAAAAACGACAAAATGTCGGATGAAGATTTTGTTGATTTTTTGCGACAATCTCTAATGGGCTGCGAGACAATGTATGTTTGCTGCTCGTGGCAATACGCTCACCTTTTCAAACAGGCTATGACAGATCTGGCGCGAGCGCCGAAAGCCATGATCGTTTGGAATAAGGTCAACCCCGCGCAGCACTTGGATAAGTATTTCAAGCAGCACGAGATAATCTTTTATTACGGCGACTTCGGCGGGCATAAAACTCTGCGCGGAGATGTGTGGGAAATGAAGCGGCAGCGAAACACGGTTCATCCGACTATGAAGCCCGTCGAGTTGATCGACATGGCGATGGTCGATCAGCCAAATAAAGCGCTTGTTTACGATGCATTCGGGGGAAGCGGGTCAACTCTAATTTCCTGCGAGAAAAACCACCGCGACTGCCGCATGATGGAGCTTGATCCAAAATACTGCGACGTCATCATCAAGCGCTGGCAGGACTTCACAGGCGAGCAGGCTACGCTTGAGGGAACTGAGCGGACCTATGACGAACTGAAATCAGAACGTGAGGCAGCATAATGGCAAAGACAGGACCAAAGGGGCCAAGCAAACCAATGTCGGACAAAGACTTTGACCAGCTTGTAAACATGATCCGCATTCAATGCACACGCGATGAAATATGCGAAGTGTTAGGCATGAGTGACACAACGCTAACACGCCGAATTGCAGAGCGGAAAATCGAGGGCGTTACGAATTTTGAAGCGCTCTATAAAAAACATCAAGGCGAGGGCAAGGCATCATTGCGCCGGGAACAATGGAAAGCAGCGCAAAGCGGCAATCCGACAATGCTGGTATGGCTTGGCAAGCAGGTTCTGGGCCAAAAGGATCGGCAGGAAGTGGACAACACGTCGAGCGATGGCAGCGTGAGCATGGCAAACCTATTCGCCAGTATCAACTCGCGCAGAGCGGAGACAGATGCAAGCGATTGAAATGTACGAGGCCATGCACGACCAGCGATGGCGCTTGGCTAATCTATACATGATCCAAGACAAGCGCGGTCGGCGCGTCAACTTCGTGCCGAACGATGCGCAGATGCGATACCTTCAAGGCGCAACGCAATCCGACATCATTCTCAAGGCGCGGCAGCTTGGCATGACAACGCTGATGTGCATCTTGGGGCTGGACGAAGTTCTGTTTAACAACGACTGGCGGGTCGGCATCATTGCGCACACGCTTGGCGATGCTAACGAGATATTTGAAACGAAGGTTAAGTTCCCATACGAGAGCTTGCAGGATGGCATAAAGGCGGCGCGTCCGGCCAAGAATGACCGGGCAGGGCTGTTGCGGTTTACAAACGGTTCAAGCATCCGCGTGGCCACGTCAGCGCGGTCAGGAACGCTTCAACGGCTGCACGTGTCAGAGTTCGGCAAGATATGCGCCATTGCACCGCACAAGGCGCGCGAGATTGTGACAGGCGCGTTTCCAGCTGTAGGACACAACAAGAAAACGATTGAAAGCACGGCGGAAGGGCAAGAGGGATACTTTTACCAGTTCTGTGACGAGGCGCAGCGGGACGAGGGCAGTTTTAAGTTCCATTTCTTCGCATGGCATCAGGACCGTAACAACGTGTACGATATCGAGGTTGTGCGCGTAACAAAGCAGCACGAGGCTTATTTTAACATGCTGCGCGTTGATCAGGGCATTGACTTAACGGACGGGCAAAAGGCGTGGTGGATATGGCAGGAAGGCTTACTTGGCGGCGATATGAAACGGGAAAACCCGTCATATCCAGAGGAAGCATTCGAGCAGGCAGTTGAGGGCGCATACTTTGCCAGCCAGTTTCAGCACGCAGACAGCAACGAGCAGGTGGGCCGTTTCCCTATCGATCACAAGTACAAGGTCAACACGTTCTGGGACTTGGGCCGCAACGACATGTTGGCGATATGGCTGCATCAGCGCGTTGGGACGCGGGACCGCTTCGTCGGCTATTACGAGAACAGCGGCGAACACATCGCGCACTATGCGCAATGGCTGGCCGATTGGGGCCGATCAAACAACATTACATTTGATGACCACTATTGGCCGCACGATGGCGACAGGCAGGACTTATTCCTAACTGATGGCAGGCTGGCAGAAGCGGAAAAGCACGGGTTGCGCCCGATTATTGTGCCGCGCGTAAAAAGCAAGATGCTGGCCATTGACGCAGCGCGGGCGAGGTTTGCTAATTGCGACTTTGACCTGAAAGAGTGTGACGTAGGCATCAAGCGGTTGCGCAACTATCGCAAGGAATGGGATGACACGCGCGAGGTGTGGAAGGATCGACCACGGCACGACGACAACAGCCACGGCGCTGACGCCTTCATGACGTATGCGACAGGCTATCATGCGCCCGAGGTGACAAGCGGGCCATTGCGCCGGAACCTTGCAGGCATCAAGTAACGGCAGGCTTTCTTTTCTCGCGAAAAATGCTATGATGCGGCCAAGCTGAAAGGGTGCATCATGCCGAAAGTTGGAACCAAAAAATATCCGTACACGACAAAAGGCAAGGCGGCGGCAAAGGCTGCGGCCGCTAAGTCAGGACGCAAGGTCAAGGCGAAGGCCAAGAAGTAATGGCAAGCGCAGATGAATTAAGGCGCAGACGCGAGGATGAAAGCGCGTTTGCCTTTCTCTACGACATGGCGCGGCAGCATGACGAGCAGCTTGCAGCAGAGGGGCGGCGTCCGGTGTTTGGCGGGCTGTTGTCCAAGGAGCCGGTGGCTGGCGTTGACACTGTGCGATACGAGGGCGTGGGCAATATGCTGGCGGGCTTGCTGTCACCAGTTGCACGCGCGGTTGATGCGCCCGTTTCAGCGTATCGCGGGACGATACCGCAAGAGGACATGATCAACGAGGCGATGAACGTCACCGGCATGGCTATGGCTGGCGGTGGCGCGATTGCATCGCCGCAAGGTGCGCTGGCGTCCAATGCGCTGCGCAGTGATTTCGTAGAACCGGGCAAGCAATTCATGCGCCCGATGCCGGACCCTGACAACGACAGGTTTGCTCCGAGTGATATTGTCATGGCGCAACGCATCTTGGACATGCGCGCCGATGGGCGGGCGGGCGAGGTGACAGACGAGATGATGACGCAGGCCGATCCAGCGTTTATGTTTGACAACACGCCATTGCCTATGGATGCCGCAGCGCGGATGGATCGGGCGCGGGCGGCTGGCTTTGATGCGGATGGCTATCACGGCACTGTTGTGGACTATGCCAGCTTGAAACCAAGCGTCATGGGTAAGTATGGGCCGGGTGTTTACACGGCGGACGGGCCAGAGTTCGCGGGCAACTTCGCGGGCAAGGTGTACGGCAAGGATGAATATCTGGACGGTAGCAAGGTGTTGCCAATGTCTATCAGGTCCAACCCTGCGCCGGATGAATACCGGGCCAATGCGGAAGCGCTTAAGCGGTCTGCGGCTAATCCTTTCGACGGGGCTGGCGAGTTTACCGGGTATCTGGACGACAACGGCTTTACCGGCGTTAAGGTGGGCAACGAGCAGACCACGGTGAACCCTGCAAATATGCGGTCACAATTCGCGCGGTTTGATCCAGAGTTTGCGCATCTGCGAAACTTGTCGTCTGCCAATGCATCGACGGTCGGTGGACTTTTGGCGCAATCTGGTGTATCGGACAAGCAAGCCGAAAAGATGGAAACGTATCTCAAAAAAGTAGGGCTGTTGCAGTGACCATCACAACATATGCAGAGCTGCAATCAAGCATTGCGGACTTTCTAAACCGGGACGACCTGACCGCAGAGATCAAGACATTCATTGCGCTGGGCGAGGCGGAGTTGCGCCGGGACGTGCGGCACTGGCGACAGGAAAAGCGCAGCACGGCGGAAATTGACACGCAATATTCGGCAGTACCGGCAGACTTCCTTGAGGTCATCCGCTTTTACGTCACGTCAAACAACACGAGGCCGCTTGAGCTTATCAGTCAATACGAATTGCTAGACCGCAAGGCGCGCAATCTTAACGCGGGCGGCTTTCCAGCTTACTACGCAATCACGGCTGGTGAAATCGAGGTATTCCCGGTGCCAGATGGCACGTACACGGCAGAGCTATACTATTACGCAGACATTCCGTCACTTAGCGATAGCGCAACGTCGAATTGGGTTCTGCAATATCATCCAGACGCGTACCTTTACAGCGCGCTCAAGCATTCTGCGCCGTTCTTAGTAGAGGATCAACGCTTGACGGTTTGGGCTGCTCTATATCAGGCGGGGATTGACCGCATTAACGAAGACAGCGCGCGCGTTAAAGTTGGCGGGTCCGGCCTGCGTATGAAACTTAGGAGTTACTGAAATGTCTTTTTCTAACACATTTGAGACGCGCGTGCTGACGTGGGTGTTTACCAACAGCAGCGCAACGCGACCAACGGCTTGGTTTGTCGCGCTTTACACTGGCGCACCCAATGACGCGGGCGGCGGCACGGAAGTGTCAGGCGGCGCATATGCGAGGCAGGCGGTCACGTTTAGCGTATCGGGCGATACGGCAACCAACACGGGCGCGGTTGAATACCCAACGGCAACGGCGGGCTATGGCACGGTCACGCATGTTGGCGTCTTTGACGCATCGACGGGCGGCAACCTCATTGCCTATGCCGCGTTGACAGCATCTAAGACTATCGACACGGGCGACGTGCTGCGCCTGCCTGCGGGTGATTTGGACGTGACGCTAGACTAATGACTGTTTACCGCAGCGGCTATGGGCAAGGCGCTTATGGCGCAAAGAATTACGGGCTTGACGGGTCTATAATTGACGCCGCTGCGGTCATTGCCACGGCTTCCACGGCATCGGCAGAAGTCGGGAAAATTATGCACGCGGCTGGCGTGTTTTCTGCATCATCATCGACGGGGTGCGCGGCTGAGATTGTGCGGCAATGCGTCGCCGCAACGGGGTGCGCGGCTTCTGGATCGTCTGCGTGCAACCGGGTGCAGTTTAGCGGCACGGCAGGCGCGGCCATTCTGAGCGGGTCAATCGACGTGATAAAGAAATGGGAGCCGGAGGCGGAAACGGCGGAAACGTGGTCAGATGTTGCGGCAAGCAGCAAAATATGGCAAGATGCGGCCAGCACGCCTGAAACGTGGGTCGATGCTTCCCCCTGAACATTTGGAACGATGCGCACCGGGCGCGGCAGCTAAGGAATAGAGACAATGGCGGATACAACAACAACGACTTACGGGCTGACCAAGCCAGAGGTGGGCGCGTCCGAGGATACTTGGGGCACCAAGAGCAACGCAAACCTTGACGCCATTGATGACTTGCTGGACGGTACAACGCCAGTCACGGGCATTGATGTGAACAGCGGCACGATTGACGGTGCAGTAATCGGCGGCACAACGCCAGCGGCTGGCAGCTTTACGACACTTTCGGCAAGCACAAGCATTACAGGCGCACGGGATGGCGCAGGTATTCTTTACCTAAACCGATTAACGTCTGACGGGGAAAT
>Ga0206125_10003865_pt1 | contig 13819 bp, 18 predicted proteins | sample Helgoland_Spring_4_FD_148598 | JGI IMG/M metagenome (GOLD analysis project Ga0206125, IMG submission 148598) | Pelagic subsurface seawater microbial communities from Kabeltonne, Helgoland, North Sea - Helgoland_Spring_Bloom_20160331_1 | ecosystem: Environmental > Aquatic > Marine > Epipelagic ... | reverse complement strand
CCTGAGACCAATCCTGTTTTATTATTTGGCACAATGACACCATATTTTGATATTTCAGGGCCATCAACTTTCATGACACTCAGTTGAGACTTACCAGTTTTTTCATATCCACTGATAAGATCAGACGTAATACCCTTACCCCTATATGTTAAAAAATCATCCGCTAAGAGTAATGCAAACGGCTCATTGCCCACAACTCGCTCTGCGCAAAGGACTGCATGGCCAAGCCCTAATTGTTCTTTTTGCCTAACAAAAACGCACTCTACACCTTCTGGTAAAATATTTTTGACCATGTCAGCCATTTCATTTTTACCTTTTGAGCGCAAAGCCAATTCAAGTTCGTTATTGCCATCAAAGTGATCTTCAATTGCACGTTTGTTACGGCCAGTAATGAATATTAATGTATCCAAACCTGCAGCAATAGCTTCTTCAGCAGCGTATTGAATAAGTGGTTTGTCTATTATGGGTAAAAGCTCTTTTGGCATTGCCTTTGTTGCAGGCAAAAACCTTGTACCAAACCCTGCTACTGGAAAAACTGCTTTTTTAACCTTTGATTTAATTTTAACTAATCCTTTGCTTGAGAAGTAACCTTGTTAAAAAAATTAATAAGATTCTATAACTACCATAATAATTATCATAGGTATTAAGTAAATTATTAATAATTTTGATTACACATATATTTAGCATATCGAAAGCTCCAAGAGCCTGAACTCAATCTATTTCGGACTTCACCCCTAAAGCGTCGCTTTGCTTTGGGCTTGTCCCCCGTACACCAGCTCCATGCGCAAATACCTCGACATCGCCCTCACAGTCGCTGTGATCATCAATTTATGTATTAACACCGCATAGATGGATGATCGGCGACTGAGACTAGGTCATGCTTGGCCATAAGTGTCGCTTCCTCAAGTACGGTTTTAAGCGGCACGCCGATTATTCTCGCTATATCAAAAAGTGAGTTGCTTCCATCTGCATATGTCAAGAAATCCATACGTGCATTTATGGCCGAATGGGTGCCCTTTTGACTGATTGTGGGGTACAATCCGCGTGTTCCGAGCTGGGGTTCGCCCAGTACGGTGCATTGGGGGTAAAGGCCGCTCTCGAAAGCCTCGATGATCTCAGCCATCACATCAAAAGCTCCCTGCAGTCCAGCAGCTGTAACGACGTCGAAATTGTCTGCGCTGGTGTGGTATTCGGGAAATTCGCCGTATTTTGAGCGGCAAAAACCAGCAACTGGCAGTTCGATACCCGCTGCGCCATATTGGCGTTCGTCCGAACCGCGCTGGAGGAAGGTGTAGGTTTTGAAGTTATCCCTCCCAAAGAGCGCTGCCCTGAGGGCGCTGTCGGCTAAGCTGTCTCCATATCGGGTTTCCACGTGGCTGAAAGCCCGTTCATCACCGACGCAAGAGAGGTTGAACCCGGAGACTACGTTGCGACGCATCTCGTCGAGGTGTCGCGACATGTATGCCAACGAGCCAATCGTTTCTGGGATCAAGATGAACCTGTACGAATAGCGGGGAGACGGGTACTTCGCCTTTATGTGCCGAAGGAGTGCAGACATGAGCACTGGCCCTGAGAGCTCATTGTTCGCCATTGATGGGTGGCAGACATAGGATGAAAATAAGAGTTCATCCTTAAGATGGCCCCGGACAATGGCATCCGCAACTATTAGTTCACCATCGAATAGCATGCTGTCGACCACGACCCGATAATCACCAGGAGGCAGCGTGGCCTTTTTGTAATGTGCCATGCAAAAGCCCCAGCGGCGAGTGTAATAGCTGGTGACGTAAGGGATCAGGCTAGGTTGGTCGGGCTGAGTGTAGATATGCTGCAGGAGCGCGTCACGTTCCATCACCACATCGACGGGCTCGGAATAGCCCAAGATATGCAAGTTAGACTTGGAAAATTCAGCAAAGCGCTGACCTGTCTCGACGTGCTCAATATAGGCATCGCGGATTTTCCATTCCTGTGGGATCTGCCAGTCGAACGCTTGTTCGCCAGTTTTGAAGCTCTCTATTGAAAACTCTGGGTTAATTTTCTGTAAATAGGTGATTGTCTCGCGGACCCCGTCCCCAGTAAGTGAGCGAGCGATTGGAAAGAGATCCTTCGCCCAGTTCAACATCTCATTTCCCTCCATTTTCGTACTCCTCCAATTGGACACGGCGGGTGCCACCCTCTGTAGCAAGGGCGAACGTTTCTCGGCTCTGTGGGTCTAGCAGGTAGAGTGGGTCCTCCGAGAGCCTATTGCCCCAGTAGTCCATAAGCTTCCGTGCCCTAATAGTTAAGAATCCTGGTGCTTCCTGATCCGCAATGAGGATATCATTGCGGATCAGGTCGGCCTCAAGACGGTGCCAGTCGTAGTTAAAGTATAGCCCCATGGGACGCACATGCATTGACATTTCGCAAACTCGATCCTTACCCGCCTTTCTAATTGTTCCAGGAAAGGGTTTGGTGTATCGATAAAGCGGCCCCCCTGACATTTCCTCAACATAGTGGATGAAAGTCAAGCAGGCTAAGGGAACACCTAAAAGCACGAGGGTCGCGTCGTTCATCACAAGCCAATTGAAAACCGAGCTAGAGCCAAAAGGGTTGATCTGTGACGCGCGTGTGAGGCCGAGGTCTTTTTTCGAGAGGACCGAAAATATCGGAATTTCGCTTCGTGTAAATGCATCTTTAGTGCGAGCCCACTCCGGAAGCGCTCCCACCTGCACTGGATCGTTGTCCACATCAAATAAGCGAGAGCTGCCGTAATCATAGTTGAATGCAGGCAGAATGATATCGTCCTCAGCACTTCCTGCTCGCTTTGCGCAGAATGCAAGGAGCGCCGCTGGCGCATCTCTTGGGTGAATTTTATAGCCTGCACGTTTTGTCGTGATTAGGCCACGAACCACGTCTGAATGGATGAAAACTGGTCGCGATGTTCTGATCACGTAGTGCTCCTTCAATTAGTTATGAAAACTGTAGGTAAAGTTTTTTGACTCAGGGTTGAGTAGGGGTTGAGCCGGGTCGGCGACGTGGGGTGCGTTGCTTGATCAATTCAACTTTGCTCCCGCCGACTCCCTCAGTCATATTGGCCGGCATGCAGTCAGAGTGGACATAACTAATAATGATCCCAGTTCAGCCTGACTTGCCTTACAATGAGCGTTTCCAGCCTTGCCCGCGCCATAGCCCACGGCCACAAAGGCTTCGAGAACCGCTAAGATCTGTTTCCACCCAAAAGTGGTGTGGTTCATGTTTCCAAACTTACCCATTTCACCATTTCCTGAATTGGAAGATAACCATCCCACGGTTGCGTATACAGCGACATCCGGCCAACCTGGGTGACGCGCAGAACACCAAGATTAAACAGCATTTCCGCTATTTCGCAGCGTCGGTCTTCCGAGCAGGCAAGTCCAACGGTCTGCGGGTTCTCCGGTATCACAGAAGCTAACTGGTTCAAGTCATCCACATACGAGATAAACAGCGAATGGCAGTAGATCGGGTCGTGGATGTCGGCGTGATCCCTATCGACAAACAGCGTGTAGGAAAAGCCATCCCCCTCAACAACAGATTTACCACCTCCGACGTGATAGAGGAATCTCCGTTCCTGTACGTTGTAACTGTCGATTGGATTATAGCTGACCCCTTTATTACGTTTTGCCTCACTACGCATGGCCACCTTCAGGTATTCCAAAAATGGTTCGAATGAAGAAGGAGATCCATGCAGGATCAAATTGTGCGGTGCATTGCATCCAGCTTGGCCGAAGGCGAACGTGTCTTTCGCAATCCCTTCCGCTAAGGTAAACGCCTCTTTTACCGAAAGTTTCGTGACTGCATCTTCGGTCATCAGTATAAACGATACCTTGGGACCGAAGACGATGTCCCGACAATTGACCTTCCGAGGTAGCGCCGCAATAGTTTTCACGGCCTCTAAACCACCCCATGCAATCCTAACATCTGCTGCCTGAGAGAGGAGCGTTTGCGATTCGATATCTGATCGGTCTGCATAGACCGTCAGTAGGCAGCCTAGTAGATCAGATCCTAACAGCGTCTTTTCCCCATTTTGAACACGCACGTCGGCGATGAAATTCAGCAGGCATACAAGTACATCACCAAAGGACTTAGGAGCTTTAACAACGTTCTTGTTTCGGGACAAGAGTCCCTGAATCAATGACAAGAGACCTAGTACGGGAACATTCCCGGCTATCCAGTGCACAGCAATCCCCCGCGGCCTATGAAACGTCATCCGTTCTTTTCTGGCCTGGATTTGTAATGGATGTTCCAACTGTATGGCCAACATTTTCTGGATGCTACTTTTCTTGAGCCAAGCAACGATAAAGCCCAGATCGTGCTCCTGGATCAGTCCTGCCACAGGCGACTTCGCTGATATCATCTGAGAACTGACAGCATCAAAGAAGGCAACAAAATCCTCGTTCTCCCACGTCTCGATCGGGTTTGTCGCCGCGACGAGTGCTGTCAACTGAGCATTGAGCCCAACGCCAGAGGTCTTAATACGGCTTCCTGCAAACAACTGGATCGCTTCACTCATAAATAAAATCCCTTTGGTAACGTATCTCCACATCCGCGGGCAATGGCGTTGTCCGGCCTACCCCAAATGTTGAATTCGTTATAATAGCCGTTATCGGACTGACTGCTCGATCCCAAATCGTCATTTAGCAGGCTTTGGCCTGGGTAGCTGTTAGGGATCGGGCAGAGGAATTGCAAAAGGCCAGTTTCACCGTCCAAGGCAGGCCTCAGCGTCGTTGGATCACGGACGATAACCCGGCTGTAAACTGGAACCTTCGCAGGGGAGTTTCCAACGCTGGGGTACACAGCGCCCAATTGTTCAGTGAACCCGTAGACGTCAAAGAGCTCACTCAATGGTATGCCAGTGACATCATATATCCGGTTGTTGAATTCGCGCTTGGGGACCCGACGGTCCTTGAGCTTCTTCCATCCACCAAAATGCAGCAGGGAAGTTCCGGCAGGCAGCATCCCCCGAAGGTTAATGCCACTTTCCAGCAAGAGGTGGAATACCATATATGTATAGCCGATGATGACAGGCGGGTTATTTTCTGCGTACAGTTTTTCGCAGACCGCAGTCAGTAATTCACGGTTTAATGTGATCGCGCCATCGGTCTCGCTGCCGACGAATATCCGGGACTTGGCTGCCATAAGGTAACCGGACATTCCTGCGATCCGGGCGCTCAGTGTGTGGTCATTGGTATTGGTTTTCGGTTCAACATCCAGGATTAAAAATGGCCTGCGGGATTTCCCCAGCAATGCAGATAGGATCTTGGTCAGAACCTTGGTCTGTCGACGGGATGTGGTGGAATCGAGACGGATAATACTTTTTAACTGGGATGTTGTCCCACTGGATTGTAGCGTCCGCGCAACAGCGGCAGTTTCGCCAAACTGAACGTGTTTGAATATGGAGGACGGGAAATATGGGAAATCCACAATCCGCTTAATCTGTGAGATATTAATAGACCGTGCTTTCAGCCAGCGGTCAAACAGGGGTTCCATCTCAGCACAATACTCTATGGAGGCTTTCATGGCATCAATAAAAAGTACGTCGGTGTCTTCGGAAGGCTGTGTGAAGGGTGCTAGATTTAGTAGGTTATCAACAGGGTTTAGAGGCTTTGCAGTGTCCATAGTTATACTCCTGAAAGGATTTCTCGCACGACATCGTCGGAGAAACGCACCTTCGCAGTGCGCCAACATGGGTCGGATTTCATACGCTTAAGAAACTTGGCCGTTGGTTGATCGGCCATGATCGGGTGGCTTGTGACATTTTCGATCGACGAAAGTGTTTCAAAACTTTTGGCCAGTGATGTAAGAATTTGTACTTCGCTCTGTAGCCGTGCGGCGTGTGCGTAATGGCCAAGAGCGCGGCGTGCGATGGACCGGATCAGATTAGCATGGGAACCGCCAAAATCAGCTTCGACCGTGTGGGCCATGGCGTGAATAGGCCCGGCTCCAGCCTCGGACTGAGCGACCCCACCGGCAAAGGACAGGCTGCACAGTTCTGGTACCAGTTTCAAAATCTCGCGGTTCGAAAAGTCTGAGATATTGGCGCAAAGAGTGGAAATTTGGTGAAATTTGCCCAGTGCACCATATGCATTTCCAGAACTGATGGGGTTTGAAAAGGCTGAAAATAACGATTCGAGACCATGGATGACAGCATCATGCGCTCCACAGATTAGCCGGCTGATACCAGCCTCGGAAATCAACCGAAAATCGTAAATAACTTTATCCGGTAGGAAAAAGTTACTAACCTCAATGACCTTTATATTTTCGTTGATTACAACGGCTTTCGACGACTCGACACCCGAACCCGGAAGTGTCGGTATGACGGTGATTTCAAGATGTACGCCGTTTGCGCGCAATGTGCCTCCCAGCTTCTTGGCCTTGTCCATTACGGCCCCACCACCAATTCCCACAACAGCATCGATGAAATGGTCTTCCAAGGAAGATGCAAAATCGCAGATATCTTGAACCGATCCAAGCGTATTTGCATTCACCCGAATGTGACGATCTGACGAGCCTGAAATCAGTGTTTCGAGGCCTTGCAGCGACGCTGCCGAGTTGCCATGTACGACGACCGCTCGGACAGTATTCAGTTCGTTGGCAGATATGGCCTTTTTCCCAAATTCAACCAAATGTGGGATGCGTTGACTTTGTCTCATGACTTACTTCCAAGATATTGGAAAAGCGCTGCCGGGCTCCGTGCTTTTTTTCCATTCGAAGTCTTGGGCATTTTCGGGACAAAAACGATGCGTTCCTTTGTGATCTTTCTAGCAGAACCGATCTCTGCCAGGCCCTGAATGAGTAATAACAACTCATCCTCTTTTTTCGGGTCGTCGAGCTCCACTAGGACAGCCGGCTTGTGACCAAAAATCTTATCAGGGGCAGCAAAGCAAATGGCTCCACCCACGCCAGGCAGGTTTTCGACATCGTTTTCGATCTCTAGCGCCGATACTTTCTGTCCACCAACGTTGATGGTGGAATCCTTTCGGCCCTTCATGACAATCCTTCCGTCCATCTCCTTAACTAGGTCTCCAGTCAAGAATCCGCCGTCAACAAATTTCTCGTTAGTTAGCGCAGGATTTGATAAATAGCCACCAGCCACATTGTTTCCCGAGACCCACAATTCACCTATTCCTGCTTCATCCTTGTTATAAATATCGTACGAAATCCCCCGTGCTGGTGACCCTATGTGGTCCGCTTCGTTTGGATTGTCCAAAGACCCGCGCGAAACAAAGAAACTGCGGGAAGCTTCAGTCATCCCATAGTGATGCCAAATGTTCGTTTTTGTGAAATTTTCGTTTAGCCAAGCCCGTGTATCCTGCGACATTGCGCTACTGCCAATTTCGATATATTGAAGTTTTTCACCCAGCTCTGATGCGCGACGGCGCGCAATACCCCTAAATACTTCCAGCGCGGCTGGCACCAGGCCGATCCCATGAACCTCACCGTCTAGAATGGATTTTAGCATTCTTGGCGTGTTTCCCAGACCTGGATACACGTCAATGCAGCATCCTGCAAACAGCGCAGCCCGCAAACGGCCCAACCCGAAGGAGTGGCCGAACGGCATTGCAAGGATTTCACGATGATCCGGAGTCATACCAAGCAGGTTCACAAGTGTTAGCGCGGTGTTTTCATAACACTCCCGAGGAACAACCACGCCTTTGGGTTGCCCCATGGTTCCCGAGGTGAACAGGATCTCAGTTTCTGGCGGCAGCTCAATTCTTCGTCCGTTCAAATCGTAAGTTATCAGGCCATCATGTTCTGCTCTATCGTGGCTATTGGTTTTGCAATGAGCCCAATCCAACGCACTGTCTGTCATCAGGAGCACTTGTCCGATCTGATCGACAATGCCCTTGAATGCTGAGCCTTCGACTTCGGCTGGAACAACGAACAGAACCCGTCGCGAGAGTTTAGCGGCAAAATACGTCACTATCCAATTCAGACCATTGGACGCGCGAATGCAGACAGGAATATTTGGCCGGACATCAAACATGGCGCATGTGTTCTCCACCCTAGCACAAAGGTCTGAACCGTCTATATCAGAACCTGCGATCCTCAGACGGACTGGTTGCCCGACATTTTGGCAGTCCTGGAGAAAACGTTCTACGATCCGTTTCATGCCAGCTTAGACTGGACTAAATCGTAAATCTTCTGAACAGTGTTCTGATCGACGATTTCCTCTATTTCAAATTCGATATCAAATACGTCCTCCAGTTCGGCGATAACCCGCAAGTGGCCAAGGGAGTCCCAGCCGGGCACATCTTCAAACTCAGAATCTGGCGTCAATCCAATATTCTCGCCCAAATCCAGGGCGCTTCGAAACGCGTCGTAAATTCGTTCTATTTTGGTGGTTTCCGTCATAACTATTTTCTTTCTAAATTGAGTTGTCAAAGTGTTTTTTTGCCGGACGGCCTGGTGGTTAGTGGCTTCTATGGTTCTTAAGCCAGTATCTCCGCCATGCAAACCTTTTTCCCACAATAGCTTACCTGCAGGATCGGCATTTGTTACTATATTTCTTTGTAAATTGCGAACATAAATTAAGTAATTCTTTTCACAAGTAGATCCATTTTCGTCTGTATACTATCCGCTAAAATCCTTAAAATAACAAAAATCTACGCTCTCTAATTCTTTACATGATGATAAAGTGTCATGCTTCTAGAGTCTGAACGATCCAACACAGCAATTTTTCCATCAAGTCATTTTAAGATCCCAAACGGTGTGTCATCTGCATATGTACTTTTATTATCAACAACACGAAAAGATACTACTTTGTTATCTAAGACTCCAAATGAGCAAATGGGATGTCGAGTCCTTACCGCCGAAGGTTGCTCATTTTTAAGTTCTAGGCCATTTGATAGCTATACCCAAACTACTTTTCCACCAATCCAAAAAACCTGCACACTCTATTCGCACGCGCTCACTCGAGAAACTTAATTGGTCAATCAAATTTAGCTTAGGACCCACTGGGTATCCCCACTAAAATTAGTGGTGTTCAAAAGCCGAGTTTTATCAGCAAGATAACTAAGGGGATTTGCGATGAAGAACGGACGATATAGCGATGCGCAGATCGTGATGATCCTGAAGCATGCGGAGGGTGGCGTGCTGGTCGGTGAGTTATGCCGTTTAAATATGGGCGTAACCAACTTTAGTAAATTAAGTTTTTCATTATTGGTTATTAACATTCTTATATTACAAGTTCTTAAGAAACTCTTAATTAGTCATATGTATCGCTTCCGCAGTGACTATTTTGCTACGTGGATAACCCTCTTGAAAACGCAACTGCCAAGCAACACAAATATTTTACTTCGATTTTCGAAATCATCAGAGATTTGATCTATTTTTTAATTTTCTCCGGGACAGTATATGTAACTTGTAAAACTTGTGAGCCAACTTTTTCAAGCTCCTCAATTAAAATTGTATTTTGTGGAGATACATTAATTGCAAATTGTGCGCCCCGAACCGATGGAATAGCAGGTAGGGGCTCATACCTATTACAGACAAAACGCAAAATACATGATGCAATAGTCCGTAAATTACCTTCAGTAACATTTATTCCTATGGTGTTTTGCAGTGATATATAAAAGCTACCTATATATCCATCTGAGCTTTTCACTAAATACCATTTTCGATATGGATGGTTTTTCACAAAATTCGTATGATCTGAATATTTAGGATTGTCAGAATGACTAATTTTTTCCTCTCGAGCTATAAGTAACTGATAGAGAGCAAAAATATGTTCGTCGACATCTGAAACAGGTTCAAAAGTAAAATTCTGGACTTTCATACCGATACCTACATTACCGACTTCAAATCGATTGTTTTGCAAAGCTATTTAGGTAGCGCCGAATTTTTTCAGAACTAATCAAATAATCGGAACATTTTAAAGAAAAGCGCGCCGTACAGTCATCAACTTCTTCAATAAACTTATATCCAAGTGATTTATTTAAGCTAAGGGCTGCTTTATTATCAGTCAAAATCGTTGCATTAGCAGTATCTAATTTGAGATCAAAGAAAGCGTGGTCATATATCTTAATGCATGCCCAAACATTAATCCAATGATTGAGATAATGCGCATCACCACAAAGAATTCCCCCTTCAAATAATTTCCCATCCGCATCAATTTTTGTTAAACTTACACAACCAATATCTTTCATGCCAATTGAAAATATAAAATACTTGAAAGTATTTTTGTTTAGTTGAGCAAACCATTTTCTCTGCCCATCTCTATCTATGTGGTTTTTACAAACCATTCTTTGGCTAACATGGTCAAGATTTCTCCAATATCTCAGGAGCTGGATATCATCAGAGTCAATGAGTCTTATTGATGCTGTCATTTTTTGTTTATTAGGCACATATTATAAAGATTTTCAATCGTACTGGCAGAGCTGAGGTCGTCATACTCAACCTGAAAGTTAAAAAGCTCTTCAATTAGAAGGCTTATATTTATTTTCCCCATACTGTCGTACTCAGGAATTTCACCTAAAGTTTTATCCTTTATATCTTCAATGTTAACATTGATTTCGTCTAGAAATTTCTGTGAAAACTCATCAAAACTTACGTTAGACATAAATTACTCCATTTTCTTTTAAATTTATTGTAAGGGATGCCAGTCCCCATGAAAGACCAGAGCCGAAGCCGACTACTAGCATTTTGCGTTTTCCGGTATTTGATAAATTTTTACCTTGAGATAACCAAGCGCCAATACTGCCTGCTCCCAAATTTCCTATTTCGCCGCAAGCAAAATTTTCTATGAGTTGATTGTTTAACCTAAGCATTTTGGAGATTGTTGAAACGACAAGATTACTGGCTTGGTGGAGGGCTATTAGATCATAGTTATCAAGGTCGTCATTAGTGTCCTCTAAATAACTTTTCACTAGTTTTGGAACAACATTTCTTGTGAACCTAAAAACTTCAAAGCCATTCATTTGCATTATGTTTTCGCTCATGTCGCAAAAAATTACATTATTAGTGTCACCATCATTAAATAATCTTGTATCTATTGTTTCGTCTGCTGCCTCTAGAATTGACACTGAGAGCCCATCACCAAACAGGATCTTTGTTCCGAGTTCTGCGTAAGTAGTCATTGCAGAATTAATATCTCCAGCGATGATTAAAACTTTTTTGAAATTACTATTGCTTAACATTGATGCGATGGACAGTGCCTTGACGTAACCAGAGCAGCCGTCATTGACGTCAATACAAAAAGTATCAGTTTTCAGATTGAAATGTTTTTGAATACGCGTGCTCAAAGAGGGTATTCGGTTGTCGTATGATTGTGAGACTACTATGACCGCATCCACATCGATGAAAATATTGTCGTGTTCTGCACTTATCTTACCTAAGCCGCTCAAAGCAAATTCACTAAATGATCTGTCGCCTACATGGCCAAGCATCTTTATACCTGTTGTAGCTATCGTTTGATCACATTCATCTTGTGATTTCCCTGCATCTCGCAGAACTTCCGCAATATTTATCTTTGTGGTTGGAAGTAGCAGAAAATTGTAAGTTATTTCCATGTTAAGTTCTCTTAAATCTATGTCCGACCGCCACTGATGCTATTTTTATACGCTTAGGCATCATGTGGTTTGGCAGTTGTTCACCAAGAAACGTTTTCAAGCCAACTTTGTCTACTTCGGTATCATCTGCGGATTGAACTGTTAATTCTACATGTTGTCCAGTAATCGGATTTGGTTTTGCTATTGCTTTAGCAAGTTCAACACACGCGTATTGAAGGGCAACTCGCTCAACCTCAGAAGCCATAAATTTCAGCCCACCAACATTTATCACCTCACTCGTCCGACCAGTAACTTTGTAGAAGCCGTCACGCTCTTCAACGATATCTTTGGTGTTATACCAACCTTCTTCATCAAAGGGGCTTTCCGCATTTAGGTACCCTAGCATTCTAGTCTGTGAACGAATTTCTAGTACGTTATCAACAACTCGTGTCTCTACGCCTTCACCACCAACCTTCATAAAGAGACTATTAGAGGATTCACTCTTTACACGCACAATTCCGAGCTCAGACATACCAAACGTTTGCCTAAATTCGACGTTAGGCAACAACTCACAAAGCGCATCTAGTGTAGGTTGATCCATACGCTCGGTGCCGTATGTAATGATTTTTAACGACTTCGGAACACTATCTGGGATTAGCCCGCTCATTAACATCATCCGCAGAAAAGTGGGTGTGGTAGGAAGAACTTCAATTTCATGTTCAGCACATGTAGCTAAGATGTCTTTTACACTGCGCGATTTTGGTGCAACGACTGTTCCTTTGTTAAATAAAGTATGAAGCAGTGTATTGAGCCCACCTATGTGATCGAACAACAAGAAATTTATCGTTTTAAGTGTGGGACGTGGTGTTTCAAAACGCTGCATGAACAGTGTTAAATCATGCAATATCGCTTTGGGGCGTCCAGTAGTACCAGTTGAGAAAAGGACTAATCCAGCATGTTCTTTTAATCTTAGATTATCAATCAATTCATGATTTTTGCTATGACTAAGGCGTTTAACTTCATCACCTTCTATGACAACATCTACTAGGGCTGACTCAAAGAAATACTCATGCTGAGCTCTTGTATCAACTGTAAGTGGAACAAGAATTACGTTCTTATCAATTAGCTGTATAAGAGTAAGGATCGACTTAGGATTAAAGTCACCAATGAGAGCAACAACATCACCACTGTTTACTTCTGACAAGTCAACATACTGCTGACTTGCAACTTCATCAAACCTCAACGATCCACTTGAATGAGTCAAGAATGGGTAGTCTATTCCACTCCATCGTCCGGACAGCTTTTCTAGTATATCCATTAGACACCACCCACGTTCAATACTTGACCGCTGAGTGATGAGGCCTTTTCGTCAAGCAATAATTCAACAAGATCACACACATCCGACTTTTGGAATTGCTTCTGTATTACTTGTTGTGATGTAATTTTTTCAATTTGCGCATCCGTAATTCCGCGTAGTAGATCAGTACGTATTGGCCCTGGAGCAATACAATTCACTTTCACATTGAAGTCAGCCATCTCTCTTGCGAATGTACGAGAGAATGATTCAACTCCAGCCTTAGACGCTGCGTAAACAGACTCACCTTTTAGAGCTAATGCTACAGCTATCGTCGAGAAATTGATAAAGCTACCTTGTTTCTGACGAAGCATGATGGGAGCAAATAACTGACAACAATAAATAGTTCCAACGAGATTTGTTTGTATCAACTTCTGTACTGTTGATTCATCTGTTGTCACTGCCATGTTCATGGAAGCTACACCAGCCGCATTGATAAATGCTTTAACTGGCTGTTTCATCCGCTTCACTTCTTTTGAAGCATTTTTTACTGAGGCATAATCACTTACATCACATTCAATAGCGTTTATTTTCAGTCCGCTTGTGTTGCGAGCTAACCCTGTTACTTCTTCACCTCTCTCAATGAGACGTTCAGTTATTGCTTGCCCCAGTCCACGACTTGCCCCAGTAACAATAATCACTTAAACCTCCGATTGAGTTGCGAACTCTTCTGCGAGTGCGGCTACACTCCTGAACATACCACGCGATTTTGACATCGCTGTTTCGGATGTCCAATCGAACTCAAACCCATGCTCATCTGCCAAATCTTCGAGCGCAAGGCACACTTCAACTAACTTCATAGAATCAAGTAACGACTCGCCACCAATAAGCTGCATATCTTCTGTAATTTCTGCCTTATCCTCTAAAGCGTTATTGATTGCCGATATGACAATTTCTCTAGCTTGTTTGATGTTCATGATTTCCTACGTCCTCTAGCCAATGTCCCGTTAATAGTCCCAGAAAT
>Ga0206125_10003863_pt1 | contig 13824 bp, 11 predicted proteins | sample Helgoland_Spring_4_FD_148598 | JGI IMG/M metagenome (GOLD analysis project Ga0206125, IMG submission 148598) | Pelagic subsurface seawater microbial communities from Kabeltonne, Helgoland, North Sea - Helgoland_Spring_Bloom_20160331_1 | ecosystem: Environmental > Aquatic > Marine > Epipelagic ... | reverse complement strand
GGGCTAGGCTCATTATTTACAGATGGTGGTTCATTAACATCTGATTTATTTGAAAGAAAGTTGAATTCGTTTACATGAATTTCGGTAGAATATCTTTGTACTCCATCTTCAGATTGCCATTTTCTGGTTTTAATCTTTCCTTCAACATATATTTTATCCCCTTTACTTAAATATTTTTCACATACTTCAGCAGCTTTATTTCTAACAACAACATTGTGCCATTCAGTATTAGAAACTTTTTCTCCAGTTGTTTTGTTAGTATAATTTTCATTTGTAGCAATAGGAAACCTTCCAATACAGCCTCCTCCATCAAAGTGGTGCATTTTAACTTCATCACCTAAATTTCCAATTAACATTACTTTATTTAAAGATCCACTCATAATATTTATTTATACTCAAATATAACAAATTACTTCAAGAATTTGTCTAATGTTTCAATAAATGAACTAAGTGGTTTTGGAAAAGGAAAGTTTGAAATTTCTCTTAGGTAAATGCTCGTATTATTTAATTTTTCTACACGATTAATCCAAAAATTTATTTTCAGGTTCTGATGAGATAATTTATGACTTACTGAATCTAGAAGTTTTAAGTCATTAATTTCAAAATTCTGAAATTTATTTGATTTCAAATAATCTTGCATTAAAGACGTATTTAAATTTATATCAGCTTCAATTAATGGAAATTGATAAAGATTTTGCCAAATGTCTTTCTTCACTCGCTTTTCAACTATTATCCTTTTTTCTTTATCAATTATTAAAAAATAATTTAAAAATCTAGGTTTAGGTTTAGATTTTTTCTTTTTTACCGGAAAATTAAAAATGCTGTCATTTTTTAGAGAATAACAAACCTTATTATAAACACAATTTTTACAATCAGGAGCTTTAGGCTTACAAATCAAAGCTCCAAATTCCATGATAGCTTGATTAAAATCACTGGGATTATTTACGCAAATCAATTTATTTAAAAGAGACTTAAATTCTTTTAAAGAACTGGAGCTATTAATAATGGTATCGATTCCAAATAACCTTGAAACAAAGCGATAAACATTGCCATCAACAACAGGACGTAATTCATCATTTGAGAATGAACTTATAGCGCTAGCTGAATAATCTCCAATTCCCGGAAGTTTAATAAGCTCATCGTAAGTCTTAGGAAACTTAGAATTATAATTTTTTACAACTATCTTAGAAGCTTTATGTAAATTTCTTGCTCTGCTGTAATAACCTAAACCCTCCCAATTTTTCAAAACATCTTGCTCACTTGCTTTAGAAAGAGTTTTTACATTTGGGTATAACTTTATAAATTTATTGTAATAGGGTAACCCTTGCTTAACTTGTGTTTGTTGGAGTATGATTTCTGAGAGCCAGATCTTGTAAGGATCTTTAGTGTTTCTCCATGGCAAAGATCTCTTATTTACTGAGTACCAGTTGATTAATTTTTTAGAAAAGTTAATTGATATTTTATTTAACAAAATTAAATTTAAAATATTTATAGAGATTATTAGACCATATTTAAGGTCAAATAATGAATATAAATTTATATATTTGGCACCTTGAAAAGTAAACATAAATAAAATAAAGAATATGACCAAAGCAGAGATTGTTTCAAAAGTTTCCAACAACCTAGGTTTAGATAAAAATGAAGTTTTAGCAACAGTTGAAAATTTAATGGAAGAAATAAAAAATTCATTAAACGAAGGAGAAAATGTTTATTTGAGAGGATTTGGAAGCTTTATTGTTAAAAAACGAGCTGAAAAAACTGGAAGAAATATTTCAAAAAATACAACAATAAGAATTCCTGAACATCACATTCCTGCTTTTAAGCCGGCTAAAGTTTTTGTTGAGGGTGTTAAAAAAAATAATTAAAAATATAGATTATGCCAAGTGGTAAGAAAAGAAAAAGACATAAAGTAGCTACACACAAGCGAAAAAAAAGAAGTCGTGCTAATAGGCACAAAAAAAAGTAATTTAAATACTTAACTGATAATACGCTCTTTGAAATGAACTAAGTTTTAGTGACGATCAGCACAAAACTTAATTCCATGTAATTAAAATCCTGTGAATAAAGTATAACCAGTTTGCTTTACAGCAAACATAAAATCAATATTGTGAGTAAAGAAATAATAATTCGTTCAAATTCCACAGCTGTTGATTTTGCACTACTTAAAGACGGTAAATTAATTGAACTTCATAAACAAAATGATAGTAATAAATTTAATGTTGGAGATATTTTTTTAGCGAAAACTAAAAAAACAATTTCAGGTCTAAACGCTGCATTTGTAAATGTAGGTTATGAAAAAGATGCATTCTTGCATTATCATGATTTAGGACCAAAAATATTATCATTAATTAAGTTCATTAAAGGTGTAAGCACAGGTAAAATAAAAAAATTTTCACTTGAAAGATTTCCTTTTGAATCAGAAATTGATAAGGAAGGAAGTATTTCGGACGTTATAAGTCCAAATCAAACTGTTTTAGTTCAAATAATAAAAGAACCAATTTCAACTAAAGGCCCAAGAATAAGTTCAGAATTATCTTTTGCTGGTCGTTTTTTAGTATTAGTTCCTTTTTCAAATAGAATTTCTATTTCTCAAAAAATTGAAAGTAGAGAAGAAAAAAGCAGATTAAAAAGACTTGTACAAAGCATTAAACCTAAAGGGTTTGGGGTAATAGTAAGAACTGTAGCTAAAGATCAAAAAGTTGCAGAATTAGATAAAGATTTAAAAAACTTATACAGTCGTTGGATAAATCTTTGTAAAAAAATCCAAGGAGCTGAAGTGCCGTTAAAGGTACAAAGCGAACTAAACAGATCCTCTTCAATTCTAAGAGATTATTTCAATGATACTTTTACAGGAATACATGTTAATCAAAAATCTATGTATTCTGAGATTAAAGATTATTTGAAGCAAATTGCTCCAAAAAAACAATCTATTGTAAAACTTCATAAATCACATAATCCAATCTTTGAAGAATATGGAATTGAACGCCAAATAAAAACTGCATTTGGAAGAACCGTTACAATGAGTAAAGGTGCTTACCTAATCATAGAACATACTGAGGCGTTACATGTAATTGATGTGAACAGTGGAAATCGATTAACAAAGTCAAAAAATCAAGAAGATTCTGCCCTTGAAGTTAACTTAGTTGCAGCTACAGAAATTGCAAGACAATTAAGATTAAGAGATATGGGAGGAATCATAGTTGTTGATTTCATAGATTTAATGACTCCTGAAAATAGAAAAACTCTTTTTGATCATTTCAAAAAAGAAATGGAATCTGACAGAGCTAAGCATAAAATTTTACCTCCAAGTAAAATTGGCTTAATTCAAATGACAAGACAAAGAGTTAGATCAGAAATGGAAATTAAGACCATTGAAGCTAATCCAAATCAAAATGGAACAGTTGAAGCTCCAATAGTTTTAATAGATAAAATTTATGACAAACTTGAAAAAGTTTTTTCAAGTAAAAAATACAATAACGTAAAGGTTTTTTTACATGTTCATCCATTTGTTGCAGCTTACTTAAAAAGCGATTATCCTTCACTAAGAATGAAGTGGTACATTAAACATAAAAGATGGGTAACAATTGTTCCAAGAGATGCCTACACCTATTTACATTTTAGATTCTTTAACAAGGAAGGTAAAATCATAAATGCATAAAAAAAGCGGCTAAATAGCCGCTTTTTTTTTGCCCAAAAATGAACTAAATTAAAAGAATGAAAAGTGGAAACTTTACAGTAGATGAGATTGAATTTAAATTAAAGCAATATTGCTCATACCAGGACAGATGCCATAATGAGGTTGAAAAGAAATTAAAAACATTTGATGTAATTCCTGAGGCTAGAGAACAAATAATTATGAAATTAATCAATGAAAATTATTTGAATGAAACTAGATTTAGTAAGAGTTTTGTAAGAGGGAAGTTTAAAATTAAAAACTGGGGAAAAAGAAAAATTATTTTAGAACTAAAAAGTAGAAATGTTTCTGGTTACAATATAAAAGAGGGTCTAAAAGAAATTGTAGAAGAAGATTATCAAAATAAATTAGAATACTTATTTAATAAAAAATTAGCATCTTTAGATCACTTAAGTCTTACAAATAAAAAGAAAAAAATTCTCTCATTCTTATTATACAGAGGATGGGAAACAAATTTAATTTATGAAAAAATCAATCAAATTAAATAATCTAATTATAATTTTAGCAGCAGTTACTCTTGTGCTACAAAGTTGTAAAAAATCCGTTGACTACATTGCCTTTAACGGAAATATATACACAGTAAATGATAATTTCGATACGGTAAGTGCATTTGCTGTAAAAAATGGAAAATTTATTGATGTTGGTAATAATGAAATTCTTTCGAAATACAAAACAGAAGAAAAAATAGATCTTAACGGATCAACTGTTTTACCTGGTTTAATTGATGCCCATTGTCACTTTTATGGACTCGGCTTAAATCAAAGTGTAATTGATTTAACCGGAACTAATTCATTTAACGAAATATTAGAAAAAATTTCAAAATCAGACAGCAAAAACATAATTAGAGGAAGAGGCTGGGATCAAAACGACTGGGAAGTAAAAGAGTTTCCTAATAAAACGAAATTGGATGTACTTTATCCACAAACTCCAGTTGTTTTAGAAAGAATAGATGGTCATGCTTATCTAGTAAATCAAAAAGCTTTAGATATAGCAGGAATTGATATTAATACAAAATCAAATAACGGAACAGTGCTTACAAAAAAAGGGAGACTTACTGGTGTTTTAATCGATGGTCCTATGTCGTTAATTGATAAGGCTTTTGGAGAAGTTTCTTTAGATGATAAAATAAATGCCCTTTTAAGTGCCCAAGAAATTTGCTTTAAACACGGCTTAACAACTGTTGATGACGCTGGTCTTTCTAAAGATGTTATTCTACTTATTGATAGTTTACAAAAAAGAAAGAGCTTAAAAATGAGAGTGTATGCCATGATAAGTAATTTAGAAAATGATGTCAATTATTTTATAGAAAATGGACCAATCAAAACCAATTCATTAAACGTAAGATCGGTTAAAGTTTACGGAGATGGAGCGTTAGGTTCAAGAGGGGCAACTCTTAAAGAACCGTACTCTGACGACATACATAATTACGGAAAACTTGTAACCGATGTTGAAAGCATTAAAATTTTAGCTAAAAAGTTATCGGAAGCTAACTTTCAAATGAACACTCATGCAATTGGAGATTCTACAGTTAATATTTTAATTAAAGCTTATTCAAAAGTTCTTGAAAACAAAACAGATCCTAGATGGCGAATAGAACATTCCCAAATTATAGATCAAAATGATTTAGACGGTTACAACGAGAAAATATTACCCTCTGTTCAACCTACTCACGCCACAAGTGATATGTATTGGGCTGAAGACAGGGTTGGACCAAAACGAATAAAAGGCGCATACGCTTATAAAGATTTACTAGAAAGATCAAAAGTTATTGGACTTGGAACAGATTTTCCGGTTGAAAAGGTTAATCCGTTCCATACCTTTTATGCGGCTACAGCAAGAAAAGATTTAGACAATTATCCTCAGGGTGGTTTTGAGTTTTCAAATGCGTTATCGAGAAAAGAAACTCTAAAAGGAATGACTATTTGGGCAGCCTATCTAAATTTCGAAGAAAAGGAAAAAGGCAGTATTGAAAAAAATAAATTTGCTGACTTTATAATAATTGATAGAGATATCATGGAAGTTGAACTAAATTTAACTCCTCATACAGAAGTACTAAAGACTTATTTGTCTGGTGAATTAGTCTATTCCAAAATTAAAGCCAACTAAAAAACTTGTTCCTGGCATTGGGACTAGATTAGTTTCCGAATAAACCTCATCCAGAATATTATTTATATAAATATATAATCCTTTTTTATACATAATTTTTGAATCCAAAACAGAATAATTAGACTTGTCTGATCTTTCAGCATATTTATATACAATTGAATGATTAACGTTCTTTAAATAATTGAGATTAAGTTTTGATGTAAAATGGTGCTTTAGTGAATTAAGCGAATACCTAGAAAAATTAATATCACTAACATAGTTGTCATCTTTAATATTAGTATAACCAACACTAATTGAATTAACATTTGACATGTTATAAGAGCTTTTAAAACTATATGATATATCTAATTCGTATCCTTTAGTCGTTAACGAACCTATGTTTTCTGCTCTCCACAAATCATCCTCATTTTTCTTTACATAATCTATTATGTTTTTTGCATTTCTATTAAACAATGCAGCAGAGAATTTAAAATTGGAAGAGTTGTATTTTAAACCCAGTTCAGTTGAAGTTGCAGATTCAGGATTTAAATTTTCATTACCAACCGTTGTTCTGTCACTGTAATATAAATCTGTATATGTTGGTATTCTATACGTCTTTCCAATATTACTATAAAGTTTAAAATTTGAACTAATATTATAACCTAGGTCCATTCCAGGAAAAGAGTGAAAAGACATATCTGAAAAATAACTAAGGGCGATTCCAGGTGATACAAATAGTTTTTCATCTAATAACTTAAAGGTATGATCAGCAAAAAGATTAATTGTAGTTCTGTCGTGTTCACCTAAATTATTACTTGAAATGTTTACTGTAGATAAATCAATACCAAATCCAGTAACACCTGACTTTGAAAAATAAGAACCACTTAGTTCAGCAGAAACTTTATTGGTTTTATGCAGGTTTCTGTAAACAGAGGGATTGTCTCTTATGTAAATGTACTCGTCTTGACCACGTCTCCAATATAATCTTGGTGTGATCGAAAGTTTTTCGGAGTTTATTGTTGTTGTTAAACCTAGAAGACTTGCTTGAGTTTCTTCATACTGTTCTGTTGCACTAGGACTAGCATAAAATCCATTAGCACCAAACTTGTTTTCATTAAAAGAGGCAATTACATCAACTGGAGAATTATCAGTACTAAAAGAAGTTTTTATAAAGTAATTATTTCTTTTAAAATCAGTATTGTGTCTATATCCATCCGATCTATTTCCTGAATAACTAATAAGAGATTTTATGTTTTCTGTTGTAATCTTAGTTGATAATGAAATGTTTTTTTGTTCAAAGGAACCGTAAGAAAGTTCATTTAGATTCAGCTCAATGGAATTTTTCTTCCCAACAAAATCTTTGGTAACTATATTAATTGCACCATTAAAAGCGTTTTGACCAAAAATTCTTGCAGCGGGCCCTTTAATAATTTCTACTCTTTCAATTAAGTAAAGAGGAAGGATCATATTTAAGGTGTGATGTCCTGTCTGGGCATCATCCATTTTCATTCCATCAACTAAAAGCAAAGTCTGATCAAATCCACCTCCTCTTATATATAAATCTCCTTGAACTCCTCCAGCGCCTCTTCTTCTTACATCGATTCCTGTAATTTCTTGTAATAAATCAGAAATGTTAGTTGCAGGACTATTTTTAATATCATTAGAGCTAATAATTTTAACTGTTCTAAAATTTTTAGAAAAAGGCAAATCTATCTTTGTAGATAATACTACTACTTCATCTAAATCTGTAGTTTGGTCTTGGGAAACAGATAGGTTGCTTAATAACAATATTAAAAGAGCAAAAACTTTTTTCATATAAAAAGATTAAGAAAAAAAACAGAAACTAGTCAGTTAATATAATGACTTTATTTTCTTTCATCTCAACAACTCCTGAACTCACTGTAAGATGAATCTCTTTAGGACTAACAACAGAAAACAAATCCGATAATTTATCAGAGTTTTCAATTTCTCCTAATATTTTTATTTTACCTGAAATTAATGTTGAAACTATTGGTGCGTGATTATCTAACATTTGAAAAGACCCGTCAGTTCCAGGAACTATTACAGTATCCACATTAGCGGTAAGCAAAGTACTTTCAGGACTTACTATTTCTAATTGCATAATTTTAAGCTTCAGCTAACATTTTTTCTCCAGCTTCAATAGCTTCTTCAATCGTTCCTTTAAGGTTAAAAGCAGCTTCTGGAAGATGATCTAATTCGCCATCCATAATCATATTAAATCCTTTAATTGTGTCTTTAATATCAACTAAAACACCAGGAATACCTGTAAACTGTTCAGCAACGTGGAAAGGTTGAGATAAAAATCTTTGAACTTTTCTAGCTCTGTATACAGAAAGTTTATCTTCTTCAGATAATTCTTCCATACCTAGAATTGCGATAATATCTTGAAGCTCTTTGTATTTTTGTAATAGTTCTTTTACTCTTTGAGCACAATTATAGTGATCGTCTCCAATAATATCTGGAGCTAAAATTCTAGATGTTGAATCTAAAGGATCAACTGCAGGATAGATTCCAAGTTCAGCAATTTTTCTTGAAAGTACTGTAGTTGCATCTAAGTGAGCAAAAGTAGTTGCAGGAGCAGGATCCGTTAAATCATCTGCAGGAACGTATACAGCCTGAACAGATGTAATAGAACCGTTTTTAGTTGAAGTAATTCTTTCTTGCATTGCACCCATTTCTGTAGCTAGTGTAGGTTGATAACCTACAGCCGATGGCATTCTACCAAGTAATGCAGATACCTCTGAACCAGCTTGAGTAAATCTAAATATATTGTCTACAAAGAACAAAACATCTTTACCTTGACCATCACCAGCACCATCTCTAAAATATTCTGCCATTGTAAGACCTGACAAGGCAACTCTAGCACGTGCACCAGGTGGTTCGTTCATTTGACCAAAAACAAATGTTGCTTTTGAATCTTTCATTGCTTTTTTATCAACTTTACTTAAGTCCCATCCTCCTTCTTCCATCGACTTATCAAACTCTTCACCGTATTTTATAATTCCTGATTCAAGCATTTCTCTAAGAAGATCATTTCCTTCTCTTGTTCTTTCTCCAACACCAGCGAATACAGATAATCCACCGTGACCTTTTGCGATGTTATTAATAAGTTCTTGAATCAAAACCGTTTTACCAACACCGGCTCCACCAAATAATCCAATTTTACCACCTTTAGCATAAGGCTCAATTAAATCAATTACTTTAATTCCAGTAAATAAAACTTCTGTTGATGTTGATAATTGATCAAAATCAGGAGCTTCTCTGTGAATAGAAAGACCGTCTTTACCAGTTTTCGGTAAATCTCCTAATCCATCAATAGAATCTCCAATTACATTAAATAATCTTCCGTAAACGTCATCACCAATTGGCATTTGAATTGGATTTCCTGTAGCTAAAACTTCAGCACCTCTTTTTAATCCATCTGTTGAATCCATTGAAATTGTTCTAACAATATCCTCACCAACGTGAGACTGAACTTCAAGAACTAGAATAGATCCGTCTTGTTTTTTTATTTCAAGAGAATCGTAGATTTTAGGAAGATTATTTGAAGATGTATCAAAAGTTACATCAACAACAGGCCCCATAATTTGAGAAACTTTACCTATAGAATTTGACATTATTTAATATTTAAATTTTGAATGAGGCAAATATAAAATTTTATGAGTTAAATTCTATAATTTTTTATATAAAAAAAGGCGACCTAAGTCGCCTTTTTATTAACATTATATTATCTGTTATGGATTTATAGTAAATCCAACATAGAATTGACTTCCGATTGCACCAGAACCAGGGATCATAAAATACTCATCACCACCTAAATTAGTTCCACCAACTTTAACCCTAGAATTCAAACTTGGAAGTTCAAAATTCATTGAAGCATCAAAAGTTGTATTTGCTGGAATCATAGCGTCAAGAAAACCTGATTGTTGCCACATGAAATTGTCATGGTATTTTGCAGAAACATTAAAAGAAAAGTTCTCAGCTAATTTTGCTGAACCAAGTGTAACAACTGCTCTTGTTTGAGGAGTGTTAAAACTAGGTTCAAAATCAGGATTTGAACCTTCCATTTCCATTTTATTGTAAGAATATGTCATGCTTAAATCAAAAATATTTAATATGCTTGTTTCAAGTCCTGCACTAATTCCGTATGTATTAACAATTTCATCCGTATTAGAATCGACACTAAATACTCTAAAATCTCCTTGGGATAATGCATAAAGTCCCATCTGGTCATTAGCACTTCCGTAAAGTGGAGTTATAACGTTAACAGCTGAAATAAAATTATCCCATTTTGTATAATATGCACCGATATCTAACGCTGTTTTCTTTCCATTAACTCTATATCCTAAATCAAATGATTTAACATTTTGAGGTCCAACAGTTCCTATGTCACCCGCCGCTACAGGAGCACCAGCTTGAACTGAGGATAAAGTATAAGAATTCATTTTTACTTGATTTCCTGTAACATTAAACGAATTTCCAGAAGTTCCTCTTAATCTCATGTTGAATCTATCGAAATTATCAGGTGAACCACCTAAAAGTACTGCAGTACCTACATCAAGACCAATGTATTGGTCTTGAGCAGCTGGATTTTGAAATCCTGTTTGGTAAGAAACTCTGATGTTTTGATTTTCTGAAAGGAAAATAAGTGCACCAATTCTTGGCGTTACAGTTCCTTCAAAAAATTCACTTTTATCGTATCTCATAGAACCTGTTAGTTTTACAGCTCCACCCATGATATCTTTTTGTGCTTGAGCATACACTCCCATTTCATTAAACTCAATAGGTTCAGTATAATCAGTAAATAATGTTCCATTAGATCTTAATATATAGTCTCTATATGAAGCTCCAATAATAATATCCACTCCTTCTACCAAGTCTTGCAAGTTATAGTCTGCTTCAAAACTATTGGACTGAGATCTGTCTAAAATTGCAGCTCCTCCTGCAAAAACATCAATACCAGTTGTTACAGCTTTATCGTAAGCAGTATTCCAAGCAGAAGATCCAGGAACCAACATGTTAGTATCAGCAGCAGCTCTAGCAGCAGCATGAACTCCTAAATCGGCACCTTCACCAATAATATCATTTAAAGTATAGCCAAACTGCGCGTAATAAATCATAGTATTTAAACCAACAATTGGATTAGGATCTATAAGAGTAGGCAGTGCATTAAAATAAGTACCTAAATAATTTCCAAAATATCCATTAAGTCCACCAGGTTGAGCTATAGTCATGACAGCTCCAAGAGCGGCAGTATCGTGAGTATTTCCTGAATTTTCAGAAGTATGATAAAACCTTAGACCTAAATTTCTGTTTTTGTATTCAAGTTTAGTTTGTGAAAGACCAAAGTTTTTAAGCATATTTCTATTTGCAGCATGTAACATTGTGTTACCTGATCCAATTTTAGAATTTAAAATTATCTCTGAATCTTCAGTTGGCTTATAATGTAAAGCAATATCTGTTTTAAAGCTAGAAGCTTTGTTATCAATTAAGTCATTTTCATTGTAACCACTAGTGTTAATTACATAGTTACCAAAGAAGTTTGGAGAAAGATTAGCAAAAATAGCGCTAACCTGTTGTGCAGCACCCATAGATAATAAACCTCCTGCAACAAGCTCTGGAAGCACAAGACCTCTAAACACACTAGTCATATCAAAATTCTGACCTAATTCACCGTAAACATTTAAACCATCATAGTCAGGAAAATGTCTTGGATTAGCAAGCTCAGTACTTGCACCAGAATAACGTCCTTCAAGATGATTTACATCTCTGTAATCAACTGCATGCCAATCTTCACCTTGTTGGTAACTCACTGTAATTTTAGCAGCGAATTTATCACTGAATTTATTTGCAGCTCTAAAGGCAAAATCATAGTAAGCATTTTCTCCAGCAGCTTCTTGAGAAGTGATCCCGTGTTTGTATGTAGCACTAATTCCAGGGAAGTCAAAAGGATTTTTACTGTTCATAAATAAAATTCCTTTAGTAGCATTAGCACCATATAAAGCTGAGGCAGCTCCAGGCATTAATTCAACACTTTGAATATCTAATTCATGAATTCCAAGTAAATTACCCGCAGAAAAACCTAAGCCTGGAGCTTCATTGTTCATTCCATCAACTAATTGAACAAAACCATTGTTATAAACAGTTGAGAATCCTCTTGTATTAACTTGTTGAAGAAATAATCCTCCAGAATTAATTTGAACTCCTTTAAGTCCTTCCAAACTACTGTAAAAATCAGCTCCAGTAGATTGAGCAATATCTTTATAGTCAAATTTTTCAATTGTTACAGGAGAATCAAATAATCTCTCAGCAATTCTAGAGGCTGAAATAACGATCTCATCAAGTAAATTTTGAGATTCCGTTAACTGAACATTGAAATTTAAGTTTGATGCCGTAACATTTAATGTAACAGAGTCAAAGCCAACACTGGAAACAGTAATTGAAAATGGAGGCATTTGATCCACAGAAAGTGAAAAATTACCATCAAAATCAGCAACCGTACCTGTTGTAGCATCAGCAACAACATTGGCACCAGGGATTGGGTTGTTATTTTCGTCAGTTACGGATCCTGTAACGGTCGTTTGAGCAAAAATAATTGTACTAAATAGCACAGCAATCATTGACAAAATTCTTTTCATAATAAAGTTTGTTTTAATTTTTATTGGTTGTTTTGTATTTATATAATCTTGTAAATATAAATAAAAATGTAAAACTATAAGATTTTATAGCCATTACTTGAGGAATTAATAAATTTTATAGGGTAAAAATCATAAAATATAAAAGACAAGCCCAAGCTTAAACTCTTTCAAATCTTTCAATTCAGGGTTATTTTGACCAAAATCGTCATTGAAAATTGGATTTAAACCCAAATAAAGTCCTAAATTCCAAGTATTATTTCCTGCATTTACGGTTATACCAGATTGTGTTTTTCTAAGCGGCAGATTTTTAAAAGAATAATTATTATTTATTGATTCAAATTTATATTTACTGTTAAGAACATAACTGTATTTTACTCCAAAATAAACTCTCCAGAACTTATAGCTAGTTGGAGTTGAAGTACGCCACCTGATCTCAAATGGAATTTCAATTTTAGAGCTATTCCACTTATTTTTTGTAAAGTTTTCACCGTTTATTATTTCACCACTAATATTATTATTTAATTCACTTAGTTTTAAATTACTATTAGATGAGTCTAAAGACAGTCCAGCTCCTAAACCAACACCAAAGTTTCTTTGTTTATTTAAAGGAAAATCCCTAATAAATCCAAAATTTAAAGTACTTGAGAATTTATTTTGATTAAAATTTTCAGGTGAATTAGTTAGAGTATTGTAATATAAACCCAAATAGAATTGATCTTCTAAATACTTATTGTCAAAATCATTTATTTGCGAATAGCTATTTACAAAACTTATAAACAGTAATAATGAAACTAAAAATCTCATAAGCTCAAATTTAACTTATTATAAATAAAAAAAGCACCCGACAAGGATGCTTTTTTATGCTCTACAAAAAATAGTTTAATTAATTGTTTTGTAAATAATTACCTATCCTAGTAGTATAATTTATTTTCAAAGCATTCACCTTTCTTAATTCTTGTTTAATATCAGAAATAAGACCCATGTTTGTTTCACCATCTACTTTTAAAGCAGTTGTTAATACATTTTGAAGTTCTTCACGTTTTGTGGCTCTTTCAGCAAGAACATAAGCTCCTACATCAGAAACAACAGAAAACTTGTCATTTAACTGAATTTTAGCTTGACTTCCATATTTAGTTTTATATCTAGAGCTCGGTTTACCGGCATAGATATATATAACACGATCCTTTTTATCAAGTTTTTGAACTTGATCAGCAGCTGGAAGTTTATTCTCAACCATTAATGTATTATCTCTCATAACAGTAGCTACCATAAAGAAAAACAAAAGCATAAATACAATATCAGGAAGTGATGCTGTAGAAATAGCAGGTAACTCTCCTCCTTTTTTCTTTTTAAACTTTGACATAATTATTTATTTTTTATTTGGTT
>Ga0206125_10003861_pt1 | contig 13832 bp, 11 predicted proteins | sample Helgoland_Spring_4_FD_148598 | JGI IMG/M metagenome (GOLD analysis project Ga0206125, IMG submission 148598) | Pelagic subsurface seawater microbial communities from Kabeltonne, Helgoland, North Sea - Helgoland_Spring_Bloom_20160331_1 | ecosystem: Environmental > Aquatic > Marine > Epipelagic ... | reverse complement strand
GTGTATCATTAATTTTATTAATTTTTACTTCCCATTCGTAGATTTTTCCATTTGTTTCTTTAGAAAGCTTTTTAAACTTAGGAATACTCATATTTGATATTTGTATATAGTATTAATTACTTTAAATTAAATCAATTTTTTTACTTAAAGAATAATATAAAATAAATAGTATGGCATACGACACTAATTCTATTTATGATAAAAGAAATAATGTATGTGTGACAGAATCAAATGAAGATGATATTGATTCTGATTTAATGAACGATTTGATAAATTATTATCAATTTATAAAACTAAGTAATTTTATTAATGAAAATATAAATAATATTAAAAGTAGTCCTTTTTTTATTTTTATGTTATCTGTTTTTTTTGATTATTTTAATACATTATTAGATAATTACATTAAAATAAAGTTATATGGTAAAGAAAAATATAATTTAATAAAAGATTGTTTATTTTCAAACAATTATTTACAAGAAATATATTTATTTAATCAAGATAATTTTATTAAAATTGAAGATATAAATATAAATATAATTAATAAAAATTATTTTGAAGAAACATATAAACAACATAAAATAGAATTGGATGATGAATCATGTATATTAATAAAATATTATTATAAAGAAAAAAATTATAGGTTATATGTAAATTATAATGATATAGATGAAAATGTAATAAATTTACCATTAAATATTGAAAATATGAATAAAGAATATGAAGATAAATATAAAAAGGATATTTTCTATTTTTTTAGAAATGAGTGTAGTGAAATAGAAAGTGCACAAATCAATGAAATAGATATAAAAGAAATAATAGAGGAATGTAATGGTGTATTTAATGATTTTGGATTATTAAGTAATAATAAAATACATGTTAAATATTTAATGAAAGAATTAAATATTGAAATGTTAGAAAGTTTAGAATTAAAATATAAAAATTTTCATTTAGATGAAGATGCGATGGAATTATTAGAGCATAAAATAGAAATAAAAGACAAAAATAATTATTTAACAAGTGATATAATTAATAAAATAATTAAATTAAATTAAATTTATTTAATAATAAAGTATAATAAAAAATATAATATTAATATATAATGAATTATAATATTAATCAAGTAAATGGAAGAATGGCAAATTCAGGAAATAATAATCCATCACCAGTTGCATTTAATATGGGTAAAGGAGTTTTAGGTTCATATGATAATTTAAAACTAAAAACAGGTTGTTCTGATTCATGGAGAAAACCACCTTGTAATCCACCTATAAAAAGTAATAAAATATTTTTACCACAAGGAACTCCATTACCATTAAAAAGTGAAATGATATATAGTGATCTTCCAGAAGATTCAATGTTTATGTTTGCACGATCTGTTTCAGATCCTTCATGTTGTCCATCTACATTTTCAACAGATAGAGGGTGTGTATGTACAACACCTGAACAAAGAAAATACGTAGGAGAAAAAAGAGGTGGAAATAAGTCTTATGGAAATTATTCTTTTTAAAAAATTTTTTATTGCTTAATAATATGGATAAGAAAACATTAAAAAAATGTGTTCTATGTGCTATACCAAAATTTGAGACTATACAAAAGAATGGAAAATTTAAAAAATATTTAAATATGAATGAGCGTTATTTAAATAATTACAATTGTTTAATACAAGGTAAATCATTATTTTATGAAGAATCAAATTTAGATTATGAAGATAATAAAAAAACTCAAAAAAATACATTAACATATTTTCATGGTGATTTTGATTATTCAAAGAAAATAATAATGTTATTATTAAAATTAGAGAAATTAAAATTTAATTTAACATTTTATAAAGGTATTTATATCTATAAGAAAAAAAATATAAATAAATTGTCAAATTATATTTATTTAAAAAGATTTGTATATGACCCGGAATCAAAAGATGTTATAAAAAAAATGTCTGAAGTTTATACAATGTCTAAATTAAGATATCCAAGTATAAAAGATGATTCATTATATATTCAATTATTTTTTTCATATTACGTGCAATCATTAATAGATGAAATAGAAAAAAAACATGGAATAGATTTGACTTTGGATTTTAGTAATTTCAACGAATTATATTTATTTTTAAAAAAAAATGGTTATGTTGAGAAATATTATAAAGAAATTGTAGATAAAATTAAAGTAAATGTTAAATTAATAAAAAACAAATTAAAAGAAGATAAAGCAAAAATAGAAAACTTAAAAATAAAAATAGTAAATGAAACGACTAATTTTAATTTAGGATTAAATATAAAAAAATTACCATACACAAATAATGAAATAAAAATTATTAAGTCAGAACTTGAAAAAATAAAAAATAAAAAATAAATATATTTGTTATCTATATGGATATAAATGCATTAATAAGTTTATTAACAATTATAGCTTTTTTGTTATTGGGTTATACACAATATGAAAATTATTCTAATGAAGTTACATCAGTAAAATCTAGTATAGATAATAATGAATATATAGTAAGAAATAGAGATGATAAACAAGAAGCAGCAGATATATTAGCTAAGATTAGAACAAAACTTGAAAAATTAGTAAATTCAATGAAAGTAAAATATCCAAATGATGAAAGTGTAAATCGAATGAATAGAAAATTTAATGCTGATAATATATCTGAATCAGGACAAAGTAGTCAATATACGTCATATAGTGTCAATAAAGGTGAAAAAATTGTATTTTGTATAAGACAAAAAGATGAAGATCAAACATTTGTTGATTTAAATACAATAGCCTTTGTTGCTATTCATGAATTAGCACATGTTATGTCAAAATCTATTGGACACACAGATGAATTTTGGAAAAATTTCAAATTATTATTACAAGAAGCAATTAATATTGGAATATATGATAAAGAAAATTATTCACAAAGTCCAAAAGATTATTGTGGTATAAAAGTAACAGATAGCCCATTAGAGAATTAATTTTTTTATTAAAACATATTTATATTTTTTAAAATTTATTTAAAAAATATATTATTTAATAGTAGGTTATGTCTTGTTCTCTTCAAATAAAAAACATAATTTTTAATATTGAAAAAATATCAAGAGAAAAAAAAACAGTATATATTTTTATAGGTATTGTTGATGAATCGATACAAAAAATATTAAATAAGATTGAAAAGAAAGAAAGTATAAAGTCACAGACAGAAATGAATAAATTAAAGAAAGAATTTAAAAATGAATTACCATCATGGATTAAGTATATAAAAGAAAAAGTAGATATAAAATTTATTTATAATTATATAAAAGTAAATGATAGTTTATCATTAATTAGAAAAAAGATTTTTTATTATTGTAGTGAAAATAATAAATATATATTACCTGAAAATCAAGAATTATGGATTATTAATCAAAAAAAGGAAAAAGAAATCATTGGATTTTACTATGAAGATGTAAATAGAAATAAAATAAAATTAAAACCATTAGTTTATGAAGGAGTCAGTGTTGATAATAATTTTAAGTCTAAAAAAAAATATATGTTAAATAATAGTGAAAATAATATATTAATATATGATTTGATAGATTTTTTGGGAATTACAAATAATACAATATATTTAACGGATGCTTTGGAAGAATATAATTATATAAAAGAAAAAAAGAAATTAATTAATAAAGATTTAATTAATTATTATTTCAAGAAACATTTTCCATATTTAAATTTAAATCCTGATTTAAAAAGTGTAAAAAATGATTATTTATTAAAAAAGAAATTATTTGAGAAAGAATTATTATTGTATAAGATATTTGATAAATATGAAAGTAATAAAGATTTAGTTGGAAGTTGTAATATTACAGCTATGATATTTAAAGTAAATGATGTAGAAAAAATAGAAAAAGAAGTTATACCAATCGATTTATATCAAATATTTGATTATTTAAGAGAAAAAAAATTAGGCAATGAAGTTCCATTTGTAAAATATGGAGATGAAAGTTTTAATATTCCTATATCACTTATATCTACAGATGCTATAAGTAATAATAAAATAAATAAAAATATGATTAATGAATGGATTGGAATAAATAAAATTACAACAAAAATAAATGGAATTATGGTAAAAAAATATATAAAAGATTATAATAATGAACCGAAATATGTTTCATTTATATTAAGAAAAAACAATGAATTAACATTTAAGTTATCATTTAATTATGAAGATAAAGTAGATATTTATGATGTATCATATAGTTTAAAGAATTGTAAAAAGTTAATTGAGGATATAAATAAAAATTTGATATCTAAAAAAGTAAATGTAACTCAAAAAATAGAACCACCTGATTTAAATATTGAAAATGATACAATTGTAATGAAAAAAAATACAGATTTACGTTATTGTAATATTTATATTCCAATATTAAAGAATTTAAATATTAATTTTAATGAATTATATGAGTTTTCAAAAAAGTTTCCAGAATATTTATATGATGAAAATGTTAATACAAATAATAAACATAGATTTATTAATAGTTTAAAATTAAGATACAAAAAAGTAAGTGGATTTATTCCAATGACAGATATTATTAAAGATATTGATATTTTAAAATCAAAAGGCGAATTAGATATGAATATTATTCAAATTATTAGTAAAAAATACAGTAAGCCTCAAGATGAAGTTTCAGATTATATTTTGGAATGGAAGAAAAAATATAGTTCATTTATGTCAAAAAGAATTGATTCAGAATATAAAATAGGTGTAGAAATTGAAATTACAAATAATAATATAAAATTAAATCAAATAACTAGTTTTTATCAAATTAATATGATATATGATTTCATTAAAATATTTTTATTAATGTTTTTAAAAGAAAAGAAAAACAATAATTTGAATTTATTTATGAATAATAAAAAATTAAATTCAAGTGTGGTAAATGAAGACAATTATATATTATCATATAAAAAAGAAAAAATAAATAACACGAATAATGAAGGATTAGACTTTTTTGAATTAGATATACTTGAAGATAAATTATATTCAAATTCAAATAATGAAAAAAAAGAATATTATAAAAATAATTTTAGTCATATGGATTCTGGAATAGCTAGAGACGAAGATATCGCACCTGAATTAAGACTAAAATGTAATGATGCTGTAACTGAACAAGATAGATGTGCTGATGCTTGTAACGATCCAAGTTATTATTTAAGAAGATTACAAAGATATGATAATTATTTATTTAAATTCCCAACAAAAAATAATAAAGAAGTACAATATTCTACAAGATGTGGTGCTGCTCAACAAAGACAACCTGTTGTTTTAACAAGTGACCCGTCAGATAATCCAAAAATACATAAAGATGCTTATAGTTATAGTTTAAAATATAGTTCAAAACCAGAAGAGTTTCAAAGATGGTATATTTGTCCAAATATATGGTGTCCAGTATGTGAGATTCCATTATCTAAAGATGAAATTGATGACAAAACAATTCAACGTAGAGTTTTAAGAAGAGATGGTGCGCAATGTATAACAGCATTATGTCCTTACAATAATAATCATCAGGTAATTATAAGAGAAACAAATCAAATTTATCCTGGTTTTATAGACAGAAAACATCCTGATAAATATCATTGTTTGCCATGTTGTTTTGCGTATCCACAAAATTCAATGGATTATCCAAAAAAATATATAAATTACAAAAAATGTTTGGGCGAAGATGTTGAGGAAGTGAATTCTAAGAATGGATTAATATATATATTGGGTAAAATTAGTCCTATTGAAAAAGACAGATATGCTATATTGCCAGCAGAAATAGCAAGAATATTAAATACAAGATTAGAAACAGGATATTTAGGGGTAAATAAAGGATATGTTAAAAAGGGAATAAAACATAAACATAATCAATCGTTTTTATCATGTATTATAAATATAATTTCATGTATTGAAAATAATATTAATATAGATGAAGGTAAATTAAAAAAAATATTAATTGAAAAATTAAATATTGATTTATTTCGAAGTCTTCATAATGGTAATTTAGAAATTGTATTTAATGATCCGAAACATAATTTAACAGGAATACAAAACTTTAAAAAATTTTTAAGTAATGATAAAGTTATAATAGATCATAAATATTTATGGGATTTAATTCAAAGAGAAAATATATTATATAAAAACGGAGTAAATTTAATTATTTTTGAAAATAATGACTTATTATGTCCATTGGGTGAAAATATATATGATTATTATGATGAAAATAAAAAAAGTATTATTATATTAAAAAGTGATACATATTATGAACCAATTTATTTCTTAGAAGGTGATGGTAAATCAGCAGTAAAAAAGTGTTTATTCAATAGTGAATTATTAGAAATAAAAAAAGTATTAGATGTTGCTAAAGATGGATGTGCTGATAGATTTGATATTGATTGGACACAAGTATTAAAAAACAATATAGATACATATAAATTAAAAATTAATAATATAGTGTATAAATTTGAATATGAATTGTTATTTACAATTAAAGAAATATTAAATGCTATTCAACACAAAAAATTAAATAAGGATTTTATGCCTAAAATGCAATATATAGATAGTTATAATAAAGTTTTTGGAATTGTTTTGAAAAATGATTTATATATTCCTGTAAAACCAAGTAAATTATTTGAACAATTAAAATATAAAATTATTTATAATTTAAGTACAATTGATTTAATTGATTATAGAGATGTACTAAAAAAAACAAATGATATAAGTAAAAATACTAATTTAAAATATAAAATTGAGCATAAATTAGTAGATAATAAAGAAAATAAATATATTATTGCTTTGTTAAATAATAATAATAGAGTTATTCCGGTTAAAAAAACATTAAATAAAGATAAGTCATTAAAAATAAGTGAATCTAAATATTTTAGTGATATAAATGAATTTATTACACAAAAAATTATAATGAATGATAAAAGAATTGAAAAAATAAATAAAAAGAATTTTGAAGATGAAACATTTAATAGATTACGATATGAATTATCTATTTTTTTACAAAAAAATAAAAAATATTTAGAAAAAGTTAGAAATATAATAAATAATCAAATACAGTATAATAACACTTCTTTAATCAGAAATAGAAAAAAAATGTATTTATTATTGGATGAAATTTTTAAGAAAATAACATCTACAAAAGAGAAGAAAGTGGATTTTTTTAAATACACTATTCCAAATAAAAGAATACCATGTTGGATGAGAAGCAATAAAAATAAAAGTAGTAATTATGAAACAATATTTAAATGTGAATCAGACCCACATTGTATAAATCATAATAATAAATGTAAATTATATATACATAAAAATAATTTAATTCAATTATTTAAAAATATTGCTAATTATCCATATTATTTATCAAAATTATTAGACGAACTATTAAGATTTAAAATTAAAAGAGAAGAAATATTAAATAATGATATTGATAATATAATAGATAAGAATTATGTTCCTGATAATGAAAATAAATATATTAAAATACAAACATATAACATTGAAGAAATACAAAATAAAATAAATAAAGTGTTCTTTAATAATTATGGAATATACTTGGATACGAGAAAATTATATGAAGAAAGTACAACAAAAGAATTTGCTTTTAATAAAAATTTATATTTAAAGGATGAATTTAGAAACAAAAATAATTATAATACTGATAATTTGTCTATATACTGGACAAAAATACTGGGTAATAAATTTAAAGTTAGAAATGAAATATTAAATGTATTTCAAATAATGAGAGATGCTTTAAAATCAAATAGTAATTTTTATAATAAAAATAAAAGTATAGATATTAAAATAATTAAACAAGATTTAGTAAATTATTGGGAAGATATTAAAAAAGATTCAAGAAATAGAAGTAAAACTGAAATAAATATTTATGATAAATATAAAGAAAAATGTGCTCGAAAAATAAAAAATATATTGAATTATGAAGATTTGATGAATCATATTTTAAGTTCAGAATATAAAGGATGTGTAATAGATTTTGCTATATTATCTAGAATATATAATGTTAATCTAGTATTTTTAGAAAAAAGAATTAAAAAAAATAATAATCAAGGTTATCAAATAATAGGTACAAATAAATCAAATTATTATATATTAATTTATGAATCTACTATAAATAATCAAAGTATTTATAATTTAATAGGAATGAAAAATAAATTTTTATTTTATTTAGATGAATTAAGTCCCAAATTTATTCAAAATATATTAAAAATTAATTAAATTTATGAAAATTTTTTATTAAAAAAACAAGATAAATAAAAATATACATCACATTATAATTATTTTCTAAATAATTTTTAACTATCATTTTGTATGATTTGAAATTTATAAATTTTAAATTAATATCACATTTACTTAGTACATCATCTACTTTATTTGGAATATTAATATTAAATTCTTCATAAGTATCTTTTTTTATTGGAAAAATATCATAAAAATTTAAATTATAAATTTTTTGTTCTTTATTATAAAAATGAATAATATTATTTTCTTCATTAAATAAGTAAATATATGTTAAAACTTCAAAATGATTAAAAAATTTAGTTTTTAAAATTAAAAACTTATTATCAATATTGTTAATAAAAATATTATTACTTTTTAAGAAGTCTTCTTCTTTGAGTAATTTTTTTAGATTATTTTTTTGAATTAATATTTCAATATCTTCTTCAAATATATTAATACCTTTAAATATTTTATGCCCAAGTAATGTCTGATTTATTATACAGTAATCAATAGATAAATATAAAAATAAATCATTTAAGATTTTTATCATGAATTTATTAGATAATAATTTTTTTTCTTCAAGTGGATCGCTTTTAATTTTAATAGAAGAATTAATATTTACTTCGTGAGGAATACCATTTAATATATAATTATAATTATTTTTTAGCATTAATATAATTAATATTTAAAATTTAAAATTTAAATATAATTATAAATTAATAATGAATAATTATTTATTTGATAATGAAATAAATAATAAACAAAATATAGATGATTTTAGAATTCCACAAATGTCTAGAAATAATAGACAAACAAATAATAGAAATGATTATAGATTTGATAATGGTGTAAATAATAACCAACAAAGAGATGTAACAATGCCACAAGTATCTAATAATTCAAGACCTATAAATAATAGTCATGATAATTATATATTTGATAGAAATGCTCAAGTATTTTATAATCAAAATCAGGGAAATTATCATAATCCAATGAATACAAGAACAATTACTAATAATAAACCTGTACAAAATAATTTTCAAAATGAACATACACAAAATTATTTTATGTCAAATTTTGAAACAATTAATAATGGACAAGAAATAAATATGTATCAAGATAGAAACCCTGTTGATACAAGAAGAGACCAATTAGAAAAAACAAGAAATTCAGATAGACAAGACTTTTTAAGAAATCAAGGTGGAAATCTTAATAATTTTACAAAATTCCAATATGAAAACACTAGAAAAGAAAAGAAAGAAGTTAATATTTCATCCTATATACCAAATTCAAGAACAATGGCAATACCTAAAGAAAATATTTAGATTATCTAAAAAATAAAATCTTCGTTTAAAATAGAATGCGAAAAAAATTAAAATTTGAAGATATTTCTAAGTACTTGAATAATATAATAATATTTGATGAAATAATAATAAAAAAAAATATTGAGGTTAAAAACCAATTATTTAGAGAAAATATTGAAATTGAATTTTTAGAAAAGTTAATTAAAGATTGTTTTAACATCGAATTAAATAATTCAACCTATTACAGTTTTTCAAAAAAAACAATTAAAAGTAGAAATGTTTTAGAAGTAATAACCAATAATATGGAAAAATTACAAAAATATTACATTAAATGCAAACACAAAATATATTTAGAAAATTTAAATGAAAAAAAGATTATTACATTATTACGACAATTATTAAGATTTCATGAATTCGAACTTAGAGCAAAAGAAAAATATGAAAACGGTAAAAAATATTTATTATATACAATATGTAAAAAAATGGATGTAATTAGTTTAAAAAAAATTGATTCTACTATTAATTTTGATTAATTTTTATTTTTTTTTAAAATAAAAATAGTTGTTATTAATAGAATGGACTTTACTGGATTATTTACAGGTCAAAATACAAATTCAAATTCAAAAAATGAAAATATGAATAATGGTTCAAAACATCATTTCTTTATTGGTTCTAAAATTAATGATGAAATATTGGTGGATAAATTGAAATTAGTTAGAAAAAAATTAATTAATAAATATAATATTAAAGAATTACATTATCCAAACATAGTTACTACCAATTTAGTATATTTAGGATATTTTGATATCAAAGTAGCAAAATTATATATGGACAAAATTATTCGTTTTTTGTGTGAAGCATTAACAAAAAAATATAGTAAATTAGAATGTAATATGACAAATTTTAAAATGGTATATGATGGTTCATATTATAAAATTATGCTTCAATTAGAAGATATACAATCTGAATTAAAAAATGTTATGATTCCCTTTTTATATAATAAAGGAGTAATTCCTATTTATGGAAACAGAAATTTTGAAAATAAAGCATCTATTGATATTGTTTATTTCAAAAAATCAGAAAAAATTGAGGAACAAAAAAAAAGATTTAAAAAAAAATTTAAAATTTTGTTAGATTATCCAATTGATAAATTTATATTAGATAGTTTAGTTTTAATTAAAGGAACTCCGGTAATTACTCGAAGTGGATATCCATCTACACATGACCAAATGGATTTTAAAATAATGGATGATTATAAATATGAATTTACTCCACAATCTAATAAAAATAATAATGTAAATAGAAATAATACAAGAAATGGTAATAATACAAGAAATGGTAATAATACAAGAAATGGAAATAATACAAGAAATGGAAATAATACAAGAAATGGTAATAATACAAGAAATGGTAATAATGGAAATGGAAATGGTAACCAAAATAATGGTAATGGGAATAATAATGTTATAAGTAATGGATTATTAGGAAATATAAATAATAATGTTGAAAATAATAATAGAATAAGAAGAAATAGAAATAATGTAAATAATATAAATTAAATTATTACTTTTTTATATTTTTAAATAAAAAAAATATTTTTATTTAATATAATGCTTGAAAGAATTAAAGAATATCTAGAAACTTTATTCCAACATTTTGGAATTGAAAATTTTGATAATTCAAAACTAAAACAAATGGGATTTTTTATTATAGTAATGTCTATTTTATTTATGATTTTATTATTATTATTAGGTAAATATTTATGGAATAATGTATTAACTCAAGTTATTCCTGCTATTAAACCAGTTGATTCTATTTTACAATTTATTGGTCTCTGGTTCTTAATTCAACTTTTAGTTACAAAATAATAAATAATGAATAAAATTAATAAAATTATAAAAATATTCAATATCATTGCTATTTTATAATGAATTTGAAAAGCTCTTTTTGGATTATTATTAAAATCTATAAATTTCATATATTTTAATATTATATACTTAATTCCAAAAAATGACAATGGCCAATTTTTTTGATTTTCAGTTTCTTCAAATTTTTGATATATCAATGGCTTATAATAAAAATATCTACATAATAATGTATTGTTATATACATCCCAATCACCAACTTTATTTATAAAATGTGTATTTTTTAATATATAATCTCTAATATTTTTACTAAAAATCGTATTATGCATAGATACACCAAGTAAAATATTTTTAAAATAATAATTTTTAGGATAATATAATACTGGTAATATACCCAAACTTAATGTAAATTTCTTATGTTTATTTTCAATACAGAAATTATTTATATTGTTAATATCTTCCTTTAAAAATAATCTATCTAAAATAAAATCATCTTCAAAGATAAATATATTATTGTAATTATTTAATTGTGCATGTTTAAATATTTCAATATAAGAATGAATTATATCATAATTTGTTTTTTGTTTATATAAGTTTTTTTTACACTTCTTAAAACCTTTGTTATTATAAATAAAAATTTTTCTTGTTGGTTTAAATTTATTTAATTGAATTTTGATATTTTTTAAGCGATTTGTATTATCTTCAAGATGTATTATATATGAACAATCAATTGAATGATCAAATATTCCATTTTTGAAATTTAATTCTTTAAAACTAAAACATTTCATATATAATTATGTAAAAAAAATTAATTGAATTCTAAATCAAAATTTAAAGTAATTAATTTATGATCTGATTTAGTAGGTACCATAAACATTTTTAAATCTTCCTTTTTTATATTTATATTATGTAGAGCATACAATATTCTATCTGGGTTTGAAGGTGGTTTAATTATAGTTGCTAAATCATTTTTAGTATTTCTTAGTTTTTTCCCAAGATTAGTTATAGTTGTATAATCTTCTGTTTTAAATATTTTCTTTATATCAGTATATTCTAAAGTATTTGATGTTTGTCTATTAAATTTATTTATTTTTTGATTTATATTTTCTAAATTTGTTTTATATTTAAAACTTAAAAATGTTTTTGATTTCTCAATACTTTCTTTAAATTTTTGTAATAAATCTTTATTTGTATTATTCTTTTTAATTTCTTCTTCTAAAAAACTATAAATTTCATCTTTTTTGTATAATAATTCTTTATTTTTATCTTTATATTCTTTTACAATATTTGTAATATAATTTTTTATATAAGCTTTATCTTTTTTCCACATAGGATCTAATTGAAATAAATAATTTTTTTCTTGATAATTTATTTTTGTTAATCTAAAATTCAAATCACCAAGAAAAAATATATTATAACCATTTTTATATTTTTTATCTAATTTAAATTCATTAATTAAATCAATAAACATTTTCTTTCTTTTTTTTAATCCTGTATCACTTCCTTTTCCGTATTTTTTACTTTCAAAATATAAATGTGAATTTACAAAGATAAATTTTTTAATTTTATTATTTTTTTGTAAATATAATGGGTAACAAATTGAACCTTTCCATACTGTACCTTCAAGTAATTTACCTAATTTATTTGATTTTTTACTATTTTTTTTATTAATTACTTGTAATGATGATTTTTCATCCACAGATTTTAGTATTTCTATTTTTCTATTATTTGTAAAAGTTTCATCAAAATATAATCCTTTACTTTGTCCTATTTCATTAATATTATTTTTGTTATTATATTTAATAATATTTGGTTTGTTTATTTTTTCTAAATCAGTGTGATAATAAATTCTTAATCGAACATTTTTATTTGGTTTCAATGGAGCTGCAATATATCCAAAACTTACAGTAGCATCTTCTTTTCCTAATAATTCATAATTATTATTTTTTAAATTATTTTTTAAAATATGTTGAAAATGTGAAGCTTCTTTTCTAAATCCTGTATTATTTGGTTGATTACCAATTAATGAAGCAGATTCTTGAGTATTTACAACAATAATTGATGGATTTCTATTTTTTATATATGGTATTAGTAATCTTAAATCATCATTATTAAATTTTTTTGATTCTTCGTTATATGTAATTATCATAATATTGTCCTTAATTTTTACAGCATCATTTTGATATTTTATAAATTTAGATGAATCTTCCATAATTGATAAATTACTTAATACATTATTAGAAGTTGAGTTTAATAAATTTATTTGTTCAGTTTTATTAAATGTATAATTACTTACTTGTTGTACATAAAATACATCAAATGATAATAGACTTATCTTTTTTTTATTAAATATAATTGTTAATTTATTATCTTTTATAACATGCGATTTAACTACAAATTCAAACTCTTTATATTTCTCTGCAT
>Ga0206125_10003858_pt1 | contig 13844 bp, 7 predicted proteins | sample Helgoland_Spring_4_FD_148598 | JGI IMG/M metagenome (GOLD analysis project Ga0206125, IMG submission 148598) | Pelagic subsurface seawater microbial communities from Kabeltonne, Helgoland, North Sea - Helgoland_Spring_Bloom_20160331_1 | ecosystem: Environmental > Aquatic > Marine > Epipelagic ... | reverse complement strand
AATTAACTAATTCAAAATTAATTAATATGAGATTAAAATTCAAATGGATTCTAGCGTTATTAGTGACGCTTTCCATGCAGTTCTCTTTTGCACAAGAGAAAACTGTAACAGGTGTTGTTACTGATGCCACAGGACCTTTACCAGGTGTGAATGTCTTGATTAAAGGTACTAGAACAGGAGTACAAACAAATTTAGATGGTAAGTATTCCATCAAAGCAAAAGCAGGAGATGTTTTAGTTTTCTCTTTTGTTGGTATGACTGAAACTACAAAAACAGTTGGAGCATCGAATACAGTGAATGTTTCAATGAAAGATGGAGTAAGTTTAAATGAAGTTGTTGTTCAGACTAACATGGGTTATTTCTCTAGAGATTCTAGAAAAATGTCATCTTCTGTGTCAACAGTTTCTGCTGAGGAGATAGAAAAACAATCTCCAGCAATTACAGTTCAAAATGCATTACAAGGTCAAGCTGCGGGTGTACAAGTTACTGGTGCCAATGGTAAGCCAGGTGCAGCTGCATTTGTTAGTATTCGTGGAGCGGTAAGTATCACAGGTGGATCAGCACAAGCTACTTATGTTGGAGATGGTGCTTTTGTTAGTGGGTCTGAAGCTTCTGCTTTGGCTGCCAATGATGTTGAATCGGTTACTGTATTAAAAGATGGAGCTGCTGCAGCAATCTATGGAGTACGTGGAGGTAATGGAGTTATCGTTATTACTACTAAGAAAGGTAAAAATGCTAAAGCTAAGTTTTCATTCAACAACTCAATTGGATTCTCTCAAAAAATAGCAGATCCTTTTACAATGATGAATGCTGATGAGAAAATTAGATATGAAGGATTAATTGGTCAAGGTGGTTCTATTGGTAAAACACCTGCTCAAGTTGCTTTGTTAAGATCATACGATCACAACTGGCAAGACGATTTGTTAAGACAAGGATTTGTTCAAAACAGTAATTTTTCTTACTCAGGTGGTACAGAGCAATTTACTAACTTTTTGTCTGTTGGATATACTGAAGATACTGGTATAATTGACAAATTGAAAGGATTTAATAGAATTACAGCTAGATACAATAGTGAGTACAAAGCTAATGAGTCTGTTAAATTTGGTTTCAATATTGGTGGATCGTACGAGAAATTCAATGATTCAAGAGACCGTAATAATGCACAAAGCCCAATTAGAGCAATGTACGATTACAATCCTTATGAGCCGTTTTTCGCAAGAGATGCTGCAGGTAATATTACCTTCGATGCTCAAGGAAATCCTAATTACAATACTGATTTAGCAGCTGGTTTCCCAATTCAGGAAGCTATTGTTAATAACACAGAACAACGTCGTTTCTTCAGATTGTACGGTCGTCCTTATGTTGAGATCGGAATTGTTAAAGATTTAAAATTCAAGACTCAAATGAGTATGAATTACGAGCGTTACCAAAGAGAGTCTTTTACAAAACCAAACTCTTTCTTGGATTTAATTGTAGGAGATCCTTCTGCTAGAGGTCAAAAAACAGATAACGGTTGGGATAATTTAGATTACCAATTAACGAACAGTTTGAGCTACAAATATAGCATTAACAACAAACATAATTTCCAAGCGATTGCGTTATATGAATATTTTAAAAATAATTTTAGATCGTATACTTTAACTAGAAAAGGATATGTTAATGGTGACTTACCTACAGCAGGTACTGCGGTAGTGGGTGTACCTGCTACAGGTAGATCAGAGAATGCTACGGTAAGTTATTTTGGGAATATTGACTACGATTATGATGGTAAGTATATAGTATCGTTATATGGAAGAAGAGATGGTGCATCTGTTTTAGGTATCAACAATAAATATGAATTTGCTAAAGGAGCATCTGTAGGATGGAATGTTACTCGTGAGTCATTCATGAGCAATGTGAAATGGTTGAATAATTTAAAATTAAGAGCTTCTTATGGTGAATTGAATACCACTGGCGGAATTGGTAATTATGATGCACAAAACTTATTCTCAACTACTCCTTACGCTGGAGGTATTGGTACTGTGTTGACAGGATCAACAGTTGGAAATCCAAACTTGAAATTTGAAGTAGCTAAAAAATCGGAGATTGGTTTGGAATCTGCAATGTTCAACAATTGGTTAACATTCACTACTTCTGTATTCCAAGAAAGAAGATCGAATTTTATCTACACAGACAGTACTACTGATGGTGCATCTTTTGGAACACAAATTAATGCTGGAGACTGGACTTCTAAAGGTGCTGAGATTGAATTGAAAGCTTTTGCTATCAAAAATGCAAATACCACTTTATCTTTTTATGTGAATGCAGCTGGTTTTGACAGAAAAATCAACACATTAAACCGCCCTGGAGATCCAAATAATCAGATTTCAAGAGGTTTGACATGGAATAAAGTAGGTCGTTCTCCTGATGACTATTTCTTAGTTCCATACGCAGGTGTTGATCCTGTAAATGGCCATGCTTTGTATACTAAATTAGATGGTACCAAAACGGATGTTTACAGTGCAGGAGATAGAGTATTTACAGGTAAAACGCCTTATGCTAAATATGAAGGTGGATTTGGAATGCAATTTGCTTACAAAGGATTTGATGTTTCTACTGATTTTGTTTTCAAGCAAGGAAACTACACATACAACTACATGTGGTCTAACATGAATGCTGACGGAAATGCGCCAACAAGAAACCAAGCAGTAAATGCTTTTGACTATTGGACTCCTACTAATACTACAGCTTCAAGACCAGCTCCAAGACAATTTACAGGTATCAACTCTAACGTTGAGTCTGATAGATATTTAGAAGATGCTAGTTTCATCAGATTTAGAAACCTTAATGTTGGATATAAATTCACTAAAAAAGCATGGACCGGCTTACCAGTAGATGAGGTTAGAATTTATACTCAAATGCAAAACTTGTTCACATGGACTAAGTTTAATGGTGACCCAGAGGTAGGTATTGGTAGTGCAGAAAGTCAAACAGGTTTATTAGTACCTGGACAGTTTGCATTGTATTCTTATCCTACTGTACAATCGTTCCTTTTTGGACTATCAATTAATTTATAATTAAAAAATTATGAAAAAAGTAATATACCTTTTTGCTTTATCGATCGCATTGAATTCTTGCGATGATAAAGATATAACCTTCGCCCCATACAACGCTGTTAGTGAATCTATCGTGTTGCGTAACATAGGCGATTTCGAAAATGCCGTTACCGGTGCTTACGCATACATGATTAAAATTGGTGGTGCAGGTGGATACGGATCAGAATTTGTAATTGATTCAGAAATAATGACAGACAACTTGATTTTAAGTCAAGAAGGTCGTCAATCTAATGCCAACGGTTTTAGATTACTTTCTGTACCTAACCAAACGCATTTTGATTATTATAACAGTGCATATAGAGCGGCGGTAGCAGCTACTAGAGTTATTGATAACATCAATGTCGTACCTCAGGATGCACAAAGAGATAATATCGAAGGTCAGGCTCGTTTTATTAGAGCCTTGAATATGTTCGATATGGCTAGAATCTACTCTAAGATTCCTTCTCAGTCGGCTGATGCTAACGCATCTCTTGGAATGATTTATTTGGACAAGATCGATCCTTTTGCAAAAAATAGTAGACCTACTGTTGCTGATACTTACTCTAAAATCTTAGCTGATTTATTGATCGCTAAAGATAAAATTAGTACATCAAATTCATTGACAGCTGGTAAGGCAAATAGAGCGGCAGTTTATGCTTTGTTATCTAGAGTATACTTGTACATAGGGAACGACCCTGCAAGTGTTATTACTTATGGTAACCTAGCGATAGCTGGTAACCCAGTTTGCCCTAGAGCTAACATGGTTAATTTATGGAAAGATGCAAACTCTTCAGGAGTTTTGTTTAAACTTAGAATTGATCAAGTTGATGGAGTTACTCCAGGTGTAGTTTATTTCCAAACTGTAACAGGTGGTATTCGTTCTGAGTATGTTGTGCCTAAAAGTTTCTCAGACTTGTTCGATGCAACAGATATTAGAAAATCTGCTTACATTCAAACAAGTGCATACAATGGTAAAATGCAGAATCACGTAATTAAGTATCAAGGTAGATTAACTGGTAATCCAGCTATTGTAGATATTAAAGTGTTACGTGTTGAAGAAGTGTATTTAAACATGGCTGAAGCGCAATATCGAATCAATGGTGGTGGTTTAGCCTTCCTTGATGCTGTACGTTCACAAAGATATTCCGGATTTGTTAGTGGAGGAGAAACAGGACCAGCATTATTGGCAGCTATTCTTAAAGAAAGAAGATTAGAGCTTGCATTTGAAATGGATCGTTTCTTTACTTTGAAAAGATTAGGACAATCTATGGTAAGAAATGCAGTTGAAGGTGATTTAGCTGACGGTACTGGACAAAAAGTAGAGTCTACTGCTTTAACTATTCCAGCTGGTGATTTCAAATGGCAACTTCCTATTCCACAATCTGAAAGAGATTTGAATAGTAACTTACAACAGAATCCTGGTTACTAAATTGTGAAAGCAATTCAATAAAATTAACCTCCCTTTATTTCAATTAGGGAGGTTTTTTGTTTTCAGGTTATTTTTATTGCTGAAAGTAAAAGAAAACTAATTATTAAATTTTTATAAATGAAAAAAATAATACTTTTTATTTTTATATTTCAATTCTCGGTTGCTCAAAAAATTGAGGATCGAAACAAAATTAAGCAGTCGTATAATAAGGTTAAGGTTGCTGCGCTTATATCTGATCTAGATCAAGCTCAAAAGGAACAGCAAAAAAAAATTCAGACTTTCAAGTTAACGAATAAATTTGTTGAGTCGGAAACTAATTCCTTACAACGAATATATGGTGGATTGCCTATATTTTATACTGTAGATAATGACGAATCAGTTGTGACTTTACGTGCTAATTCATTACAGCCCAATGGCGATTTAGGCCTTAATTTAACTGGATCGGGTATTACGGCTGGTGTATGGGATGGTGGAAAAGTGCGAGAAACGCATCAAGAGCTTGGGGTGTCCAAAATAATTTTTGGTGATGGAGCTACTTCTTTCAGCGCGCATTCTACTCATGTCACAGGAACTATATGTGCTAAAGGCTTTGTTACTAGAGCTCGAGGCTTTGCATATGAAGCTAAAGCAAATACGTATTTTTGGGACAATGATGTTGCTGAGATGGCTACTTTTGGTAGTGATGGTTTTTTAGTATCTAATCATTCTTATGGGTACGGTATTAATGATTCTTTTCCAACGTCTAGATTTGGCTATTATGATCAAACTTCAGCTGATTTTGATAAGATAGCAGAAGTTTTTCCTTATTATCAAATTGTTGTTGCTGCAGGAAATTCACGTAATAGTACCAACCCGCAGGTGTCAGCCAAAGGTGGATTTGACATGCTTACCGGAAGTGCTGTTGCTAAGAATATATTAGTCGTAGCTGCTGTAAATGCGGTTACAAACTATACTGGTCCGTCTAGTGTTGTGATGAGCTCTTTTAGTAACTACGGCCCAACTGATGATGGAAGAATTAAGCCCGATATTAGCGCCAAGGGCGTTAATGTTTACTCTTGTAATTTTTTAACAGACCAAACCTATGAAACATTAAGTGGAACTTCTATGGCGGCGCCAGCAATTACAGGGTTGATTGTCTTGTTACAGCAGCATTATAAAAACACTAATGCTGTTTTTATGAAGGCAGCAACTGTTAGAGGTCTATTGTGTCATTCAGCTGATGAAGCTGGATCGTCTAAAGGTCCTGATTATGAGTATGGTTGGGGTTTAGCTAATGGTAAGTCAGCGGCTAAATTGATCAGTGGCAATGGTACTAGTTCACTTATTTTGGAAACAACGCTTACTAATAAAGTCGTTTATTCCAAGCAAATTACTTTATCTGCAGCGCGTCCTTTGAGTGCTTCTATTTGTTGGACTGATCCTGTAGGAGTTGGTGCAGTATTTACACCAATCACTGCTGATAATCGTACACCTAAACTAGTTAATAATTTGGATTTGAAAATTATAGATAACACTGGTAAGATCTATTATCCATGGAAATTAGACCCGACTATTCTTACTAATCCGGCTACCCAGAGTTCTGACAATGATGTAGATAATATCGAAAAGGTATTTATTGAAAATGCGCCTGCAGGTACCTACACCATACAAGTTACCAATAAAGGAAATTTAGCTGGTGGCGCTCAGGACTTTACTTTAATTGCCGAAGGATTTGATAGTGGCACTTTATCTACTATCGACTTCGATAAAAATGATAATATAAAATTGTATCCTGATACTAATAACGAGCGTTTATTTTTTGACTTACCCTCTAATTTCGAGCCTCAAGAGATCGGACTGTTTGATACAACAGGTAAGTTAGTGCGTACTTTGAAGTATGATGCTACGAACAGTTTGAAAATATCAGATTTAACAGCAGGTATTTATTTTCTTAAATTTAAAGGAGAATCTAAAACTATAAATGCTAAATTTATCAAAGAATAGGTATTAGGTTTTAGTTCCTAACAAAAAAGCATCCACTTCTAGTGGATGTTTTTTATTTATATACTTTTATAATTTACCTTTGCTTTGGTTATCTAATGATATAGCTGCTTAATTTTAATCTTTCCAATGAGAATACTCTTTTTTTTATATTGCTTACTTATACCTTCTTTGGTTATTTCGCAAGGTCGAACAGCTATCAATAATAGTACCTATAAAAGTAAAGTCGATCAAGTTAAAAAAGATACTGTCGCTCCTATTGATCAGTACCGTTTCATTTCTATAGAGCGTGACACAACCTACCTGGATACTTCACTTACAATTCAACGAGAGTATAGTTTTAATTATTTACGAAAGGATAATTTTGGACTACTCCCATTTCCCAACGAAGGACAAACATATAATACCTTGCAGTACAGCTTGACTAAGTATTCTCCCTATCCCGAATTTGGTTTTAAAGCAAAGCATTTTGGGTTTTTAGAAGCCAATGATGTAAAGTATAGTTCAGTAGCCACTCCTGTAACTGAGTTGTATTATAAGTCTACTATGACCAAAGGGCAATCTGTCGATTCCTTTTTTACATTAAATCTTACACCAGGACTAAACTTTTCAATTGGATATAGAGGTTTGCGTTCTGAAGGAAAATATATTAATCAACTTGCTAGTACGGGCAGCTTTCGATTTACTACCAACTACAATTCTAAAAGTTTTAGATATCAGTTAAAAGCTCATTTTGTTTCGCACGATATTCTAAATGAGGAGAATGGTGGTATAACAACAGTTTCAGACTTCGAGAGTGCGGATATTAGGTTTACTAATCGTCAACGTTTAGAAGTGTATCTTACTGATGCCGAATCATTTTTGAAAGGAAAACGAATTTTTATAGATCATATGTTCAGAGTTAATCCTAAAGGGGGGAATAATAATCTTTATGTTGCTCATCAATTCAACTATGAAAATAAATTTTTTCAATACAAGCAACCTACGGTGGCCTCGACAGTGGGGTCTACAACCGTGAATCGTTTTGGCGACTCGTATGCATCAAGTAATATTGCTGATCAAACGAGATATAACAAAATGTATAATAAAGCAGGATTAGTTTATGAAAATGTCAATTTAGGTAAATTCCAGTTTTTTATAGATGATTTCAGAAGCAATTATTACTACAATCAAATACTTATTAGAGATGATAAAACCATTCCAGCTTCTCTAGTTAGAAATATCAATAGTGCTGGTGGGCAGTATGAATACCAAAAAAACAAATGGAAAGGAAATTTTTTAGTATCTCGATCTGTCACAAATCAATCTTTATCTAACATCGACGCCAAGCTTAATTACGATTTAAACGATGACTATCAATTTACATTTGGCTATCAAAATCTTAGTAAGATACCAAATGATAACTACAATTTATTCCAAAGTAGTTATATCGCGTACAATTGGTCTGAAAACTTTAGAAACGAAAAAATTAACGCCCTAACAGGAACTGTTCTTTCTCCCTGGGTCACTGCTTCTGTTCAATTATCCACGCTTAAAGATCATTTGTATTTTGAGGATGTTGCAACGGCAAATAATCAGCAAATTATTGCGCCTAGCCAATATGGTAAATCAATTAACTATGTTTCTATAAAGTTAAACAAGGAATATAAATTTGGTATGTTCGGGTTTGATAACACAGTTCTTTATCAAAAGGTTGGACAACAGGATAATATTTTAAATGTACCTGAGTTAGTTACTCGAAATACAATTTATATTACAGATTATTTCTTCAAAAAAGCTTTATTTTTTCAAGCTGGATTAACAGTAAATTATTTTACAAAATACCTTGCAAACGAGTATAATCCCGTAATTGGGGAATTTTTTGTCCAAAATAAAAAGGAGATTGGTAACTTTCCTACAGTTGACTTTTTTATTAATACCAAAATTCAAAGAACTAGAATCTACGTTAAAGCCGAACATTTTAATTCAGCACTAACTGGTAATAATTTCTTCTCTTCACCTAACAATCCGTATCGTGATTTTACGGTTCGTTTTGGTTTAATTTGGAATTTCTTTAACTAGTTTTTTGGGCGTTTCATCCCGCTGTCCACTGTATCTTTCCTTGCTTAAAGAAAGCAAGCAAAGGATGCCGTTCCCATCTGGAACGCAAAAGCAAGGTTGTAGCACTCTTTTTATAACAAAGTACTATCTTTGCAAAAATATTTATAACAAACTCAGAATTTTAAAAATAGAACGAAATGCAATACGCAGAAAATATATTAGGTACAATCGGTGGTACACCTTTAGTGAAGCTTAACAGAGTTACCAAGGAAATTGATGCTTTAATACTTGCTAAGGTAGAGACCTTTAATCCAGGAAATTCTACCAAAGATCGTATGGCTATGAAAATGATCGATGATGCCGAAGCTGATGGTCGTTTACAACCCGGCGGAACCATAATTGAAGGTACCTCAGGAAACACCGGAATGGGATTAGCACTTGTAGCCATTATTAGAGGTTACAAATTAATCTGTGTGATTTCTGATAAACAATCCAAAGAAAAGATGGATATATTAAGAGCAGTAGGTGCTAAGGTTGTTGTTTGTCCTACTGATGTAGAACCAACTGATCCAAGGTCTTACTATTCTGTTTCTAAAAGATTGGCAACAGAAACACCTAATTCGTGGTATGTAAACCAGTACGACAATCCGTCAAACGCATTAGCACATTATGAACAAACCGGACCCGAAATTTGGGAACAAACAGACGGGAAGATAACACATTTCGTCGTTGGAGTAGGTACTGGAGGCACAATCTCTGGCATAGGGAGGTATTTAAAAGAAAAAAACCCAAATATCAAAATCTGGGGAATCGATACCTACGGTTCAGTTTTTAAAAAATACCACGAAACAGGTATTTTTGACGAGAATGAAATCTATTCCTACATCACAGAGGGAATTGGGGAAGATATACTACCTAAAAATGTAGATTTCTCTCTAATTGACGGATTTACTAAGGTAACCGATAAAGATGCCGCTGTTTATACAAGAAAGATAGCTCTTGAGGAGGGTATTTTTGTTGGTAATTCGGCAGGTGCTTGTGTTAAAGGATTATTGCAATTAAAAGAGCATTTTAAACCTGATGATGTTGTTGTAGTTTTATTCCATGACTCTGGTAGTCGCTATGTAGGTAAAATGTTTAATGATGATTGGATGCGTGAAAGAGGTTTCTTAGAAGAGCCAATTACAAAAGCAGAGGACGTTATTAAAGATCATATTGACAAGCCTTTAATTGTCGTACGTACAGAAGAATTAGTATCGCATGCCATCGAGAGAATGCGTAAATATAAAATCTCTCAAATTCCAGTTATAGATATTACTGGTTTTGTAGGTTCGCTTGATGAGTCTGATTTGTTTCAAAGTTACGTAAATGATAAAAATACTGCTGATAGACCTATTAGAGAGGTAATGGGCAAGCCTTTTCCAATAGTTGAAAAAGGCACTTCAATTGAAGAGGTTTCTAAATTATTTACTAGAGAAAATCCTGCGGTATTAATTGATTTAGGAAATAGTAAGTACCATATCATTACCAAATACGATATTATAGGTTCAATTAAATAATTTTTTTTACCACGAATTTCTGATTTGGAATTGTATTTCAGGTTTGCGAAATTCGTGGTTTTTTATTGCTATTACTAAGATAGCGTGCAAATTAAATTTTTCACAAATTATGACTTTCACCGCCATTGATTTTGAAACTGCGATCGGACATCATCCTTGTTCCGTTGGTATCGTTACTATTGAAAATGGTGTAGTTGTCGATGAATTTGTTAGTCTAATTCAGCCACCAAATAATCTGTATTCACCATTTGCTATTAAAGTTTATGGTATTTATCCTAGAGACACAGTACATGCCAAAACATTTGCTCAAGTGTATCCCGAAATTCAAAAGCGATTACAAAATAGAATCGTGGTAGCCCATAACGAAAGCTTTGATCGAGCTGTGCTTTCAAAATCAATGGCCTTATATGGACTTCGTTATGAGGATCTCAATATTGCAGTTAAATTGGAATGTACCGTGAAAATATACAAAGCCAAAGGCCTTAAGCCAACCAAATTAAGTGATTGTTGCCGAGTGATGAAAATCCAACTTCACCATCATGAAGCCTTGTCAGATGCACGCGCTTGCGCACAATTATATCTTCTTCAATAGTTTAATCTTTTTATATGCCTGTTAAAGGTGTAAGTTTTTTCATTATTTTAGTAAACGCAACTTACTATTAAGATCATGAGAGAAGATTTTTTACATTACCTCTGGAAGTACAAGAAAATTGATATTTTAAATCTTTGTACCATAAATAAGGAGAAAATTCAAATCGTTAATGTCGGTCAATATCTTGAAACTGCTGGTCCCGATTTTTTTAATGCTCAACTTACCATTGGTGGTCAAAAATGGGCAGGTAATGTAGAAATTCATTTAAAATCTTCAGATTGGTATGTGCACAACCATGAGCGGGATGACGCCTACGAAAATGTAATTTTGCACGTAGTGTGGGAACATGACATGGAGATTTTTAGAAAAGATAACAGTGTTATTCCAGTATTAGAATTAAAGAACTTTGTTGATCCCGAGCTTGTTAATAAATATCAATTTTTGATAACGCCAAAATCTTGGATCTTTTGCGAAAAAGACATCGGTAAAACTGATGTTTTTACTCTTAAAAATTGGCAAGAACGACTGTTTTTTGAACGATTAGAACGTAAATCAATGCCGGTTTTAGAATTACTATCCCAAACAAATAACGATTGGGAGGCAGTTCTTTTTTGCCTACTAGCTAAAAACTTTGGACTGAATACCAATGGGGAGGCATTTTTAAAAATGGCATCTTCAATACCTTTTTTGGTAATTAGAAAGGAATCTTTTGATCATTTGAACTTGGAAGCTTTGTTTTATGGCGGCATTGGATTGTTGGATGATGAGAAAGAAGATGTTTATTTTAAAGAGCTTAAAGCTAGATTTGATTATTTGACCTATAAATATCAATTAGAATGGAATAATTTTGAACAAGTACATTTTTTTAAACACCGACCAGATAATTTCCCAACGATCAGATTAGCACAATTAGCAAGTGTATACCATCAACAGCATAATTTATTTTCTAAGCTCATTAGCCTCAATTCTATTAAAGAAGTGTATGCTTTGTTTGAAGTTTTTGTAGCTGATTATTGGGAAAGTCATTATGTTTTTGATAAAATCAGTCCAACTAAAAAGAAAAAATTATCTCATTCCTTCATCGATTTAATAGTAATAAATACAATTGTCCCCTTGCGTTTTAGTTATGCTAAAAATCAGGGAAAAGATATTTTGGAAGATTTAATAGTCTTGCTTGAAGATGTTGGCAGTGAAAAGAATGTCATTATGGAAAAGTTTGCTTCTTTTGGCATAAAGTTGACTAATGCTTTTGATTCGCAATCTTTACTCCAGCTTAAAAATGAATATTGTAATAAATCAAAATGCATGGATTGCGTCATTGGAATTAATTTGCTTAAAAATCAGTAATTTTTGTGCTACCTTTTTACCAATGAATAATGTACTTTTGTATAATCTAATAAAAGATAATGAGTCAGAGAACACCCAGAATGATCAAGTTAAAATTTTTCTTCGAGAAATATGGCTTTCATGTGTCTTCGCGTCTCGCAGACAGCTTGGGTATGCGCGTTACTAGTGTACGATTGTTTTTTATATATGTTTCTTTTGTGACGGCAGGGTTGTGGTTTGGAGTGTACTTAACATTAGCTTTTTGGATCAAACTAAAGGATTTAATTAGAGCGAAAAGAACTTCGGTTTTTGATTTATAAAGTTGTTAAATAAACAGAAAAAGGGACTAAAAGTAATGCACTTTTAGTCCCTTTTTTATTTGATAAATAGTTTATCTTTATTTATCTGGATTGTTTAATTTACTATTTTTCTTACCATACATAAAGTAAATTGCAACTCCAATTGCCATCCAAACGATTAGCCTAACCCAACTTTCATTCGGTAGCGAATACATTAAAGCTAGGCAGATTACGATTCCTGCGATTGGAACAAAAGGAACAAGTGGTGTTCTAAACGATCTTGGAGCATCTGGCATTTTCTTACGCATCACCATTACACCGATACATACTAAAACAAAAGCTAATAAAGTTCCGATACTTACCATATGACCTAAATCACTAACAGGAACAAAACCTGCAAATAGACTCACAAATACCATGAAAAACAAATTTGTTTTAAAAGGGGTACGGAATTTAGAGTGAATTTCACTAAAGAATTTTGGCAGTAAGCCATCTTTACTCATCGTGTAAAACACACGGCTTTGTCCCATTAACATCACCAACATCACCGACGTATATCCTGCTAAGATAGCTACTATTAGACCGGTTTGTAAAAAGTCATATCCTGTAACAGCGAAAGCAGTTGCAGCAGGTTTAGCATCGCCAACAAATTTATAATAAGGTACAAGTCCTGTCATTACGTGTGCGAACAAAACGTATAATACTGTACAAATTACCAGAGATCCTAAAATACCAATCGGCATTCCTTTTTGTGGGTTTTTAGCTTCTTGTGCTGCAGTTGATACCGCGTCAAAACCAATAAAGGCAAAGAACACAGTTCCTGCACCAGCAGCAATACCTGACCAACCAAATTCACCAAAAACACCAGTGTTCTCAGGAATATATGGTGTGTAGTTTGCAGTATCAATAAAATTCCATCCTAGTATTATGAAAACAAGTACTACCGCTACTTTTAAAACTACTAAAAAGTTATTTATTGAAGCAGATTCTTGAGTACCTCTAATAAGCAATAGCGATAACATAGAAACAATAAATATAGCAGGTAAGTTAATGTATCCGCCATCTATTACAGTACCATCACTTAATGTAAGCATTTCCCAGGGTGAGCAAATGAATTTAGGTGGTAGGTGTATACCGTATTTATTTAATAGCTCTAATAAATATCGTGACCAACTTACGCCAACCGTTGCAGCACCTAAAGCATATTCGAGAACTAAATCCCATCCAATAATCCATGCCATGAATTCTCCCATGGTTGCGTAAGAGTAAGTATACGCACTACCCGCAACAGGTATCATCGAAGCGAATTCTGCATAACAAAGTCCAGCAAAAGCGCAACCTATGGCTGCTAATATAAATGATAATGTTACAGCTGGTCCGGCATGCTCAGCGGCAGCTATCCCTGTTAGCGAAAATAATCCTGCACCAATTATCGCTCCAACTCCAAGAGCAACAAGGGATCTTGATGATAATGTTCTTTTTAGGCCTTTTTCGTCTTCTGAGGCTTCATTTAGTAAAACCGAGAGTGGTTTTGTTTTCCAAATT
>Ga0206125_10003851_pt1 | contig 13857 bp, 18 predicted proteins | sample Helgoland_Spring_4_FD_148598 | JGI IMG/M metagenome (GOLD analysis project Ga0206125, IMG submission 148598) | Pelagic subsurface seawater microbial communities from Kabeltonne, Helgoland, North Sea - Helgoland_Spring_Bloom_20160331_1 | ecosystem: Environmental > Aquatic > Marine > Epipelagic ... | reverse complement strand
GTAGATAGTTACAATGATATATCAGTATATGGAATTATGGCACAAGTAGTATCGAGGGGCAAATGGGCAAAATAAGTTATAGTCAGTTCTCACAATGGGATAAGTGTCCACAGATGTGGAAACTCAACTATGTAGATAAAGTTGGAACATTTACAGGTAATATTTTTACAATATTCGGTTCGGCACTACACGAAACTATCCAAGCATATTTAGTGTGTTATTACGAACGAACAATTAAAGAAGCAGACGCTTTACCATTAGATGATATTCTATTGTATCGTATGAAAGAAAACTACAAAGAATCATCAGAAAGACATAAAGATAACTTCGAAGTTACCAAAGAGGAAATGGCAGAGTTCTACAAAGACGGATTGGATATCATTGAGGAGTTCTTAAAGAGAAAGTCAAGACATTTCAAAAAGAAAGATACTGAATTAGTTGGTATTGAAATGAATCTAAACTTCGAATTACCACAAGATATGAGATTTGTTGGTTTTATGGATGTGGTTCTACACGACAAGAAAACAGGTCGTATGAGAATTATTGACATCAAGACTTCTACAATGGGTTGGAATAAATATATGAAAGCCGATAAGAACAAAACCAATCAGTTATTATTGTATAAACACTTTATGGCTAAACAATTAGAGATATCCGAAGACAAGATTGATGTTGAATACTTTATTCTAAAGCGAAGATTATATGAAAATATGATGTATCCACAAAAAAGACTTCAGTCGTTCTCACCGGCAAGTGGTAAACCAAGTGTCAATAGAGTTATGGTAAGGTTACAAGAATTTATAGATGATTGTTATGATGACAAGGGTAAAGTTATCAACAAAGAATATGTGAAAATGGCCTCGGCAAAGAATTGTAAGTATTGTGAGTTCAAAACCAAAGCAGACTTATGTGATAGGAACAAAAAATGATAGAACCAAGTTTAAGAATTAAAGTAACAGATTTTTTAGCGACAGACTATGAACAAGATGTATTTAAAGAATTGATGAGAATAAAACAATTACCAGAATTTGAAGGTATTGGATTTCCACTATACTTTTGGTATGATAGGAAGACTGAAGTGGTTGATTTAAATACATTACAACAATTTATTACCTACTGGAAGTCATCCGGTGAATATGCAACCAAACTTGTAATTTATCCAGAATTATTTGATACACAAAATGATTTTATTTGGTATGACATACGACCATACAATGCAGTTGATTATATAGATAATCTTAATTTATCGTATATGCAATATTATAGATTTTCATACAATTATACAGACCCAAAGACTGGTGTCTTAGAGGGACTACAAGATTTCCAAGAGAAATTTACATTCGTAAATCGTGATAATTCATCGGATACAAAACGAAAACAAAAAAGAAATGATGATGAAAATAGCAATCATAGGTAGTAGAAACTACACCAATAGAAAAAACATTCAGAACTTTATGTTTAGATTAAAGATGGAACATAAAGATATGGAAATCGTTAGTGGTGGTTGTAAAGACGGAGCAGATAAATATGTCAAGAGATTTGCATTGGAGTTTGGATTAGATTACTCTGAGTTTCCACCACAACATCAAACTCACAATCAACATTGTGTGATGGAAGCTTACAATTATGGTAAAGAATATAATGTTGGATACTACCACAAAAGAAATAAAGATTTAGTAAAGTATTCCGACAAAGTTGTGGCATTTATCAAAGATGATGTCATTACCAATGGGACGAAATCAGCATTAGAATATTGTAAAAAAATAAATAAAAAATTCGTTATTTTGAGTTGAACTTGATACTTATATATACATATATACAAGGATAATATGAAAGAAGAAAAATTAACATCAGTAAAAGTAATTGACGAACTCTACAAGAAATTTAGAGAGAAATCAATAAGAGATGACTTTTCATTACAGAAATTAGTAAATCGTAGTTTAGATTTATTTGTTTATGATGAGGAGTTTGCAAAAAAGGTTATAGATTATAATGAGTTAGAAGAGAGTGGCTCTAAATATTAAAACACGAAAGAGGTTGTATGGAATTACCAAAATTAAATAATGTTACAGAAAGTAAATTAAGAAAAAAGAAAAAGATTTTATTATTGTCAGACGACTTACGTATGACAAGTGGTGTTGGAACAATGTCAAAAGAAATCGTGTTGGGAACCCTTGACAAATATGATTGGGTTCAAATGGGTGGAGCAATAAAACATCCCGATAATGGTAAAATTTTTGATATGAACAGCAGTGTTCGTGAAGAAACTGGTATTCAAGATGCTAACTTAAAAATATATCCAGTTGATGGTTATGGTAGTCAAGAATTTCTAAGAAGTATAATGGACTTAGAAAAGCCAGACGCTATTCTACACTACACGGACCCAAGATTTTGGGGTTGGTTGTATGATATGGAACACGAGATAAGACAAAATATTCCTATCTTCTATTATAATATATGGGACGACTTACCTTATCCGAGATGGAACGAACCATTTTATGAAAGTTGTGATTTGATTATGAATATTTCAAAACAAACACATAACATTGTTCAAAATGTATGTCAGAATAAACCAAGAACAGATTGGGATTCAACATATGTACCACACGGAATCAACGAAAAGTTTTTTTATCCAGTTAAAAATGAAAAAGAAAGATTGGAAATGAATAAAATGAAATCAGAACTATTTCAAGGTAAAGATATAGAGTTTTGTTTATTTTACAACAACAGAAACATCAGAAGAAAGATGACTTCAGACACTATTATGGCATTTAAAACATTCGCAGATAAACTACCAAAAGAGAAACGAGACAATGTAGCATTTGTTTTACATACTCAACCAGTTGATGGGAGTGGAACAGATTTACCAGCGGTTGTAGAAGAGATGTGTCCAGATTTGAATATAATCTTTTCAACCAATAAATTATCAAATCAACATTTGAATTATTTATACAACATAGCAGATGTCACAATCAATATCGCATCCAACGAGGGATTCGGATTGGGAACTTGTGAATCACTAATGTGTGGAACACCAATCATTGTTAATGTTACGGGTGGTATGCAAGACCAATGTGGTTTTGAATACAAAGGTAAACATTTAGATTATACAGATTATAGTTGGGTTGAATCACTACACGATTGGAGAAAGTGGCAAGACAATCAAGACTTAACTCACGGAGAGTGGGTAAAACCAGTATGGCCTAAAACAAGAACATTAGCAGGTTCACCACCAACACCATACATTTTTGATGATAGAGCAGATTGGGTGGAAGTATCAGATACAATTCAATATTGGTATGATATGGGTAAAGAACAACGAGACGAGTGTGGATTTAAAGGACACGAGTGGGTTTGTGGAGATGAATCTATGATGAGTGCAAGAGCTATGTGTGGATTATTTATAGACCATATGGGTGTAGCACTTGATAAGTGGACACCAAGAAAACGATTTGAACTTATGGAGGTAAAATAATGAAACCGATGATATTAGTAACTGCACCAGTCAAAACTCGTAGTGGATATGGAAACCACTCACGAGATATTTGTAGGGCATTGATTGAAAGTGATAAATATGATGTAAGGATACAGGCAGTTCGTTGGGGGACAACACCACCAAATGCATTGGAAAAGAATAATCCTATCCATCAAGAGATTGAGAAAAGAATTATGACAGAATCAAATCTCGAAAGACAACCGGATTTACATATTCATATAGTTATACCGAATGAATTTCAACCAATAGGTAAAAAGAATATTGGTGTCACAGCAGGTATAGAAACAACCATACCACCGGCAAAGTGGTTAGAGGGTGTTAATCGTATGGATTTAACTATATGTACTTCTGAGTTTGCAAAGAGTGGACTGAAAGACACAACATATGACAAACAAGATGTCAATACGGGTCAAGCTATTGGAGAACTTAAAGTGGTGAAACCACTAGATGTGTTATTTGAAGGAGCAGACCCAGAAATCTACAAGGAAGTTAAAGATTTTTCAGAAGGTATTTCAACTGAATTTACAAAAATTAATGATGAGTTTTGTTTTTTATTTGTAGGACATTGGTTGAATGGTAATCTCGGTGAAGATAGAAAAGATGTTGGTATGATGTTGAAAGTATTTCTCGAAACATTTAAGAACCAAAAAAATGCACCAGCACTTATCTTAAAAACAAGTAGTGCAGGGTTTTCAGTAGTTGATAAAAAGAAACTTTTTGAAAAAATAAATATGATTAAGTCAGATGTCACTCACGATACACTACCTAATGTATATTTATTACACGGAGACTTAACTGATAGCGAGATGAACGAAATGTATAATCATCCAAAAGTAAAAGCACATTTAACATTTACACACGGAGAGGGATTCGGAAGACCATTATTAGAAGCATCATTTAGTGGTAAACCAGTCATAGCACCTATTTCAACAGGTCAAGCAGATTTCTTGGACAAAAGTTATACCGTAGAATTACCACATACAATGACTAAGATACCCAAGGCTGCATTTCCAAAAGAATTTCAAAACTCTGAAGCGAAGTGGTCTACTGTAAATTACAATTCAGCAAGTAAAATTATGAAAGATGTATTTAACAAATATGAGAAGTATAGACTTAAAGGTAAAAAACAGATGATTGTTAATAGAGAACTATTTACACAAGAGAAAATGCAAAATAAATTAGAGTCTATCGTTGATAAGATGTTAGATGGTATGGCACAAAAAGTGGAATTGAAATTACCTAAGTTACAAGAGAGAGCAGATTCAGTAAAATTAAAATTACCAACATTAAAAAAGGGATAGTATGGCAGAAGTAAAAATAACTTGTCCAAATTGTTTTGATTCCAATCAATGTTTTGAAGACAAATTGGAAGTAGAAAACTTTAGTTCTTATATGTGTTTCAATTGTGGATTCGCAAGTAATTCATTATATGTAAATGACTCGGATAGTTTAAAGAAAGTTCAAGACTCTTCAACAGAATTGATGAGAGAAGTCAGTATGTATGATTATGATAGAAAAATACATTGGTTTCCATCAATCTTGAATATGGGAAAGATGGGAATGATATATCCAGAGGGAACTAAGAATAATTGGATATGGAAACTTGCAGAGGTTCGTAAGTTATCACCAGAAGAACAACAAGACCCACAATATAAAGGGCACGAACACACATTAGATATGGAAAATGCAAAAGAATATGGACAATATGAATTCTTAGATGCGTGTAAAGAAATGGGAATCATTAAAGAATTATGAAGAACACCATTTGGCAACAAGTCCAACCAGGACAAATAGTTTCTTTCTTGTATAAAAGTAAAAACTCATCACGAGCAGAGAAGAGAACTGTATTATGCATAGACCCAGAATATACTTACAGAAAGAAGTCAACTAAAAGAAACGTTAAGTTGTTTGTTGGATTACAATTAGAAACAACTTTAAGAGGTCCTATAAATGCAAGAACACTAGACCAAGCATTTAGATTACTTGGTGGTGCGAAAATGGACAGAGGTGTCGCTGAGATTGGAAACTTCGAAGACTCTATGGACGATACTGATGTTGAGTTGATTTACACAAGATTGAAAAGATTTGTAAAAAAACACGATGTTTTCAGAACATTCTTTTTAAGAGAGTGTAGAAAAAGAAGAGTTTATTTGATTGACAACTACAAAAGAATGCCACCTAGTCAAAGTAAAAAATTGATACTTGAACAAAATTTGGAGAAATTAACAAATGAGTCTTAAAGTCAGTTATAGTATTACTTGTTACAATGAACATAAAGAATTAGACGATTTACTACATCATCTATCTAAGCATACTAGAGATGAAGATGAAGTAGTTATTACGCAAGATATATCAAAACTCGGTGACAAAAATATCATACAAGATGAGTTTTGTGCATTAGAAAAAGTAATAGAAAAGTATCAGTATGGAACTTACTTTAATGGAAATCTAAAGGTAACCCAATTTAAATTTGAAAAAGACTTTTCTAAGTTGAAGAATTATGCTAAATCAAAATGTTCAGGTGACTATATATTTTCTATTGACGCAGATGAAGTACCAAATGAAATATTACTAAAACAATTACCACAAATATTAGAAATCAATGATACAGATTTAATATGGGTTCCAAGAATCAACATTGTAGATGGAATCACAGATTTTCATATGAATTTATGGAAGTGGAGAAAAACTGATGAAGGTTGGATTAACTTTCCAGATTATCAGGCAAGAATATTTAGAAATCAAGACCACATCAAATGGGTTAAACCAGTTCACGAAATTATAGAGGGAGCAAAAACATACTCTCATTTACCACCACAAGAGCAATTGACATTAATGCACAAGAAAGAGATTACAAGACAAGAAATACAAAACAAATTATACGAGGACATAATATAATGAGTGATACATTGAATATAGAGAACATAGGATATAAGTTTACAGAAATAGTTGAATCAAAACAATGGAAAGAATTACAAGAAAAATATAATAAATGCGATGATATATATGTATTGGGTCACGGCGGTAATATGGCAATCGCTGACCACACGGCAGTTGATATGTCGAGACTATCAAATGGAACTAAGAATGCTATGTGTCCAGGTAGTTGTGTAGTAGCAACATCATTAATCAACGATACTAATTTTGAACAATGGATGGTTTCTTGGTTGAAACAAATGACAACAACAAGAACGAAATCACAAATGAAAAGGTCATTAGTTTATGGTATATCATCATCAGGAACTTCAAAAGATACATTGAAAGCATTACAATGGGCGTCTGACAATGGTATGGAAACTTGTTTAATTACGGCGAAAGATATTGAAGATGAAATTAAAGGGTTGACAAAAGTCGTATTAGGATTAGATTATTATCACACTTCAGAGTGTTTAAGTTTGTTATTACAATATCAGTTGACTCACGGAAGTGGAAAGACTTGTCCACCTATTGGAAAAAATAGTCCAGAGGAACTTGAAAAGTTAAATTGGAATGGTGAGGAAATACGAGAAAATAGTTTTCCAGATGAGTTGACAAACATTGGTGTTGACTTTGATGGAGTGATTCACAAAAATTCAAAAGGATTCTTTGACGGGACAATTTATGATGAACCATTAGACGGAACTAGAGATTCACTCGAAAGATTATCAAAAGACTACAATGTAATCATATTTACTTGTAAGTCAAAATCTGATAGAGGTCTGATTAACGGACAAACAGGAACAGAACTAGTTTGGGAGTGGTTAAAAAAACACGATATGGATAAATTTGTAACAAAAGTTACTGCAGAAAAACCAAGAGCAGTTCAATACATTGATGATAAGGCAATAAAGTTTACAAGTTGGGAAAAGTATTGGGGGGAAAGTGAATAACATAACCGCAGTCGTTCCAACGAGAGCCGGTTCTGAAAGAGTCAAGAGTAAAAATACCAGACCATTCGCAGAGAAAAGTCTATTGGAATACAAATTAATAACTCTACTAAAGTTAAAAGAGAGTGGTTATATACAGGACATTGTTGTTAATAGTGATTGTGAAGATTCCAAAAGAATATCAGAACAATACAATATAAGGTTTATACAAAGAGAGGAATATTTAGCTAGTTCCGACGCACCTATTACAGATTACTGGAAAGAAGTTTTGACTAATGTAGAAACAGAACACTCTATGTTATGTCAATGTACAAGTCCACTAATCAGTTATGACACATATGTAAATGCAATTGAAATGTATCGAGGAAAGTCACTATTGGGGAGTGAGTTAGTTAAAGACTACATATGGAAAAAAGATGAGTCAGTAAATTATAATTGGCCTGACCATCCAAAAAGTCAGGAACTATCAGGAGAATTTTGGAAAATTAATTTCGGAATAGTAATTATATCAAGTGAAGAACTATCGAAATTAGAAGTGGATTATGGTTATCCAAATATAAAAACACCAAATACTCAGTTGTATCCCATACCAGTTGACGAGAGTCTCGATATCGATAATATGATTGAATTTCAAGTAGCAGAATCATATTATGAAGATTGAAGCGTTGTATGAATGGACTTGGATATTTTCAGAAGCAGTCGGAAAAGCTTATGGACAATATGTTAAGGGTGAAGATGTTTCAGTTAAAACTTTATCATCAACAGAGCCATTTTTCTACTTCTTAAAAGAATCCCAACTAGAAACTAACTCTAAAGGTGGAATATTTAGTGGTTCACATCAGACTAATGAAATATATAAGATAGACTTCAATCCAAATAAAACTTGGGGTAAAGAATGGACACCACCACCATACAAAGAATATTTTGGTAAGAAGAGTTCAGTTGAATCTGACAAGCCAATAATTGTTATAAATAATAAATATAATCCAGAGTGGGACGGAACACCTTACAACTTTTTACCACTTGATTTTCTAAGAGAGTTTTTTGAAAAGTTTAGTGAAACCTATCAAATATACTACATCAGATATACTGGTGGAAAACATAGTGATTCTGACAAAGGATATTATGATGATGTTGGAGCTTACACAAAAGAAGATTATAATGACTATGAAATAATTAACGATTTCAAAAATGTAATTACTATTTATGATTATATGGATGAAAATGATTGTGGTTTTAATGAATCCCAACTAATGATTATGTCAAAAGCAAAACATTTGATTTCGGTAAATGGTGGAAACGCATTATTGTCTTCTTATTTTGGAAAAGACGTTATGATTTACGGACACTCAAATTGTAAATCAACCGATAGGGGTATTTGGAAAACAGACTCTTGGTTAAAAGAGTTGAGTGGTGCAAATATTATTGGACACTTACATTGGGCACAGATGTTAAATGATTGTGAGAAAAGATGGTTATAGATAAAATATTAATTTTAGGTTCTACATACTTAACAGAATTAGTTGTTAATGAGTTGAAAGATAAATATGAGCTTGTTGGTTATGTACCAAGTGTAAAACCAACACGAGAGGGTAATATTGATTTACCTATTGTTGATTTTGATACAGATTGTGATATAAAATTATCAGTTCAGTATGATAAGATTATTACAGATACTTACAAATGTTTTAATGTTCACACAGGATTACTTCCTAAATATGGTGGAACAAATATATTAGATTATACAATTAAGAATGGTGAGTATGAACAAGGATTAACATTACATAAAATGACGGAAAGATTAGATTATGGGCCAATAATCAGTAAGATAACTTATCCGGTTCTCAAGGAAGATAAAGCTTTTGATTTATATCAGAGGTTACTAAAGGTTGGGCCAAACTTCGTTCTATCTTCATTAAAACTATTAGAAGAGTTAGATGAGATGGAAATAGATAAATGTAAAATGATTAAACCAACACTATATAAACGAGGTGAGTTTAGAGTTGATGATAGGATTAAAAATTATGATAGATAAAAGTAAATCAGTATTACTAATAGGTTCAGACGGATTTCTTGGTAATTGTTTCAGAGATATTTTGACTGAGAATGGTAATGAATTTTTATGTTATGATATTCAAAACGGAGATGACATTTGTAACCCAATCAATTTACCAAGATATGATTATGTTATCAATTGTGCGGGAATAGCAAGTCCAGAAAAGTATATGAAGAAACCAGTTGAAACTATGGATGTATCTTACATTGGAACTAAAAATGTATTGGATTATTGTATAGAGAATAAGGTTGAAAGTGTATTAATGTTTAGTTCAAGTGAAGTCTATGGAACACCAGATGACGAATCAATACCAACAAAAGAGGATTACATAGGAACGATACCTACACAAAGTAGTAGAAGTTGTTATGATATAGGTAAGCAAGTTTTGGAAACATTATGTAATATCTACTATCAAAAGTATGATATCCCAGTTAAAGTAGTTCGTCCATTTAATTTTTACGGACCATATATGGGAATTAATGATAACAGAGTTCTATCAAATTGGATGCGAAGTATGTTAGAAGATAAGGATATTATGGTGTATGGTGATGGAAAACAAACGAGAACATTTTGCTATGTAGATGACGGGATAGATATGTGTCTTGGTGTCTTAATCAATGGTAGAGATGGAGAAACTTATAATGTTGGTAATCCAACACCAGAATTATCTATGATTGATTTGGCAAGCACATTTTGTGAAGTTTTAGATTATGAAGTTGGCAATCACAGATATGTCGTTAGGGACTATCCAAACTTTTATCCAAAGGACGAACCATTGAGAAGATGTCCAAATATAGATAAGGTCGTTAGAGACACAGGAATACAACCAAAAACAACATTAGATGTTGGACTAAAGAAAATGTTAGAGTATTTTAAGGAGAATGAATAATGATACCATTGATGAAAGTTTTTACACCACCAAGAATGAGTGAAAAACTTAATGAAGTATTTGAAAGTGGATTCTTAACGGAAGGTGAATACTCAGATGAATTTGAATTACGATTCGGTGATTGGATAGGGAACCAAAATGTTAGTTTAATGAATAGTTGTACATCAGCGATTTGGATGGCAGGACATATGTGTGATATTCAACCAGGTGATGAGGTTATCACAACCGCAATGACTTGTATGGCAACTAATGTCCCATTTATTAATATGGGAGCAAAGTTAGTATTTTGTGATATAGAATCTACAACAGGTAATGTGGATGTTGAGAGTATTAAAAGTAAGATAACTGATAGGACAAAAGCGATTGTTGTTGTTCATTGGGCAGGACAACCTTGTAGAATGGACAAGATAGTTCAGATAGGTAAAGAACACAACATTAAAATAATTGAAGATGCTGCACACGCTTTGAGAGCCAAATATAATGGTAAGTTAGTCGGTAATCACGGAGACTATGTTTGTTTTTCATTTCAAGCAGTGAAACACTTAACAACAGGTGATGGTGGAGCATTGGTTTGTAAGAGTGATGAGGACATTAAAAGAGTAAGAAAGTTAAGGTGGTTTGGGTTAGACAGACAATTTAAATCTTCATCAAGGTGGGAACAGGATATTTCTGAAGCAGGTTATAAATTACATATGAATAACTTAAATGCTCGTATCGGAATAGAACAAATGTTATACATTGATGACAATATAGATAAACACATTGAAAATGGTTTATATTATGATGACCACATTGATAATCCAAATGTGGAACTACTTGAACGAGACCCACAGGCAGAATCAAGTTATTGGATTTACTCAGTATTGGTTGAAAATAAGAAACACTTCCAAAGTTATTTAGAAAAGAATGGAATAGCTTCTGATGTGGTTCACGTTAGAAATGACCAATATAGTTGTATGAAAGAATTTAGAGATGACGCACCATTTAGTTTAGGTGGATTGGAACACTTTGAAAGTAGATTACTAAACATACCAGTTGGTTGGTGGGTTTCAAAAGAAGATAGGAAACACATTGTTGATGTTGTAAATAGTTATGAGTTATAAAAATATATCAGAATTAAAAGATAAACACAAAGGAGAAGACATTTGGGTGATAGCGGCAGGTTCATCTATGGATTATGTCGATAAAAGTTTCTTCTCTAACAAAATAGTGATAGGTCAAAATCAAACCTTTAAAAAGTATCCTTGTGATTATATTGTTATGAAAGATTGTAATGAACTACCAAGATTTCCGAGAAGTATAAAAAAGTTAGACGAGTTGGGAATACCTTTAATATTTTCCGAATACTACAAGGGTAATCATTGGGAGGGTAAAAATGTAGTGAAACACAAAGATTCTTATATGTTTACTCACCAAAATCGTCAACTAACTGATAGTTTTGAAGGGCATATCTCTAATCTAAATGATGAGATGATAATAGCGAGTAAATCAACCATTACAAGTATAATCCATATAGCAGCACATATGGGAGCGAGTAATATTATCGTGTGTGGTCACGATTGTGGAACACTTGATGGTAATTTATATTACGACGGATATATGGAAAAGGATTGGGTATCGGCAGGAAATTGGGGAAGTATAAAGGTATGGATGAAAACGATAGATAACGATACAGAATTATTAAGAGATTACTTAAACAAAAGATATGGTTGTAATGTTCATTCATTAAATCCATTTCTGAACTTTGAATTAGAAGGACATAAATATGAAAGATTGTAAAGATATATTAGTAACGGGTGGAGCAGGTTTTATCGGAACAAACCTAATCAAAAGGTTACTAAAAGACGGACACAATGTTGTCAGTATTGACAACTACTCAACAGGAAATGAAGAAAATGAACAAGAGGGTTGTACATATCATAATGTTGATATTAGAGACGCAGTTGATTTTGACTTCTTTATGGAAAACCCAGATGTAATTTATCATCTAGCAGCACTACCAAGAATACAACCATCATTTGAGTTTCCGGCATTAACTATGGAAATTGGTATGTTGGGAACTATGAATATATTGGAGTGGGCAAGAAACAAAGAATGTAAAGTAATTTACGCCGGGTCTTCATCAGTTCATAGTGGACATTACTCAAATCCATATACATTTTCAAAAGTGATGGGTGATGAACTTTGTATGGCATATAAACAAATGTTTGGTGTTGATACTAAGATTTGTAGATTTTATAACGTATATGGACCACATCAATTGACTGAGGGAGAATATTGTACGGTAATTGGTGTATTTGAGAATCAATATAAAGAGGGTGTAGAATTAACAATCACAGGTGATGGATTCCAAAGAAGAGATTTCACACACGTAGATGATATTGTTGAGGGATTAATCCTAACATCAGAAAGTGAAGAGTTTGATTTAGACATAGTTGAATTAGGTAGAGGACACAATCACTCAATCAACGAGTTAGCAGAAATGTTCGGTTGTGAATACACATACATACCAAAAAGACCAGGTGAAGCAGAAGTAACTCTTTGTGATACCTCAGTCGCTAAAAAAGATATAGGATATAATCCAAAAGTAAATTTAGAAGACTATGTTAAGGAAGTTACGAAATGAAGAATGTAGTATTTATGACTTGTTTTGAAAAGGCTCCGGACTTTCTTGATTATAAAGAATGGTGTTTTAAAACTTGGAAATATTGGTGTGATAAACACGATGTAGAACTTTTAATTTTAGAAGATGAACTACGAGATACTGGTGGTGGAGTATTCAATAATGGGTATGGTATGAAACCAACTTGGCAAAGATGGCACGTTTGGGATGTCTTGGAAGCAAATAACATAGACGCTGATAATGTCGCATTAGTTGATATAGATACAATGGTTCATTGGGATTGTCCTAATTTCTTTGAAGAGACCAATGGTGAATTTGGTTGTGTTCAAGATAAATTTTTTCTTGAATGGACTATCAATAGTATAAAAGGTTACCAGGATTTCTGGCCAGATGTAAAGTTTGACTGGACAACATATTTCAATTGTGGATTTATTGTGTTGAATAAAAAACACAAAGAGTGGTGTAAGGGTGTTACTGACTTCTACTATGAAAACGAGTTAGAACTGAAAACAAGACAACATCGAACCGTGAAGAAAGGTTCAGACCAAACACCAATTAATTATATGATACGAAATAGTAAACATCCGATAAACTTTTTAGATGAGAGATTCAACTTACAACAATTACATATCAGAGGTATATTGAATCCAATGATTACAGAAGCGGGTTGGATTTGGCATTTCAATGGATTTGATAAAGAACAAAGAAATAACTTAATGAAACAAGTTTGGGATATGACAAAGGAAAACTATGAAATTGAATAATAAGTATATAATTGGTTGTCATACTATGTTTTACGAGATAGATATTGTAGAAGAATACCTTGAATCAGTTCATCTGGCATTGGAAGACATAGACAACAAGGACAATGTCAAGGTAGAGATGATGTGGAATATGTCTCAGTATTTTGAAGAAGTAGAAACATCT
>Ga0206125_10003849_pt1 | contig 13869 bp, 16 predicted proteins | sample Helgoland_Spring_4_FD_148598 | JGI IMG/M metagenome (GOLD analysis project Ga0206125, IMG submission 148598) | Pelagic subsurface seawater microbial communities from Kabeltonne, Helgoland, North Sea - Helgoland_Spring_Bloom_20160331_1 | ecosystem: Environmental > Aquatic > Marine > Epipelagic ... | reverse complement strand
CAAGGTTCGGTGCCGTATTGGGTGGTGGCCTTGGTCGAGGTCGAGGGAGAACTGTTTTCTCGGCATTTAATGGATGGCAAGCTGCGGCACTTGGTGGATGCATTGAATGAGCCGGAAGTGATTGTGGCGGGGGATTCGTTAAAATTGGTGGATAAAGATGGTTGGTCGCCATACGTGCTGCCGCATTACACTCATCAGCGCTTGTTTTCATTGGGGCTGGAGATGTTTCTCGCGGCACACGGGTTAAGCAATGAATCGGTGGTGTATGATGGCAATGAGCTATTGATCCGCCGAGGAGATGAGGTCTTCAGGCGCATCCCATTGGATGCATGGGGACAATCTTTAGAAGTGAATTGGTTTGAAGGCTGGAAACAAAGTGACTTGAGCGAGCATGTCAGTATACGCGAAGTGCTCGAGCGCGCGAATGCCTTGGGGCAGGCCTCGGAGCGTGGGGATGCGGAACGGTTGCAGGCAGAATTGATGTGGTTTGCGCGGTTTAAAGATAAAGTGATTTTTGTCGGCCCAGTCGACCCGCAGTTGAAGGATATCGCGCCGACGCCATTTAATCGCGAGCCAGTGCCGAAAGTCGGACTGCATGCCAATCTTTACCGTACAATTCAAGACGAGGCATATATTGTCAGACCGAGTGATGGAGGCAGCGTTGCTTCGATCGTGCTGCTGACATTATTGGTGACTGCACTCACGCTTTGGAGTGGGGTTGGGCGTGTGTTCACGCGCATCGGTTCGGTGGCGGTGATGCTAGTCTATATCGCCGCGGTGTTCTATTGTTTTTCAAATGGCAATTATGTACTCCCGCTGGTCGCTCCGCTTGGTGCGGCGCTGAGTGCTGTGTTGCTGGTGGCATTACTCAAGTTAGGCTCAGAAGAGTGGCAACGTCGACGAATGAAGACGCTTTTCGGTGCGTATGTATCGCCGGAATTGGTCGACGAAATGGTCGAGTCGGGGCGTGATCCGGAGCTGGGCGGCACCGAGGCAGAGGTGACGGCGTTATTTTCGGATGTGGAAGGATTCTCTGCGTTTTCCGAGCAGTTGCCGCCCAATGAACTGGTGCCTTTGATGAATGAGTACCTCAGTGCCATGACCGATGCCTTGCAGGCGGAAGGCGGCACGCTGGATAAGTATATTGGCGACGCGATCGTGATGATGTTCGGTATGCCGTTACCAATTAAGGATCATGCCGCTCGTGCCTGTGCCGCGGCGCTATATATGCAGGAGCGCCATGCTGAGCTGCGTAGCGAGTGGGTGCAGTCGGGGCAATGGCCCGAAGTGGTTGAGCAGATGCGCACCCGCATCGGGATCAATACCGGAGCCGCGGTCATCGGTAATATGGGCAGCCGTGTGCGCTTCAACTACACGATGATGGGAGATTCAGTGAATTTAGCGGCACGCTGCGAGAGCGGTGCGAAGAGTTATGGCGTCTATACTTTAGTCACAGGGGCCACGCTGCGAGCTGCGTTGGAGCAGTTACCTGACTTGTTTTACCGGACTTTGGATCGTATCGTGGTGAAGGGGCGCACCGAGCCAGTCGAGATCTTTGAGCTCTGGGATCGGACGATAGAGCGTGAGATGGCGCTGCGCTGCCGTGAGCTCTATGAGCATGGCTTGCAGCTTTACTTCAAAGGCGAGTGGGCGGCTGCGTTGGAGCAGTTTGTCGCGGCCGAGCCGCACGAGCCATCCAGCGCGTTTGCGCCGACGACCCCCTCCGCGGTCTTGGCGCAACGTTGCCGTGAGTTTATTAAGAGTGGCGGGCCTGCCGACTGGGATGGCGCCTATCGGATGCAGACCAAATAGCAGCTTATTTCCACTGTACTTTGCACAGGATTTTTTCTGGCTTGGAGGCTTGATGCGCGAGCTTTAATAGCGTGGAGTAGAGCTGTCCACATCGGTGGCCCATGCGTGGATGCCGCCCCCCATATTGATGACGTTCTCGAAGCCACGGGATTCGAGATAGTGTAACACATTCATACTGCGCATGCCGTGGTGGCAAAATACGACCAGAGGCCGGTCCAATGGAAGGGCTTCGCAACGCTCGGGAATCTCGTTCATCGGAATGTGCAGCGCATTTTCGATACGACAAATTTCCAATTCCGAGTCTTCTCGCACGTCCAGAAGAATCACGTCTTCGTTGTTATTGCGTAAAATAGAGGCTTCAAGTGCACTGATTTCCTTGTTCATTGGCGAACTTTCATGATGATTGGTGAGCAAATGTCAAAGACGCCTTCCATTATCGTGCCAGCCCGACTGGCATCCACTCGTTTTCCACGTAAGCTGCTGCATGAAGTACGAGGCAAGCCGATCATTGTTTGGACTGCCGAGCGTATCCGCGCGGTCGCGCCCGAGTTCCCGCTGTATTTCGCGGTGGACGACGATGCGCTTGAGAGCTGCCTTAATTGTGCGGGCTTCGATGTGGTGCGCACGCGTGCCGATCACCCCAGTGGCACCGATCGGTTAGCCGAGGCCAATGCATCGATTGGTGCGGCTGCAGTGATCAATGTGCAAGGCGACGAACCACTTGTCACTGGCGAGCAGATCCGGGCCTTGGCGGCGGGGCTTGCGAGTGGTGCGGCCATGTCGACTTTGGCGATCCCATTTGAGCGCCCAGAAGACTTTGCTAATCCCAACCAAGTCAAAGTCGTCCGCGATCGTTCGGGTATGGCGCTGTATTTTTCCCGTTCGCCGGTTCCGTTTGCTCGGAATGCAGGTGGCACGGTCGATGCGGCATGGCTGGCGGCGCATCCGTGCTACCGTCATCTCGGACTTTACGCCTACGATGCCGATTTTCTGAGTGCATTTTCGACACTGGAACCAGGCTTTCTAGAAAACATAGAGAAACTGGAGCAACTGCGCGCGATGGAGCACGGCTATCGGATTCATGTCGGCATAACTGATCAAGCAACCATCGGAATTGATGCCCCTGAAGACGTTGCTGAGTTCGAAGTGCGTCTGCCAGCTTGACAAAGCGCCCTACGCACAGCCGTATTCTATTCATGGAGACCGCAAGACCATCCCTCGAAGTCGATCCCGTCAACTTACCTGACGCGCGTGGGCACTTCGGCACCTATGGCGGCATGTATGTGCCCGAGACTTTGATGACGCCGCTGTTTGAGTTGACCGAAGCCTACCAGACCGCACGCAAAGATCCCGAGTTTCAGAAAGAACTCGATTTCCAACTGCGTGAGTTCGCCGGCCGGCCGACCAATTTGTATTTCGCCGAACGACTGACAGCGCACTGTGGTGGTGCCAAAATCTATCTAAAGCGCGAAGATCTGCTCCACACCGGCGCGCATAAGATCAACAACGCTCTCGGCCAAGCGCTGCTCGCCAAACGCATGGGCAAGAAACGCATCATCGCCGAGACGGGCGCGGGTCAGCATGGTATCGCCACTGCTGCGATGTGTGCCAAGATGGGCTTCGAATGTGTGATTTACATGGGCGAGGAGGATATGCGCCGCCAAGCGTTGAATGTTTACCGTATGCGCCTCTGTGGTGCTGAAGTGCGGAGTGTCACCGCGGGCCAGCGTACGCTCAAGGAAGCAGTCAACGAAGCGATGCGCGATTGGGTCACCAATATCCGCACCACGCATTACATTATCGGTTCTGCGCTTGGTTCGCATCCCTTCCCAATGATGGTGCGCGACTTTCATCGCGTGATTGGTGAAGAATGTCGTCGCCAAATCATCGAGAAAGAAGGCCGCTTGCCAGATGAAATCGCCGCCTGTGTCGGTGGTGGTTCGAATGCGATCGGTATCTTTTTTGCTTTTCTAAAAGATTTGGATGTCAAGCTCACCGGTGTCGAAGCGGGTGGCGAGTCCATCACTCGCGGACACCATGCGGCTCGATTTGAAGGTGGTCAGTTGGGCGTGCTGCAAGGCGCGAAGACTTGGATTTTACAGGATGAGGACGGCCAAATCGATCTGACGCACTCTGTGTCGGCAGGACTCGATTACGCGGCCGTGGGCCCTGAGCACGCTTACTACAAAGAGAAAGGACGCATCGACTTCGGCTATGCGACTGACGCCGAGGCGCTCGACGCGTTCAAGGCGCTTTGCTCGATCGAAGGTATCGTGCCTGCACTCGAATCCTCGCACGGCATTGCTTATACCATGAAGCGCGCCAGTGAGATGTCGTCCGATCAAATCATCATCGGTAACCTCAGTGGTCGCGGTGATAAGGACGTGCAAGAAGTTGCTCGCGTCTTAGGAGACCAGGCTTAATTCACCATCAGCCATTACTCATTAGCCATCAAATGCTATGCTATTAGTCATCGATAATTTCGACTCCTTCACCTACAATTTGGTTCAATATTTTGGCGAACTTGGGGTCGAGCAACAGGTTTACCGCAACAATGCGATCACCGTCGAGCAGGCGCTGGAGTTGAACCCAGATCGGGTGATGATCTCGCCTGGGCCTTGTTCGCCGAATGAGGCTGGAGTAAGCTTGGCGATGATCGCGGCCTTCGCTGGCAAGAAACCACTGCTCGGGGTTTGCCTCGGGCATCAAAGTATTGGCCAGCATTTTGGTGGCAAAGTGGTGCGTGCAAAACGCCTCATGCATGGTAAAACCTCACCGGTGAAGCACCATAATACGGATATTTTTGCAGGCTTGCCCAATCCGATGGAAGCCACCCGCTACCATTCGCTACTCATCGAGCGGGCAACACTACCCGATTGCCTCGAAGTGACCGCCGAAACCGACGAAGGCGAAATCATGGGCCTAGCTCACAAAGACCTCCCAGTCTGGGGGGTACAGTTTCACCCCGAATCGCTTGCGACGCAAGAGGGCATGAAGATGCTCGAGAACTTCTTAAAGTTGTAACTTCGATAGCCTGACTGCTAAATTCTAGCTGCTGTTTCCTTCTTCAATTATGCGTTGCCCAAAATGTGCCTCTATTGAGACGAAAGTGCTCGATACTCGAACTGGTAAAAACGAAACCTCGATTCGTCGCCGCCGCGAGTGCCTAGATTGTGGCTATCGCTTTACTACGATTGAGGAAGTGTTGCGCGCCGACCTACAGGTAGTTAAGCGCGATGGTCGCCGCGAAGATTTCGACCGTGCTAAATTACTCGGTGGTTTAAAGAAAGCCGTCCAGAAGCGTCCAATCGATGTCATGCAAATCGAGATGTTGATAGCCGACGTGCTGGCCTCGCTCGAAAAGGAATACGACCACGAGATCCCATCCCAAGCCATCGGGGAATGTGTCATGCAGCGGCTGAAGCACCTCGATCAAATTGCCTATGTGCGGTACGCCTCTGTGTATAAGGACTTTCGCGATCTCACCGAATTGGCCCAAGAAATACTCGATCTGAAGAAATCGACCGAGCATGGCAAAAAGTGATCCAGTCGAACAACTGCGAACGTTGAACGAGGTGCTCGCTCGTACTGGAGCCTCTGCGCCCGATCGCGCCGAACACGCCCGCCGCGCGCTGGACTTTTTCAGTCAAGAGCAAGACCGCGGCTTAATTGAAGTTTCGCTGGGCGACTGCGCCAATCGCCTCGCGCGCTTACACTTTGGCGCGGCGGAGGAGAGTGAGCTGGCCTTTGCCCACTGGCACGTGCCATCGGTCGAGAATTTTAGCCCGCTGTGGATTCGTCAGGCGATTGTCGCGGAAATGAAAAAGCTGGCTGGCCGCCGCGCCGCGTTGCTACTTGTCACAGGTCTGCGCGAAGCCGTGTGCCCCGATGGCGGCGCTTACTGGACCAAGAAACGGCAACAGCAATACGACCGCGTCCGCGGCTGGATCGATGAACTCGCCTGCGCCTGGGCGACGCGCGGTTCACAGCTGCAGGTTGTGGTGCTTTAATGGTGTAGGGGCTTTGCTTGCGAAGGCCGTTCAGTCTGGTTTGATTGTTTCTCTAATTTTAATAACCAAAGACACCATGAGCACACTATTCGAAAAAATCATCGCCCGCGAAATTCCCGCCAACATCGAATACGAAGATGATCAATGCATCGTCGTCCACGATATCGATCCGCAGGCACCGACGCATGTTTTGGTGATCCCAAAGAAGATGATTTCTCGCGTTGGCGAAGCGCAGGCTGAAGACGCAGCTCTGCTGGGACACCTCTTATTGACCGCTGCTTCTATCGCGAAATCGCTTAACCTCGAAGGCGGCTTTCGAGTTGTCATCAACAACGGCAAAGACGGCGGCGAAGCCGTGCCGCACCTGCACGTCCACGTGCTTGGCGGACGTCCAATGGCGTGGCCTCCGGGCTGATTCAATCGCCTTGCAGCACGTGCAAGTTGGCCATGGAGATGCCGCTGAGCATGGCGCCGATGATACCGAGAAAGCCTTGGTCGGTGCCGGCGAGGTAAACGTTATCTAAATGCGTGCGGCCGTCCTTGATCTTGTGCGGTGCGCCGTAAATCGCGCCGTTGAGGTGGCCGGTAAATTTGCGCACGGTGCGCGGGGTGAACATGTCGCTGGCGATGCGTGCCTCGTCGAGCGAAAGGCCGTTTTTAGGTGCGGGTAGAATGCCTAGCGCGACGTTTTGTAGCTCCTGATACCAGTGCGCTTTTTGCGCGAGGTAGTCGGCGTCGTTGAGTGCGCACCATTTATCGTGGTTGGCCATTGCGGTGATGCGTAGGAAGCCTTCGTCGAGTTGGCGACCGTCGCCGTATTGATAGTTGTTGGGAAAACAAATGACGCCGCTGGTGGGATCGACGAGTTCGTCTTTGACGGCTGCGTAGTGGAAGCGCTCGCGGGTGTTGAAAAAGATGATGGTATCATCCCAGCCAAAGTCGGTGGGTTGCTGGTCGAGTGCGGTGATCGTTTCAGTAAAGCTAAGCTGGCCGATATTGTCGCTGCCTGCGTCCACTGGTTGATCATCGCACATGCGGGTGGTTTCGACCACGCCGGCGGTGGAGATGATCTTGTCGGCGGTGAGGATGGCGCCGTTATGGAGCTCGACGGCGGTGGCTTTGTTGCCGTTGGCATGGATCTGCTTGATGCCGCACTTCATTTTACGAATGCCGCCGAGTGAGCGGTATTTGTTCTGCAAGAGTTTGATGATCAAGCGCACACCGTCGAACGGCCGTGCGAAGCCCTCGAAGAACAGCGAGCGAAACATGATGCAGAACTGTCCGTAATCCATATCGTGCTCTTCAGCGCTGCCGTAATACATGACGGGGCAGAAGATCATATCTTCGAGCAAAGGATCGGAAATATGACGCTGCACGGCTGCGCGAGCGGAGGTGGGGATCGCACCGAGATTGAAGGCGTCGAGGGTGCGCACCTCTTCGGCGAGGGCACGGAAGCCGTCAATCTGCTTGGGGAAGGCGCGGGCGACTTCAGCTTCAAATAGGGCGAAATCGTTGCTGAATTGTAGATCGCAGCTGGGAAAGGCGATGCGTGAGCCATTTTGCTGGCAGAGGTCGAGGGCATCGTAAGGGATGCGCAGTTGGCGCAGTAGCTTGGTGAGTGGGGTGCCTTTGGTGCCTTTGGCCACAAAGTTGGTCATCGCGTGCAGGCCGACATCGTATTTGCGCCCCTCGATGCTGTAGAATGAGTTGAGCCCGCCGCTGGCATTGTGCTTCTCCAGAATGATGACGTTCTTCCCTGCGAGTGCGAGGCGGATGCCAGCGGCCATGCCAGCCATGCCGGCGCCGATGATGACGGTGTCGAAGTGTTGATTGTCGAGTGAGCTAGACATCTTTTAGGTGAAGGGATGCGAATTCGGAAAGGGTGAGAATGTGTGTCTTGCGAAACGGATTGAGTGTGAGTAGGTCTTCGTCGCCTGTAATGAGAAAGTTTGCATGGGCAGCGACGGCGAGTTCCAGAAATTTATTATCCTTCGGATCTCGGCAATCATGGATTTTTTCGGATGGATTGAACCATTCGGCTCTCGTTGCGATCTGCCTTAGCAGTTCGATCCGAGCTTGTTGCCCGATATAGCGATCAAACTTATCTCGCATGACGACTTCTGTCAGTTCGCCGAAGGTCTTGTCAGAGAAGGCGTATGGATGACGGCGCAGTATTTCGGCGACGCGTTGCCCTAATGCACTGGATCGACTCAGCGAGTAGCTGACGAAGATATTAGTATCTAGCAGGATCACTAGGACGGATTCACCTCTGCCAAAATCTGATTCAGGACATCCTCGGTTAGGCCATTTACAGCGGCTTCTTTGCTAAGATCCTTGGCGGCTTGATCCAATTCCTGGAGTCGGATCTGACGCAGTTTTTCAAGGTCGCGCATCGGTATGAAGGCGCCCACTGCACGGTTCTGTCGTTTTACGATGATGGGTTCGTGGCTGCCTTTATCGAGAAATTCGCCAAATTTAGTGCGGGCTTCAGTGGAGGACATTGTGATCATAATGTCTAAAATGTGCATTATGGCTGTTTTGTCAATTTTACATGCATATCTCCAGATACAACGAAACACAGGCAAGTCGCCTGTGCTACGTGGAGGTGCGACCGGAGTCGCCTAAATTATGCGTTGAACTTGGGAGTCAAGTAAGCTGCGCAGGTCGCAAGCGATGCGAGCTCTGGGTAGTCCGCTTCGGGCACTTCGATATTGTGCTGCTTGCGCAGCTCCATGACGATATCGAGGAAGTCCATCGAATCGAGGTCAAGCTGATCGCGTAGGTTGATCTCTGGCTTGATGTTGGAGGTGTCCTCATCAGGTGCAATTTCTGCGATGATATCGACGACGATTTGTTTTACTTGGTCTTCTGTCATTTTAAAATGGGTAATGGTTAGAACTGATTTGTCGCTTAGTCTTCGAACTTACGCACAATAAGTGCGGAGTTGATTCCGAGCATTCCAAAAGAGTTGTTGAGGATAACTTTCACCGCGTCAACCTTGAGTGGCTCATTTATGACGAGATTTGGTAGCGCGCATTCGGGATCAAGGTCTTCGACGTTGATGGTCGGGTGGATGATATTGTCCTTAAAGGAAGGAAGGTTGCCTGCGAGTTCCAGTGCTCCGGCCGCGCCCATGCAGTGGCCGATGTAGCTTTTGGTGTTGTTGATGTAAGTCGTTGGACAGTCGGCGAATACTTCGCGGATCGCCTTGCACTCCTGAATGTCTCCCATCGGCGTAGAGGTGGCGTGGGTGTTGACGATGTCGACGTCACCAGGCTCCATGCCAGCGACTTTCAACGCGGCGTGCATGCACTCGGCTTGGCGCACAGGATCGGGCAAGACGTAGTCGCCCGCATCGGAATTGATCCGGTAGCCGACAATTTCGGCGATGATGTTGGCGCCCCGGGCTTGTGCATCTACGAGGCGTTCGAGCACGTAGATCGCGCCGCCTTCGCTGACGACGATGCCGTCACGCGTCTTGTCAAAGGGGCGGCTGGTTTTATTGGGGTCAGTCTCGTGCGTGCCGAGTGCGCCCTGGCTCTTGAAGCCGGCGAAGATCCCGAACGATTGGATACTTTCACTGACGCCACCAGCGAGGGCGACATCGACTTCGCCGAGGCGAAGCATCTGCAAGGCTTGGATAAGGCCAGCATTCCCAGCTGCGCAAGCGGCCCCGATGGTGTAGTGCGGACCGGTGATCCCCATGTTGATGGTGATCTCGCCCGCAGGATTGTTCGCCACGGTGCGGGGATTGTGGTGGTGTGTCCAAAAGCGTGTGTCGTAGTCGAACTTGGAAATGTTATACACCTCGTTCTCGGTCTCGACATTGCCGTGCTCGGTGGTACCGACGTAGACGCCAATGCGGCTCTTGTCAAAATTCTCAAAATCTAGACCACTGTTATTGATCGCTTCGTGGGCGGAATAGACGGCGATACTGCCTGCTCGAGTGCCGACGCGCAGCTCTTTACGAGTCTGGTATTTCTTCGGCTCGAAGTTGCACACGCCTGCTGGGACCTTGCCCATGTAGCGCATGTCAATGATTTGAACGCCAGCGACCCCAGCAAGGAGATTCTTACGATATTCCTCGAGAGTGTTGCCGTTTGGCGAGGTTAGACCCACGCCTGTGATGACTATACGCGACTTGTGCATGAATAAGGAGACATTCTTACCATCTTTCGTGGTGTGACTGTCAACAGTGTAAAAGTCTGAAAGGACAGCAAATCAAGATCCTCCTTTATTTGGTTTTGTTGTTTTAAGGGACTTGAGGCCCATGCATAGGGCAAACCCGCTTAATTTTTAAGGGCTGAGTTAAACTTTGCAATTTGTCTGAAAATTGCTTTAGCTTAACCATCTTAATGGCAATCACAGGCTCAGTTTCCAAGGCTTTCGCGCATACGGAAGAGGCTCCAGTATCGGAGCGTGACCTCGACTGGTCAGTGGTGCAGCGCGTGCAGGCTGGCAATGTCGGTGCCTTCGACCAGTTGGTGCAGAAGTATCGCGAGCATATTTTCTCCGTCATATATAATATGACAAGTAATCGCGAAGATGCCTCAGACTTGACGCAGGAGACTTTTATCAAGGCCTTTCAGGCGATTGCGCGCTTCAAGGGAAAGTCCTCGTTCTTTACTTGGATTTACCGCATTGCGATTAATACCACGAATACTTTCCTCAAAAAGCGCAGCCGCCGTCGTTATATAAGTTACGAAAATATTAATGAGGAAGTGACCACTTCGGAAATCTTCGAACGGTTGACGGCGAAAAGTCGCAGCGAAAAAGGCGCGTTGGTTCATGAGCTACAGGAAAAATTGAACGATTCGTTGCAGAAATTGTCTCCTAAGCATCGAACTGTTGTTGTGTTACATGAAATCGAAGGCCTTAGCCATAACGAGATCGCGGAAATCACTAAGACCTCTGTTGGCACCGTGCGCTCTCGATTGCACTATGCGAAACAGCAACTCCAATCATATTTAAAGGACTATATCAGTTAACCCGAGCAGTTATTAATTACTCATTTATGGCTAAACTACCTTCAAAGCGTCAAGCTGACATCGATCTGGAAGATCTCCTTCGGTTGAAGCGATCCGAACGTCCCTCCGAGCAGTTCTGGAATGAATTCGACCGCGAGTTACACCAACGTATGTTGCAAACCTTGGTCAAGAAGGACCCATGGTATTTGCAGGTGATGCGTATGTTTTCGGGTCGCATCTTGCAGAGTACTGCGATTGCCGCAGCTGCCGTTTTAGTCGCGATGGTAGTCGTGCGGCCAGCCTTTCAGTCAACCAAGCTACCTATTTCTATTGCAGACGCGCAAGCTCCAGCGGGTGACGTGCTCGGCGCTCTCGTCGAAGTCGCGATGACAGAACTGACGCTTGCCGAGGCGACGAGTTTACCGAATTACGAGAGCGATGTGATTGCAGCTGAAGCGACATCGGATGAGGTTAATTTCGTTCGTGATTTCGGAATGGCACAGATGCAGGTCGCGGCGTATGATGCCTCTGCGTATTCTACTGATACGGCGCAAGCGCGCGTAGCATTTGCATCGGCAGGCGTGGCGAGCCTCGTTTATTAGTTTGTCTGCTATGCTCAAACTTGGGTGGATTACGTTTCTTTTAACTGCTTGCTCGTTGCCTGTGTGCGCAGGTCCGGCAGATGCGCTTGCCTTGCAGCAGCGCTTGGTTGAAGTCTTTGAGCAGAATAAAGATGCAGTCGTTCGAGTGAAGGCTGCTTACCGTGGGCCAGACGAGGGTGGTAAAGCGCAAGTGATGCTACGGGTTGGCACGGGTTTTTTTATTAGCAACGAGGGGCATGTGCTGGTAAGTGCCAGCCGAGCTGCGGGCGCGAGCCGCGTGTGGGTCGAGCATCAGGGTAAATCCTATGCGACCGAGGCGATCGGCCATGATCGAGTGACCAACGTTTCGGTCTTACGCGTGTTGGAGCTGCCAGAAGAATTTGCGATTATCACCTTAGATACCAATGCGGCGCAACCTCGGCTGGGCGCGATTGCAATTGCGATTACTTGCCCGCTCGATTTTGAACCATCGCCTTCGATGGGGCTTGTGACTGGCATGGATAAAAAACTGGGCAACAAAGTGTTTCCGACGGAGTACATTCGCACCTCGATCTCAGTCGATGCGGGGCAGGGCGGTTGCCCGATTTTGGATGTCAATGGCCGCTTTATCGGCATGTCGGTGGCGTCGATTGCGGAGCTGGATGCTTCTTACTGTTTACCGGTCGCTGCGTTGGCGCGGGTGCGCGACGATCTATTATTTTCGGGTCATATCATCCACAGCTGGATGGGTTTCGAAGTGGCGGAAGAGTTGGGCTCGGATGCTGCCAATGCAGTCTATCTGTCCACCGTGATCGACGGTGCGCCGGCGCACCAAGCAGGTCTGCTTCAGGGGGATCATCTTGTTTCGATTGCTGGACATACAATCGATAATGTGTCTGATGTGCCAGGTGCAGTGTTTTTTACACGGGCGAATCAGTTCACCACGATTGAGGTGCTGCGCGGGGAAGAGCTGATGGAATTTTCCGTCAAGACCTTACCGCGACCAGAGGCAAGTCCAGTCATTCAACACGCCTCTGCCTCGACCACCGAGCAATCGATAGAGTCTACGGATGAGCGAGTGTCGGCTGTTCTGCCATAGAACGCTTGGACTCTCACTACGCTTGCCTGTAATGACCGATTAGAGCGATGCAGGGCTATGCTTTATGCAGTGGTAAAGTTGCGACTTCTAGCGCGATGTGATTTCCGCGCAGATCGACGAACAGTGGCGCATCTTTAGCTGCAGTGGCGACGATGGCGCTACCGATGGGGCAGCCAAGCATCGGCGAGAGCGTGCCGGAGAGCACTTGGCCAACGGCGGTGCCTGCGGCATTCACGACGGGGGTGCCTTCGCGTGCAATACGGCGGCCTTCGAGTTTGAAGTGAACCACGCGGCGTGGGACGCCGTTCTCCTGCTGCTCACTCAGTGCATTCTTGCCAATGAAGTCGTCCTTTTGCAGCTTCACGGTCCAGTCGAGGCTCGCCTCCAGTGGAGTGATCGAGTCGCTAAGCTCATGTCCATAAAGTGGGTAGCCGGCTTCGAGACGTAGGCTGTCGCGACAACCAAGGCCACAGAGTTGCACGCCGAAAGGCTCGCCTTTGCTGATGATCTCGCGGGCGAGCGCATCAGCGGCCTTCGGGGAAAGGTAGATTTCGAAGCCGTCTTCACCAGTGTAGCCAGTGCGGCAGACACGTACTTTTTCCCCGGCGAAGGGGAGTAGCACGTGCCAAAATCTCTTAAGCGCATCAATTGAATCGAAGCCAATAGCCTGCATGATTGCGGCGGCTTTGGGGCCCTGCAGCGCAAGCAGGGCGTAATCGTCGGAGTGATCCTCGATCTGCACGTCGAGGCTCCAGCGCTCGGCTTGTTTGAGGAACCAACCAAAGTCTTTCTCGATATTACCGGCATTCACGCAGACGAGGAAGGCCTCGTCGCCGATGCGGTAGACGATCAAATCATCAACCACGCCACCATCGCTGGCGCACATCGGCGAGTAAACGGCTTTACCAACGGGTGCTTGCGCGATCGAATTGACCAGTAGTTTGTCTAAAAACAGCGCGGCATCGACCCCAGTAACTAGAAACTCTCCCATGTGGCTGACATCGAACAGGCCGGCCGCAGTGCGCACCGCTTTATGCTCTTCGAGAATGCTGGTGTATTGCACAGGCATGTTCCAGCCGCCGAAATTGACAAAGCGGGCGCCTTGCGCGGCATGAAAGTCGTGTAGTGGGATGTGTAGAATGTCGGACATTAAAAGTGCTGGTGATGAGTTGTTTGTGCCAATTAAAATAGGTGGTGATATAGAAAATTCGGTAATTCGTGTAAAGAAACTTGCGAAGAAGAAAGAGTCGGGTTGTCTGAACAGCTTATCTCGTCCAGTAGCAATGAATGCTTATTTTTGTTCGTTGTTAAGCCTCAGTTTCTTTAAAATGCAAAATACTTCCGTCGATCAGCGCGAACACGCGCGCCACTACATTCCAGCGAGCGATGCAGATATCGAT
>Ga0206125_10003848_pt1 | contig 13870 bp, 10 predicted proteins | sample Helgoland_Spring_4_FD_148598 | JGI IMG/M metagenome (GOLD analysis project Ga0206125, IMG submission 148598) | Pelagic subsurface seawater microbial communities from Kabeltonne, Helgoland, North Sea - Helgoland_Spring_Bloom_20160331_1 | ecosystem: Environmental > Aquatic > Marine > Epipelagic ... | reverse complement strand
AAGACGTTGGTACCTAATTCAATAGTTTCAGGTCGCTCCGTATTATCTCTTAATGTTAAGCAGGGCACCCCCATTACAGAGGCCTCTTCAGTAATACCCCCAGAATCGGTAATGACGGCTTTAGCCTTTTCTACTAAATAGTTAAATTCTAGGTAACTTAATGGTTCTACCATATGCAATCTAGGATGATTTACATTAAGTTGTTCTAATATTTTAGCGGTACGTGGATGCACAGGAAATACTAATGGTAAATCCTGTGAATTAGCAGTAATTTCATCTATCATCGCTTTTAACTGAGATTCCTCATCTACATTTGCTGGCCTGTGAAGCGTCATGACTATGTAATTGCCATCCGAAAGTTCAAGATCATTCCAGACTTTAGGCTTTTTAAAATTTGGACGTTGTTTTAGTAAGGTATCAATCATCGTATTGCCGACGAAAAAAATCTGATCCTCTTTTACACCACTCTGCTTTAAATTAGCATTTGCAGTATCCGATGTTGTAAAAAAATAATTGGTAATACTATCGGTTACCAGCCTGTTTATTTCTTCTGGCATGGTCCAGTCGTCGGAGCGAATTCCTCCCTCAACATGCGCTACCTTAGTATGCAGTTTCTGGGCGACCAAGGCACAGGCCATAGTGGATGTTACATCGCCAACTACCAGCACCAGATCTGCAGGATTGGCCATCAACTCGTTTTCAAAACTAACTAATATCGCTGCTGTTTGCTCTGCCTGCGTCCCACCGCTACATTCCAAATTTACATGAGGTTCTGGAATTTCGAGTTGTTCAAAAAAACTACCGGACATATTGTTATCGTAATGCTGCCCGGTATGCACTAACCTGTAATCTATTGGATGCCCCTCTGATTTTGCCTTTAAAATCGCATGAATGATAGGTGCTATCTTCATAAAATTTGGGCGGGCACCCGCTATAATCATAATTTTTTTCATATGGTTGTTCATTAAAATCCGAATTAATATCGGTTTAAATGCAAATTAATAAAAAAACGAACTAAGTGAATTTGTCTTTTTATTCTTGAAGGCTGCCTCAGTAATCTATAGGTCCATTCCATATTATTGCTTACCCACCATTTTGGTGCCCGTTTCACATATCCCGTATACACATCAAAACTACCACCTAAACCCTGATAAACCGCCTGATGTGATTTTTGAATCCGTTCCATTAGTAATTCCTGCTTTGGTGAGCCCATAGCCACAAATACCACATCCGGATTGTATTTTTTAATATCTTCAATTACAGCCTGCTCTTCAGCCTCAGTTTTTACATACCCATTTCTATAGTTACAGATAATAATGCCGTCAAATTCAGATTTTAACTTCACAACAGTGGCATTAATCACCTCGTCTTTACCCCCAACCAAATAAAACGACTTTGTTTTGTGGTATTTTGCTACAATATCCAACCAAAGTTCGCATCCTGGAATTTTAACCACCTCTTTATAGCCTTTTTTATGCAATGCCCAAACGGCACCAATACCATCTGGATAGCCTAGGTTTCTATTTATAATGGCTCTACTTTGATCTGTCGCGTGTAAAATCTTTTCAGCATTAACAGCTACTAAAATCCTCTTGTTATCAACAGCAAAATCGATAAGTTCCTCTCTTGAACTAGGTGCATAAGTAATAACCTTATTTAGGGCTTCCGATTTCATTTATTTATTAATTTCAAGATAATAATGGGCTATTGCATTAAACATAAAAGCATTGCTCCAACGCATATACGATATTTTAGAACTCATCCCCTTTTTAATTTGGTAGTAAAAATAACCTTTTTTATGTTGCATATTGGCAATGGTCCAGATCACGGTTTTTTCGAGCAAATTATATTGATTATTAAATTCTCCCAATTTAGACGCTGTCACAATAATCTGTGCAGGACAATGGATATCAATAGGATAGGTTTTATTATGGTAATATTTTGGTTTACCATCCGCTTCAAAGAAATAATCTGTGTAGTACTTCCATCCCTTATCTAAATACGTTCGAAAACTCGGATCGCCTGTATGTTGCTGATAGGTTTCAATAGCATCTAAATTGAATCCAGTATGGAAACTGTCTATCCAGGACTGTATAGGTAATAAGCCATAAATCCATGAGCCATCCTCATTTTGAAGTTCACATGCTGCTAGCACGGCTTTTCGCGCTGCATCTTTATGAGCTTCTTTTTTTGAATAGCCATACGTAAAGCTCAAAATCTTTGCGCCTAAAAGCGAGGCGTTAATCACGGTGTTATTACCATCAATAACACTATATGAAAACAAAAAGCCTTTACCGTGCGCTGTGCGCGATAAATCCTTTAGAACAAAATCCGCTGCAGACACTATCGTTTTTAAAACATTTTCATCTTTGGTGATTTCATAACTTTCTACCAAAGCCTCTACACTAAATGCGGTAGCAACAACCGTTGGTGTATTTTTTTTAAACAGAAACAAACGTCTTGCCTGCCAATCGAAATTATAGCCCCAACAGGCACCAGAGTAGCCTTCGGCTTTCATACTGAGCAATAGTGCTGTGAGTTTTTTGATCTGGCTGAGCAGTTCTTCTGGTGTTCCAAAATCTTCATGACCGTTTTGTGCTGCCTTGTATAATCTGCAATATCCTAATAAAAATAACCCAATACCCTTTGCATTGTGCTCTTTAGGTACTAGCAATAATTTTCTAAAATTAATCGGACTATGTTTAAAACATTGAATCCATAGGGCTCTCCCTAAATCCCAGTGCTTTAATGGTAAGGCCTGAAACACCTTTGAATTCATCCCATCATAAGGATCCCAGCCTTTAAAATTTTCGGCTTCGCAATAGCTTTTAAGCTTTAAAAAACTTGATGTAAATTTAGACCTCAACTTGCTCACCTCCACGTTTTACAGATTCTAAAACTTTAAACGATGCTTTCGTTACTGCTATAACTTCTTCAAAAGGAATTGGTGCTTTACCATCGGTTAGTAAACCGTTAACAAAAGCTTCTACCATTTCTTTTTGTCCTTTATTTTGATTGAATATTTTATCTTTTTTAGGCTTTCCTTTCCCATAAATCTTCAATTCTTTAAAATCGTTTAAGGTCGCTGAAAGTCCGGCAGAAAATACCTCAACATATTCTTTGGTCATGGATGTTGAACCGTTAGCATAATAAGCAACGACACATGAAGATCCATTTTCAAACTGAATTAAAATATTCAAGGTATCATTCAGTTTATTCGCATCTGGAAGTGCTGTTGCCGATACTTTAATCGGAAGACTTCCGTTGAGATATGTTAAATAATCAATGAAGTGACATACTTCACCTAAAACACGACCGCCACCAATTTCTAAATCCTGAATCCAGTTGTCCCCAGGAATTGCCCCTGCATTAATACGATACAGCATGGTCATAGGATTGTTTCCTACAGCTTTTTTTAGCTTGGTTGTAAGTGGCGAAAAACGTCTGTTAAACCCAACCATAACAGCCTTATTGGCATTTTCTTGTGCTTCAATAATAGCTTCTAACTCGGATTCTAAAAGGCATAATGGCTTTTCAACAAAGACATTCTTGTTCGCCTTTAAACTTTTTAAAACATAGGGCCCATGAGAATCGTGACGTGTAGCCACGAACACTGTATTGGTATTCTCATCGAATACATCGGCTTCTTGGGTAGCGCAAAACTGAAATTTAAATTTCTCAGCAACCCGTTTAGAGGTGGTTCCCGTATTGGTTAACACACCGATACGACCAACATCATTGGTTTCAGGGATATTAGGTAATAAATTGCCCTGTGCATAACTACCAGCTCCAATAAATGATATATTTATTTTTCCTAATTGTTCAGTTTCAGACGTTGCAATTTTCGTTTTATTAGCTGCTTTTTCAATATTATATTTTAAAGCGATCCCTGTAAACGGCTCTGCTTTGGACACAACTAAATCGAATGCATCTTTTGCATTATCAAAACCAAATTCGTGTGTGGTTAAGTAATCGATATCAATTTTCTTTGTAAGTATTAAATTTTGAAACGCTTCCATGTTACGCTTTTCTGTCCAGCGCACATAAGGCAAGGGATAATCAATGCCTTTTTCTTCGTAGTTTAAATCGTAACGTCCCGGACCATAAGAACAGGCCATTTTTAATTCCAGTTCTTTACGATACCAATACGGATCACGCTCAAAACCTGTAGGCACAGCACCTAACACCACTACCTTACCTTTTTTACGAGCGATAGCGCCTGCAAAATTAATAGGATCTAAACTGGATGTTGCAGCCGCTATAATTACGGCATCTGCCCCATAGCCATTGGTAGCAGCTAAAATTTGTTCCTCAACTCCAGCAGCGTTTCTGGTTAAACCCAAATCGACCACTTTATTTTCCACGGCTTGCTTTACAGCAGCTTCAGACACATCGATGCCTATGACTGTAACACCTGATGCTTTTAATATCAGTGCCGCTAATTGCCCTAATAAACCTAGTCCGATAATAACACAGGATTCCCCCAAACGCATATCGGCCTGGCGTACGCCTTGCATAGAAATAGCTCCAAGTGTATTATAAGCAGCATCTTTTAAGTTGGTATTAGTATCCAATTTAACACAAAGATTTATGGGTACCGAAACAATCTCTGCATGGTTGGCATATCCAACTCCAGCGCAGGCCACTTTATCTCCCACTTCAAATTCTGTAACCCCTTCTCCAACTTCGATGACTTCACCAGCACAGCTATAACCGAGCGGTGAATAGGCATCGAGTTTTTTCATGATGGCTCTATAGGTTTGTACAGGACCTTGTTTTTTTAAAGTATCAATCACTTGTTTCACTTGTTGCGGACGTTCTTTCGCCTTACCTATTAAACTTTTTCGTGCTGCAACCACTGTAGATCCCTCGGTTCCTGCGCTTATTATAGAATAGTGATTTTTAACGATAACCATTCCTTTTCCTGATTGTGGGTAAGGCACCTCTTGTATAATCATATCGCCAGAACCTAGTTTTTGTGTCAATTGTTGCATTATATTACTATATCTTTAATTTTTTTATGTAAAATATCTCTCGAAAAATTGTCTCTTACTAAAACAACATGTTCTTTTTTAGTCTTAATTTCTTTTGCACTTATGCTTTGCAAAAGTATATCCAAATCTTCTGAATTAAAATTACATTGCCAACCAATATTGTTTTCAACCACAAAATTAGAACTATCATTATCACCAAGGACAACAATGGGAAGCATTGCAGCCATATAATCAAATATTTTATTTGGTATTGATGATGTAATCATAGGTAAAATTCCGATGTCTTTGTTTTCTAAGTGATTCACCATCGCCTTTCTTTCAATTTTCCCTAAAATCTCTATATTAGTAATCTTATTTGTTTTTATGTAATTGATGACTTCGCTATACCGTTCACCTGTTCCGTCTTCGCCAAGTATAGTTAAGTGCAATTTATCATTCTTTCTTAATACTTTTAATATAGGCATAACGTCTATTTGATATTGTAATTGAGCAACACAAACCATGTTTATGACATTGCTTTCTTTATAAGCTTTTAATGTAACATCAGACCATCTATCATTTTCCCATCCTAAAGGCACAAAATTAGATGGTGTATTTTTTGCGTATCGTCTGAGCCATAATTTAAATGAAGGAGCAACATGTAATGCACATGTATAATGTTTAAGTGAAGGTCTTAAATAGGTATTACAATAGATTTCAAAAATTCTTTTCTTTCTTTTATTTTCAATTTTTAGAGCGTCTGGCCAAATATCTTGTATATCTAAATATATGCGAACCCCTTTAACTCTTTTTAATAAGGACATAAAGAAAATTAATTCCACAGGTCTAGAAGGCAATAAGATTCTATCATTTTTATGAACTGAAAACAATAATCTAAAAAAAACATCTATTGAAAAAAAGAAGTTATTTAAAACACGTTTTGGTGACACATTAGATTCATAACCTAAAACTTTAAGTACTTTTAGGTCATAACCAAGCGTCTCTTTAACTTCACTAATCTCTTGTATTGAAAAAAAGCGTTTTTCAGCATGATAAAAATTTGATGTGTAATAGACAATATCCTCACCTTTATCAACAAAAAATTTAGCAAAGTTTGGAAACCTATTCCCTCGTTTTGTGAGTATAGATTCTGTTGGTCCTATTAAATATAACTTAGCTTTTTTCAATTAACTTTATGTATTTAGCTTCAAAAAGCTTTGTTATTTTATTGATGTCAAATTCATCAGAATAGCGTTCTGCATTTGCAGCTCTTTTATCATTAAAATTCTCATTGTCCATACAATACTGAAATGCTTTTAATAAAGCGTCACTATCTTTTACATTGACAAATAAACCATTTTCTTTTGGGATGATTAAATCTGAAAGCGCTCCAACGCGTGTTGTGATACAAAATAGACCAGAGGCTAATGCTTCTAATAAACTATTTGGACAACCTTCAGTATAAGAAGGCAATGTGTAAACATCGTGATTTGCATAAAGCTCAAACTTATCTTTCCCTGTAATTCTTCCCAAAAAGGAGACACGTCCTAAAGGCACATTATGGGCTTTTAGGCTTTCTTTTAATACGTCTATATATCCTGTCTTATTTTCATGACCTACTATAGAAAATTGAAACTTATTTAATTGACCATTTTGCTTCAATAAACCAATAGTCTCTATCAATTCTTCAATGCCTTTAAGATTTTGAATTCTTCCAAGAAATAAGATTTTGATAATTTCTGAATCTGCTGTGTTTTTAAGTTTAACTATTTGAGTACTATCAATAGCTGTAGTAGTCACTATAATTTGATTGATTTTACTTGGGACGAGTTGTAGCAAATCCTTTTTAAAAGACAACGCTAAAACAACTTGCAAAGTGTTGTTTTGAAACACCCAATTAAACAAGTTTCTGTACCTTGATTTTTTATGTAATATATTATACGTTGGTAACTTCCAACCTCTATAAAACACCACTACTTTTTTTCCTAATAGTTTTGCCAAAATTACTAAAAACCCATCTCTAATTAAAGGAACAGGAATTAGTGACGGGCTTACTTGAACAATTTTGATTTTACGATCAAATAGAAGTTTTAAGACATACATTATCACATCGAACAAATAATAAAATGGATACAATAATCGCTTTAAAACAGGATAATAAAATAAATAGGCCCGTGAACCAATCGAACCATGTTTTAATGAAATGACATCGGATTTAAAATGCTTGAAGAATAAATTATAGTAATTAACTATACCACCTTCGTGATTAAGCGGATTAGTTAATATAAGTACTTTGTTTAATGGCATCTCTTCTTAATTGTAGGTATGGTAATAATGCAAAGAAATAAATTGCATCTTGTGTTCTTAACATTCCGGAATAAAAATTTACTAGTACTAGTATAATTAAAAATGATAATATAATAGACGAATTCTTTTTATCATAGTTTCGATAAGAAAAATAAAATTTTAAAAGTTTGACATAAAGTATTATTATAAGTGATATACCAACGATACCGTGATTATATAGAAATCCAAAAACATCGCTGTGAGCGTGTGTTCTTCGTCCAATCGTTCGGTATGAATCTGCTTGATTTCCAAAACCAAAAAAATGATTATCGCTTTTGAGCCATCCTTCATATAAACGTGTGTACATACCTACTCTTCCTGAACCTGCTTTTTCATTAGTGACATCAAATTGATCTTGACTAAAACGCTCTTCTCTATTGTCTTCTTGGCTTTGATAAATGTATAAACCTGAAAAGATCATAGAAAAAAAAACAAACACACCCATTACAAATTTTTTAATATTAAAATTATGTATTAGGTTACCAAGGAAATATATTAAATTACCAAAAACAAAAGCGATCATAGCTCCTCGTTTAAGTGTAATTAAAATAGCTAGAGCAGCTAATACAATAAAAAATTTGTTTTTGAGATAACCCTCACTCGTGTAAAGTAGTATTGGATACATAAATAAAACCAAGTAGGCGGCAACATTGTAATCTGTTTCTATGGAACCAGAAAAATAAAATAGGATGGTAAAAATAAAAGCCAAAATAACTACTTTTTCAACAACCCTTTTGAAATCGTTTAATTTTAATAAATTCAAATAACCGTAGGCATACAACACGTTAATACCTAAAACCCAAAAAAGTATTTTTGAATTAACCCAAAATCCTTCAATAAAGTCTCTATCTGTAAATAAGTAAAGAAATAACACAAATAAGAACAGTAAAAAGTACTTAAAAAAATAAAAGTGTTTTATTATTGCGTAAAGTCTTATGTTTTCCTTTATTATTAAAACTAGAAGCACTATCCTTAAACCTCTCGATATATTTAAAATAAACTCACTATCAAGGAGCTCAGAACTTAAGTCTGTTACCAGTAAAAGAGGAAAACCCCATTTTATGAGAAATATGAGCAACCTCATTTATTTAAAGTTTTAATCATTTCTAATACACGAAGATTACATAGATTGTTTTTACAAAACTCTCCTTTTTCAAAATCCCAATCTTTAGCACTATTATTAAATGTTAACCTTCCAGGCTCTCCATTAACAACGAGTAATTCTCTATCATCTTTTTGTCCAAAATAAGGTTGAATTTCATTGACAAGAAACTCGCCATCTTTTGTTACAAAAATGTCTATATCTACATACTTAAAGTCATAACTATCAGTTACGTCTTTAACAAGATTTAAGCATTCTTTTGGTGGCATTCCATAACCAAAGTTTTGTGAACCACTATGAAATTCTCCTTCCTTAAGTTTTTCGTAACCAAAATAATAATCACCTATTCTAATAATTCTCCACTCTTTGACATCATTTAAATAATCCTGTAGAATAATAAACCCGTGTTCTTTATCTAGTTTGTGCTTTCTATAGCTTCTAATCCCAGAGTTAAACACTTTTTTTGCTGTTTGCCTAAGCTGAGAAGCGTTGTTTAAAATCTTAACTCCAGAAGCTCCAGAACCACTACTTGCTTTATAAACTATTGGGTAATTACATTTTGAAGAAAAATCAAAAAGCTCGTCTAGGTCGTAGAAGATATAAGATTTAGGGTGTGGTAGTTTATTTAATTTTAAAAAATCAAGAGTTCTTAGTTTACTTTCCCAAATCCATAATTCGCTAAAATTTGGAAATACTGGAATATCATAATTGTCTTTTAATAATTTCAACCTATTATCAAACATATCTTTCCAAGGAGTGTATTGCACAGATGGTCGTACAATTAAAATATCAATCTTTTTAGATTTTAAATCCTCAAACCAATCTTTTGAGAAAAAATCAATAACAGTGTATGATATATTTAAATCTTTACAAGCCTTTATATAACTACTATGTAAATACCATTTTTCTTTAACAATACCAACTGTATATTTAGAGTTTTCAAAAATTTGTTCCTCTTGTTTAGCAATATCAAAAACGGATTCTCTAGCCTTTTTCCCTCTGTAATTAAATACATTGAAGTGATAGTAGACAAACTTTTTAAATGCTAATATTAACTTGTCTTTCATACTATTTCTCCTTTAAAATAGTTTTGACAATTTCGTGATGTGTTTCGCAGGTTACAATGTTTTTTAGCACCAGTTTTCGATCTTTTTTATATACAAATTTGAGCCACGGAAATTTCTCGTTTAGCTTACGCATAACACGACCATTTCCATTTAGCACACTTAAATAAGTATTTTCGAGAGACTTTGATAGTTTTACCCACTCGTTGTGAACATAACTTGAATCTTCAGTCATTTTCTTATTCGCTTCAAAAATATTGCCCATAAAGACTTTTGACTCTTCAGTATTCATTTTTCGGATACCAATTTCATCTTTAAAAAAGCTATTATGAATGTAAGGTATTAATTGAATATCTGTAGAATTATCATCATTGATTAGTAATTCTATTATGAAACCTTTGTATAACCAATCTCGTTTTAATGGATATGGGTCAAACACATAATTACCTTGACCGTAATAGATATTACCTTCATTATAGTTTTCAAAAGCACCTGCAATATGAGAGTGTTGACAAACCACCATATTAACACCTTGGTCTATAAAAAAACGACACAATTTTTGTTGTTTTGGTGTTGGTAAATTATAATTCTCTTTACCTCCATGATATAGCAATAACACGAAATCACTTGAAGCTTTTAAATCCTTAATCCTAGTAACAAAATCTATAACATCAACAGGATTAGCACCAGAATTGTTATTTTCGACTATAGAGAATTCATGCTCTGCATAGCTTAAAATCGAAATGGTTTTACCTTTAATTTTAGTGGTGAATGGTTGAGCCGCTTCATCTATAGAATTGCCTGCTCCTACATAATGGAAATCTTGATTTATTAGAGCTTCTATTGTTGTCTGCAAGCCCTTTTCACCATGATCTAAAATATGATTATTAGCTAAGTTTAAAAAGTTGATACCACTTTTTTTGATAGCATTTAACATACTTGATGAATTCCCAAAAACAGCACCACTTTTTTGTATTGGTGATGGTGAATTTATTAAAGGTGTTTCTAGGTTTGCAATGGCTAAATCAGCAGATTGTATTTCTGGCAAAACATCAGAAAACAATTGTGATGCATCTCCTTCTAAAAAAGCATTTTCATCTCTTTTAGTTGCACAAATATCACCACCAATTATAAGTTTAACCATTGTATTTACCATCTATAAATGTTTGCGCCCAAGTTTCAAAGGCAAAAAACATCCATGAGTTTTTTAAATCACTTTTTGAAAATCCGTTTTCTTTTTTATTCCAAATTTTAGAAACCGCATTATAATCAAATACACCTCTCGATTTCACTCCTGGTAATAATTGATCTTCGATAAGTTCTTTCATTTTCGTTTTCAAAAATAAGTCTTTTACAGGCAATGGGAATCCACTTTTTGTACGATATACAAAATCGTTATTAAAACGTTTCACAGCAAGCTCTTTCAATATATGTTTTGTGTACGAATTAGACTTATTTAAATGTCTTAAATCATTACATTTCTTCACCAAAAATTCACTTGGCAAACTTGCCACTAACTCTACCATATTCCTATCTAAAAAAGGCACTCTATTTTCTACAGAATGTGCCATAGTCATTTTGTCTTGTCTGTTTAGCAAGTCGACCATATATGTTTTTAAGTCATATGCAGAAGCTCTTTTAATCAAACTGCCTTCAACAGGAAATAATTCTTTTCGTTGCGCAATTACGCTTTCGATATCATTAGCAATACTAAAAGTTTTAAAATCTTTTAAACTCAAAGCAGAACTGCTCATTACGAAAAAATCTTCAGGCGTTTGTGCTAGATTATATTTGTCTTGAATTTTACTCCCAATAACAGGCACCTTAGAGTAACCTTTGAGATTCATATGATATCGACAAGATAAATCGTGATATCTAGAATAACCACCAAATAATTCATCAGCTCCTTCTCCGCTTAATAATACAGTGACATTTTCTTTCGCTCTTTCAGCAAGACGCTTAATTCCTAGCGTGTTTGGAATGCTTATAGGTTGGTCTAAATGCCATGTCGCTTTAAAAAAGTTTTCAAAAGTATATTGATTAGAGTACTGATACCTATGAGAGTCTGAATTGGTATGATTAGTAACGTAGTTTATAAATTCCTCTTCTGAATATTTTTTATCTGAAAACACTATAGAAAACGTGTCCATATTTGCATTGAAGAACTCTCGTGCATATGTTGTAACTAAAGACGAATCTATTCCTCCAGACAATTGGCAACCTACAAGAACATCACTCATTAACTGAGATTTAATACTGTCTTTAAATGTAGTATCAAGTAATTCCACAGCGTCATTTAAATTGATGTTTCTTTCATCAACCATCTTATAAGACCAATATTGTTTGACCTTTACTTCATTCTGTGCGATCTCATAATAATGTCCAGGAGAAACTTGCTTAACGTCTTTATATAATGTTCGGTCGTGAGCACAATACCTAAATAGTAGATATTCATCAAGATGATCTGTATTCAGCTCTGCTTTAAATTCAGGATGCTCTGTGAACGATTTTATTTCTGAAGAAAACATGAAAACACTTGATGTTTTATAAATATACATTGGCTTAATTCCAAGTTGATCTCGAACAATAAAACTCTTGCGCTGTTTTAAATCAACAATTATAAATGCGAACATGCCGTTAAGCAATTCAAGCATTCTATCAATACCGTATTCTATATAAAGGTAAAGTATAATTTCAGAATCTGTTTTACTTTGAATGGGATGACCTTTAGCAATCAATTTCTCTCTAAATGACAATGCGTTATAGGTTTCGCCATTATAAGCTAGAATATAGTTCCCGCAATTTGATATCATGGGTTGATGCCCTTTTTTTGAAAGGTCTAGAATAGACAGCCTGTTAAAACCAATTCCTGCGTGAAGGTGACTAAATTCAGATGTTTCATTATCAATAACATTGACTTTAGGATCTTTAAACAACGAGAAACCAACCATACCTTGATCATCAGGACCGCGATGCTCCTGAATGTCTGTCATTTGTTTTAACACGTGACTATTTAAAGGTTGGTTATTTAAATTTATAAAGCCAGTAAAACCACACATACGTTAAATGATTTTATGAAATTTGTAGAACGTATTAATACGTTCGTCTGTTAATAATGGTTCGTGTCCTTGCAATACATCAGGATCTGGATGATGATTCCCTTCAATGGCTACAAGCCCGTTGTTACTAATCACAAAATCCCAACCTATTACTTTCAGCATTGGTAAGCTGTTAGCGGCATTTACTATTTGTGTCGCAATAGATTTCCAATCAGGTATGGTTATACCTTCGATTTTTATATTTGTATCTGGATGATGTGAATAACGTTTGTGTTCTTTAGTTTTAGGGTGTCTAGTGCAATCGCTCAATTGACCTGTTTCTAAATCAATTGCAGCACTTAATCCACCTTTAGTAAAGTTATCTTGTGGAGCAGAGGCTGCAACTCCAATACGCTGTACAGCTCTTGCAATAAATGCCTTGTTTGTTATTGGATCTATTAAAGTGACAATTCGCATGGTATTAACAGAAGTTGCGTTTAAAGATTTTGAAAAATCACTTGGCTCAATAAATTCAGTGAATATATAATTATTTAAGGTTGTAAAGAACTCAAGTAATTCGCGAGTGTTGTAGGTTGTTGTTTTATTTATAAGAAACCGATCACCGTTTTCTTTTTTGATGATATAAACTCCTTTTCCGCCTCCACCTGACACAGTTTTGACAACAAAAATATTAAACTCACTAAGCAATGTTTCTAAAGTTTTATCGCTATTGGATGAAAATTGTCCGCTAACAAAAATACCATAAGTCTCTGGCACTTTGATGTATTTGCCAACACATTCCGAAAAAATTAATTTATTAGTGAGCATTTCATTGAAAGGCTCATTAATCCATCGCGCCATAGAGTTATGGTAATCACTTAAATAGTTTTTATAATTATGCTTATCAAATTGGTAAAGTGTATATTTTTCGGCTAAAAACCCTTTTCTCCATAAGCCAACTTTTTTAAAAAAAGATATAGGGAATTTATCTCTCAAATCTTTTTTAATAATATTTAGTTTGGTTCTATATTTATAGTAAGTGTACTTCATTGACTGCAACTATTTTAAAACAAATGTTTTAATCGCGTATAATATATTTACGAAAGTATCTATAAGATTTGATTTTTGAGGTATGTCTTGATTTAAATATAATTTTTTATAAGCTTCTGCTCCTTTTTCTACATTAAAGTAAGATTCAAACCAAGGTTTAGATGCTATTTGATTATTAGTTTTTAGATGCTTGTAGATGGACTCTAGATTTTGGCTTTCATCAAAATTTACAACTTGTGTTCTTGGTGAAAAATTAGTTGAAAAAATATTATCAAAATTAGCATTTGTAACTAGTAA
>Ga0206125_10003844_pt1 | contig 13888 bp, 14 predicted proteins | sample Helgoland_Spring_4_FD_148598 | JGI IMG/M metagenome (GOLD analysis project Ga0206125, IMG submission 148598) | Pelagic subsurface seawater microbial communities from Kabeltonne, Helgoland, North Sea - Helgoland_Spring_Bloom_20160331_1 | ecosystem: Environmental > Aquatic > Marine > Epipelagic ... | reverse complement strand
CATCCTTATATTCATCTTGATCAAAAACAGGACCAGAATATGCTAGCCAATCCTCTCCGGGTTTCCACTCTTTACTATTTTTACCCTCTACATATTGTTCAACAAGATCAAGTATTTCTTTTAATTTTTCAGACATTAATACACCTTTCTAATCCTTTGTCAAGTCCATCTAATTCTAAACCTAATGTATCTAGCATCTCTCCATTTCCAGTATATTCTGTATAATAACCGCTTTGTTGAACTACTACATTTTCATAAGGTTTATTCATAAGTTTATTAATCTTATTTGCTATATCTAGCAAAGATTTGTGCTTATTATAACACAAATTCATGTCTTTTGGTAAGTCTTTTTTTGAAATATTTTTAATATAATGCTCGATCACCCTACATAAATCTTCGATGTAAAAAAAATCCATATACCTATTCTGGTGTATTTTAATTGCGTGTCCAGACTTTACACTTTTTACTGCTGATTTAATGAACCTAGTTCCGAGTTCATCTTCTCCAAAACATCCAAATATTCGAAGATTATAGAAGTTTTCTATTTTATCTATCTCTCTTTTGATAATCTTCTTTGATAGACCATAATAATCAGCAGGGCATGATTCATCATTCTCCTTTGCTGATACGATATCAGTTCTCCTATCAAACTCAGCACCAGAACCAAAGTGTATCAAAGATCCAAATTTATTCCTGTTTTCTACTAAGTTGTTAAACATAGAAAGGTTGTCAATTAGAGTATAAATATCGTCTTCTTTAGTTCTACTCCCACCAGATACGGCCGTGTGGATGACAATATCTATCTTATGGTTATCAAAGAATTTATCTACTTGGTCTTTGTCTAGGACATCTAAAGTTTGTCTATTAGTCAAATAAACATTGTGAGTATCTTTTAATTTTTTATATATATTTCTGGCAATAAATCCATTGCCGCCAGTAATTAATATGTTCAACTTTTTAATCCGATGCATCTCCATGCTTCATATACGCCTCCCAATTAATTTGTGTTGTGTTTGGGGTTGCAGAATGATTTGTTGGAAACCCCTGATCTGTTTCGTAAATTATTTTTTCGGTCTTCCAGTTTCCGCCAGACAATAACTTCTCAAGCTCCTCTTCCTTGATAGCATAAAAATTTTCCTCTGAAGGGAATGCTCCTGTTCTAACCTCGTGGGCGTACTGTTTTAAAGACTCCTGCATCATAAGTCCCGCTTCGCAATATCTCTTTACAAATTTCGATTTAAATTCCCAAAAAAGACCCATCAAATCGTGAAAAATAACAAGTTGACCGTCAACCAAATCTCCTGCTCCGATTCCATAAACCGGGATTGTCAATTTATCCCTTACCATTTTTGCGGACTCTCGTGGCATGCCCTCTAGAAGAAGAAATGCACACCCAGCCTCTTGAAGTTCCATAGCTTGTTTCAAAATGTATTCAGCGCCCTCGGCAGTTTTACCCTGAACCTTGTATCCGCCGAGCATAGCTCTTGTGTGTGGCGTTAAACCCAAGTGACTCATAACCATGATTCCAGAGTCGGCAATTGCCTTTACTCTATCAACCATAGCGCCCTCGACCTTTACGCAGTCCATTCCCGCCCTAACAAAACGACCAGCGTTAATTACTGCTTCTTCATTAGACACCTGATATGACATGTAGGGCATATCGCCAATCAAAAATGCATTTTTAGCTCCCCTAGACACAGACTCGCAGCAGGTTATCATCTGATCCATGGTTACCGGGATCGTTGTTTTGTATCCAAAAGTTGTCATCCCTGCGGAGTCTCCCACTAAAATACAATCCACTCCTGCCCCATCAGCAATTGTGGCTTGAGGATAGTCGTAAGCTGTCGTCAATACAGTTTTTTGATTTTGTTCTTTTTGTCTTCTTAATTTTAAAATAGTAACTTTATTTTTGTCATCTGCCGGCATCTTAGTCCTCCAATAGTGGTTCGATGACCATATTATCATTAAACTCTTTTCTAGTTAAGAATGGAAACATATCTTCTAGTGGTTTTGATACCATTTTTCCTTCTTTTGTTTTTTTAGAACTAATAGTGGGCAAAACTTGATCCCATTCTTTACAAATCACTTCGCATACAACTGGCTGTTTTTCGTTTAAAACTTTTTTGATTCCATTTTGTAACTCCTGATTTGTTTTAAAACAAAAATACTTTATTCCATATGCCTTACAAATATCTTTAGTTTTTGGGAATGAAACGCCAGAGTTTTTGCATGTACCAACAAATCTATCATTAAAAAACTTTCTCTGCGTTGTTCTGATTGACAAGTATCCACGATTATTTAATACAAATATTTTGATTGGATAGTTATGATGCTTGATTGTTTGCAACTCTTGCACATTTGTTTGAAATGATCCATCCCCAGTTATGCCAATAACATCCGCCTTACTGTTTGCATTTGAAGCACCGATACAAGCCGGTATTGTAAATCCCATGTCTGCTTGAGCACCAGATGTTATGTATCTTTGACTTCTTGTTGTCTTCAGAGCTTGACTCGCAACATAATATGCAGATCCAGCATCAGACACTACAATAGAATCATCTTTGTTGTTTTTGGACAACTGGTCCATAAAGTAATACATACTAATTCCGCTTGCGTCATCTATATCGTGGTCAGACAACGAATGCCACTTTTCTTTCCACTCATAGCATTTATTAGACCAATATTTTTTTGATGTATAATCTACTTTATTTGCTTCAATTAAAAACTGTTTAGCGTCTGATTTTATAAATGAATCTATCCTCACAGTGTCTTTTTTGTGCTCGTTTTCGTCGACATCAATCACAAAAACTTTTGCCTCTCTAGCAAAAAAATCATATATGTAACCCGTGGTTGCAACAGATAGCCTACACCCAATTACAATTAACATGTCGCAATTTTGCATGGCAAAGTTTGCAGCCCTTGTTCCCTTTACTCCAACTCGTCCAATATTTAACGAATCATTATTGTCAACTAAGTCAACTCCCAAAAAAGTATTGACCATAGGTATATTCTTGTCTTTTATAAATTGTTGCAATTCCCTAGATGCGCCTGATAATCTAACACCATTTCCCGCCAATACGACAGGTCTATTAGATTTTCTAAGCTGCTCTTCAAACTGCCCTAGATCAACTGAATTAAGTTCATTTTCTATTGTATAGCATTTTAACGATTCTTGATCTATTTTTGATCCTTGAATATCCAAAGGCACATCAATCCATACTGGTCCGGGACGACCGCTCCTTGCAAGGTGAAGTGCCTTTTCCAATTCGTATTTTATATCATCAGCATTAGTCACCATCTTAGCGTACTTTGTCATGGGAGAGACAACAGATATGATATCAGATTCTTGCACTCCTACTTGCCTAAGACCCAGATTAAACTTTTTGCTTGTTTGATGATAATTTACTTGACCAGAAATAAAAACAACTGGTAAATTGTCTTGCCATGCTTCTAGAAGACCAGTTACAGTATTTGTTGATCCACACCCGGTTGTTACCATCACGGCAGCATAGTTGTTTTTGTATTTTGAATATGCAACAGCAGCCATGGCAGATGCTTGCTCGTGATGATTACAGACAACATCTATCTTTTTATTTCTGTGAGCAGCATCATTTAAAAACATTGCGCCGCCACCTGTGACGGTAAACACATGATCAACGCCAACACTAGATAATTTATCAAAAATATAATCAGATACTGTTATATCTTCCATTTTTTTCTCCAATAATCTTTGATTTTTTCATCATATCTAGTTTCTTCTTTTTGCATACCCCATGTTGCTTGATCAGAGTGCCATCTGTAATAATATCCCAACCATTTTGGAATTGGATAAATAAACTTCTTTTTATCTGCTAAATGAAAATATAAATTATAATCTGCCGAACCTAAAAAGGATTCTGAGTCCCAAAATATATTGCCCTCTTCATGTATGCTTTTTTTATACACAACTGTTGGCGTATTTACAGGACATCCAGTAAATAATTTTTGCTTAAATTCAGTAAGATTTTTATATGAATGAGATATGCTACCGTTATTGATAGGCAAATTATTTATATCAATTCCACAAATTGGAGATTGAAATATTTCTATTTTACCATTTGATCTTTTAATTACATCTACTATATTTTCAATATATTTTTCATCCAGATAGTCATCAGACCCAACTATTGTAAAATATTCCCCACTAGCCAAAGATAGCGCCTCTTCTACTGGCTCTGTCCAAGAATATTTATACAAATTTGGTGCAGTGCTAGTGATTAAAAGTGGATTTAATTCTTTTAACTTATTAATAACTTTTAAGCTATTATCTTCACTTTCGTTATCAACAACGATTACTTCTAGGTTTTCGTAGGTTTGATTTAAGGCAGAATTTACACACTGCTCAATCCACTTTTCTGCATTGTAACAGGGTATAATTATTGATATTATTGGGTTTGTCATAGTTCTAGTAATTGCTTAACCCTATGAAGATATGTATGATTATTTAAAATCATTTTTCTGTTTTTTTCTTTTATAAAGCTTAGTTCTTCTTCTGGCATATTAACATATTCTTTTACAAATTTCACCATTTCTTTTGGATCATTTGTTCTTTTTACATCTGGGAAGAGTCTACCTAATTGCCCTTCTTTGTCAGCTACCAAGACACCAGTTAAACCCAGAGACTTAAAAGTTCTCTCATTTGTATCCAATCCAAGCTGTCTTTGATATGCGTCGTGTATATTTATTGCAACTTTTGAATTGTAAAGAATTTTATTTTCTTGCTCATGCGTTAAGTTTTTGTCGACAAATATGCCACATTTCAGACCACTGTCTTTAAATGCTTTAAAATGATTCATCATGATTTTGTATTTCTCATCAAAGCCGTTATTAGCCCTTCCGCCGACGAAACATACATCAAATTTATACTTCTCATCTTCAAGACTTTGGTAAGAAAAATTATCAAAAGCTAAGGGGATAGTTGTTATATTTTTCCATAAGCTATAAAAAGTCTCTTTTACAGTCCCGTAATTAACATCAACAAATGTCCACAATTTATAGTTATCGCCTTTATTAACTTCATTTATAAAATGCTCATCGCATTGAGTTTTCCAATTTGGATGTGATCCCCATGGGTCAGGAAACTTTATAGGCTGTGTAAAAAAGAAAACATTTTTTGCTTTTTTCATTGCCATGTCGAACTTTTCTTTCATCTTAAATTCATTTGAAACTTTTTTGAAAGCTGACCAAAAACCATCAGTAACCATAATGTGGTATTCTTCATTATTTTGCGCCAATTTACACATATGGTCTAATTCATGAGAGCTTCCGTCAATATATACAACCTCATACCCTAAGCTTTTCCACGCAGTATAATATCCCCTATAAATCCACAAACCAGCGCCTGTTATCTTAGTGTGGTCTTGTATAAAAACAGTTTTCATATTTTGCATATCTCCTCTATGACATTTTGCATTCTTTTATGAGAAGTGTGATCTTTTTTAAGTCTATTATTGCCAGCAATTGCTATTTTATTTCTAATTTTTTCATTAGCTAATAAAATTTTTACTTTTTTTAGCATTTCTTTCGGGTTTGTAAAGGTAACAATTTCCTTGTCAATATCAAAAAAATGTTTTAATCCACTATGATATTCACTCATAACCATTGTACCCCTTGCAGCGGCAATCTCGAATGGTCTTAATTTCATTTGAGTTTTTATTGGAGATCCATTATAATTTTTACTAAAATTAAGACCTATTTTTGTTTCGGACCAAACTTTCACCATCTCGCTGTGAGATAGTCCGTGAAAATTATGCACACTAATATCGTTCTCTCTCAAATATTCGATATATTTACTTCTATCGGGATTATTCATTTGACCAACAAAAGTCACATCATATTTTTTTTCACAATTTTTTTCTAAATAAAATGAATTATTTACATGCCAGCCTCCAACAATTATATTGTTATACCCTATATTTTTATATTTTTGAACATAATCTGGTTCAGGCGTTGAACATGCAGTGAACATCGAACAAACTTTGCTAGAAAAACTATCAAATCTCCAAGTATCATCACAAAACCAATTAAATGTTTTAATTTCTCTCTTTTGAGTTTCTTTTGGAATCGTATCCCATACAACTTGTTCAGCAGGCGATAAACTAAGATCTGCTGTTAAACAACAAAATATTAGATCTGGCTTAAATGTATCGATTACTTTTTGATAATCTGGCTCTTGTGGCTGGACTGTATCCCAAAAATATACCTCGTGCCCCAAATCTATTAATGGTAGATATAAATTATAATAAGTTCCATCAAGCCATTTTGCTCTACTATTTGATAAGGTTTTATTGGCAGTTAATAAGATTTTCATGCTAAATATTTTAGCACAATTTCTGGAATTTGTAATCTTTTTTCTTTCATTTTATCAATGAGTTGTTTGCCTGTTAACTTAAACCAATCTTCACTGGTTGCACCTATTTTCCTATTTGTTACCACTCTACAATTGAGCATTCTAGCTTCAACAACAATCCTCGAAAGAGTTTCTAAGGTCTTAGGAAAAAACACAAGAGTTTTATTTTTATTTAACTTTGTTAAAAATTGCTTGTGTGAGCATGGCATTATTTTTTCAGATTTTAATTTGTTTACCCTGCAATAGAGTATAGACTCCTCAATATTTTTATTTGCAATATTTGAATACATAATAGAATAAACATCCCGTTTATCCTCTTGGGGAGTCGATATCCCCTCTAGGTAATCCAATAATTCTTCAGACCATAAATTACCAGAAACACTAACAATATTATCTAAATTTAAATTTCTCTCAACGACCCTCATGTGAAGCTTGGACTGACATATGACGGCATTGGCACTCTTATAAAATTGCTTATTTATTATCTGGTCTTCTGGTGCCTTGTAATTTTTAAACAATGAGGGATCTCTTGTTTTAAGATATTTATGATCATGTTCATAGATTATATAAGAGAAATTTTCTGTTATGTAATCCCTTACTTCTTGTGATAATGCGATGAAATTACCAACAATCAGCTTTACCTCTTTACTAGGTAGGTTGTCAATAGTTAGTCCACGGGTATGATATTTTTTTACATCATTACCCTTGTTTATTAATAACTTAATTAATTCTTCGTTATTTAGTTCTCCTCCCCCATTGATTCCATCCTCAACAAAGAAGTCGGCTAAAAAAGCGATTTTCATATCAATTATTTTCCTTGATTTTTAAGAGACGCAAGGCGAGGGTGGGCGTTAACTAAATCACTAGAGCTTTGTACTTTGCCGCCGCCTACACCCCAAATAAGGTGAACACCTAATTCTTCAGCAACTGGTATCTCTGGGATGTTATCGGATGTTCTATCGCCCCCATTGGCAAATGCTACTTTAAAATCAGGCCACAAAGCTCGCACTCTTCGCAAAAGGTCGCAGGCACTGTTATCATTATCATCAAATTCCATAGCTTTGGATACTCCGCGTGTTCCTTGGACCATCTCTAGTCTTTCTTCGCAAGGCATAAAAACATATCCCTTTTTTCTCATCAGCCATTCGTCTGAGTTAACCCCAGCAACAATGATTTGAGCCATATTTGCAGATTCTTGTATCATACGCAAATGACCAACATGCATAGGGTCAAATCCACCACTTAAAACAATAACATCATAATACATTATTCAAATACCTCTTCCCCTAAAGAATCAAGCCAATCTTCAACATCAAACTCTTCTTCTTTATAAACAGCATCTGCAAATTGCTTATATTGGTTTTCATTTGTAAATTTTGCTCTCAAGTATTTATCTAAATCATTGGCTGTTTTCTTATATACTTTATAATTTTCATATACATCTTGCAATGCAGTTTTATAACTTTTTTCAACCGGATATGCCCAAAGAGAACTCTCCTCGATGACACCTTTCCATACTGCGTGAGGTTGAACCTGCCCCATGGTATGGTTTACTTTAGCAAAATAAGGAACCATTTCTTTTTTTGATTTTTTTGATTTTCTATTTTTCTCTGGCGCATATAGAAAATCTACATGTCCGCTCCAACCCATCGCGATGACAGGAATCTTATGGTACGCAGCCTCAAACATTGGAAGTCCAAATCCTTCACCGTGAGCAATATTAATAAACCCTTTAATTGAATTATGCTCGTATAGTCCATTCAACTCTTCTTCAGTCATGTCACCATGAATAAGATACACTTTGCATTTTCTATCTTTTAATCCATCTGAATTTAAAAGGTTAGTTAGCCTATCTATCGTCATTGATCGATCAATGATAGATGTATTTCGTATCGCTGCTTTAACTACCAGCCCAACATCTGGATTTTCTTTAAAATTCTCCACGAACCACCCTATCGTAGATTCCAAATTTTTTCTTGGACCCCACTGAGATATTGTCAGAAAATTAAATTTTGTAGAAAATTTATAATCAAACTTTTCTGATTTTGTTTCCTTCACGGGATAATTTACAGTAACAATTTCAGGGTGACTTTCATCATCTTTATCAATTTTCAAGCCACCAACCAAATTACCTTGCGGGTCATTCATACCATAAGATGAGTTATAAAAAACATCTTTTGAGTGATTAGAGACAACGATTATTTTGTTCATTTGAAAGCACTTATGGATCCATACAGGAGAAACCCTGTCTGTTTCAATCCCAGCGGTATACCCAACATTATATGCAGCCAATTCTGGGTTCCATTCGTTTGGAATTGTTACTTGTAGCGAGATATCATATCTCTCAGGACCAGATATATTTCTAGATTGCGATTCATATATCATAGTTTTTTCTATGACAGAATCAATCCAGCGGCGCTCATCTGTATCTTCCCAAGTCCAACTTAACTGTCCCCAATTTGTCGGTATGATATAGATGTCATATCTGTCTTCATATTCCTTTAACGATCTAACTGCAAACCTTGCTTGCTCCCCATACCCAGACCTACTCAACACAGGTCCTTTAACTAAAATTTTTCTTCTCATTTATAACTCCGTAACAGTCCATGGTTGGTAACTTTTTCTTGTTTCCCAAGATCCGCATTCATCATGAATTTCTAACATTAAATCAATCCAAGTTTTTTTAAAGTTTTCAAAACTATAATTTTTCAACACATGTTCTCTTCCTTTTTTGCCTATTTCTCTTCTTTCTTCTCTAGAGAGAGAATGCATCTTCATAAGAGCATCTAAAAAATCTTCTTCAGAAATACGATCTTCATATATATAAGGGACTTGTTGGGATCCGATTAGAGCCTTCGAGCAAGGTTCAATACCAACACCAAACCAGTTTTCTCCATCTGTGACCTGTTCTTGCAGTCCGCCTGTCATATTCACAACAATTGGTGTCCCGCAAGACAAAGATTCTAATGTTCCCAAACCAAAACCTTCAGCATCAGAAATATTCACAGCGATGTCTGATATGTTATACATCGCTGCCAAATTATGTGGTGGCACCTTGTCCCTAGATAACAAGATCTGCCCCTTGTTCATCTCAAAATCTTGGAGAATAGTATTTATGTCCTGCCCATATGGGTCGTTGGGGTCCGTATGCATAAGCAAAACACATTTTTGTGCTTTCTCTTTCGGAAGTCGACTTAAAAAAGATTCATACCATTTAATAAGGGTGCCAGTTTGTTTTCTTTTTGCGTTTCTATTGTTCCACATGATAACAAATTTATCATCGGATCCAAAGTATTTTTCTCTTAACTTTTTTCTTTCCTCTTCGTCTTCCAGAACTTTAAATATCTCAGGATCAACCGCATGCGGAACATATGAGGTCTTTACATCGGATGTTGTCTGGGTCACAATATCGTGCGTAACCTTCGATATACATGCAATAAAATCATTAGAATCATAGAATTTTTTGTTGAACTTGGGGGCAGGATAATTGTCCCAGACATGATAATATACCATTGGCATTAATGGTCTAATTTCATTTTCCATAGACCACAACCATTCCCAAAATCTTGGGTCTGTCATAAACCACATCATGTCGGGTCTCTGTGTCCTTACAATGGATCGAATCATTTCTGCATTTCCGTATCCGTCGACCGGCTGGATAATCCAGTCGTCGCCATACGGATCCACTTTTATAGGTTCATAGTTATCGTGTTTCATTGCTCCAGCTAAAGAAACTACTTGAAATTTACCAGTATTTAATAAAGCTTCAATTATATATTTTGTTTGAGTTCCAACACCAGATGGGGATAGCGGGTGGTCGCTAATGGTTAGTATCTTAATCTTTTTTTCAGTCATGGGCAATGTTCCGTTTTATGAAATTCACACTTGCTACAAGCAAGCCTGTTCTTTATGAAATTTTTTCTTTCAATATTGTATATGGCTTTTTCTAGAAATTTAAGTGCATTTTGAGTTTTTATTTTTCCACTCGTCACACGAAATATTTCCACTCTATCTTTTTTAGCCGTTCTTTTAAGTAACGCAAAATGAGTTTCTATCATGTTTGGATCGACATTATGCTTCTTTGCCCAGAAGTGTTTGTAGAAAGTAAGTTGGTAAGTCATCATAGGGTCAGATCTCTTTCTAGAGTCCCATCCCCAAGAGCAGGTTTTCCAGTCGATGATGTGTACTTTGCCGTCAGATGTCTTAATAACTAAGTCGATAAAGCCTTTGAACTTGTTTTTTTCATCGCATGGGAAGTCTTTAATCATCTCCATCAAATCTTCTTCTGCTTCAAGTACCTCATACTCTCCAAAGTGCTCTTCCATAGCAGGAAACACCTCGTCAAGGATCAAGGGACCTTGATTTTCCATAGAATTAACCAATTTAGGGTCATTTTGGACATCTTCAGGCAGATTTTCAAGGGTTTCCTTGAATTTTAGGCTAAAAAACAACTTTTTATCGTCTAAACCCTCGGTCATCATCTTCTCACAGGTGTCGTGAATAGCGTTACCAAAGGCAGTAAAAGCGTTGCCTCGGAAGCCTTTTACCTTGTCTATGTTCATTAATTTGTGATAATAAGGGCAAAAGTTCCAGTTTTTTGCCTCAGAAAAGCTAATGTGACCCATTTCTACTCCATGTTTGCTAAGTTTTCCATCTTATTATATAATACTGGGCTAAGATTAGCAAGTGTTTTTAGGTCTTTGAATAGAAAATATGCTTCGAACCCTCTAGCGAAGTATTCTCTGACTGAAGTAGTGGCATATGGCGAGTAGAACAATCCATTAATATAACTTCTTAGTTTTTTATATCCCAATTGATTAACAAAGTAATCGTCAAGTTTGGCATCATAATCTAAATCATGGAATAGGTTTTTATATTCTTGAGAGTTCTCTCCGTTCGCTTTCAGTATCTGATAGAGTCTTTCTCTTTTACCAAGAAACTCGTTTTGGAGTCTTCCGTCACCATAAATAAAGTCTGAGTATTTTTCTTCTAGGGAATGAGCCATCTCATGTATTATATCATCTGCCATGTCTTTGGCGTTGTCTTGCACATTAATGACATATATGGCTCCATCTTGATAGGCAGCATTAAATCTCTTTTTTTCAAATTCTTCGAAGTCGCCAACATATATTACATCGACATTAGAGGCTAGGTGAGGGGGCACATTTTTTTGTACCATATCAATAACTTGACCAATATTACTTTCCCCATCTAAGAAGAACAATTCCGGCTTTATGTATATCGGTATAGATCCAAATAAAAATTGCTCTTTTGAGTTTTGCTTGGATCTGCTTGAGGATTCGTTAATGTAGTTTTTAAGATTGTTGGTCATCTTCGCTGCTCGCCACCTCTTGTTCGATCAGGCGCTCACCAACTTCCACATCAACCATGGCTTGTTGGTAACCTCTAATCCAGTTTTCTTCGGCAACGGTTAAAACAAATTCAGGAAAATCTTTTGCCATAGTGTTGACAATCATTTCAACAGTAACTTCGTCATTTTCTGGCTTTTCTTTTTCTCCAACATATTCAACTAAAAATGTTTTCAATTCATTTTCTTTTTCCATGACCTTCTTTGAGGTTTCCTCATACTCGGTCAAATCGATATCATTAAAATTAACTTCGTTCATCTCTCTCTCCGTATTTGGTGGACCCGCTCGGACTCGAACCGAGGACCTAACCGTTATGAGCGGTGTGCTCTAACCAACTGAGCTACAAGTCCAATATACAATAATATAATGTAATATTTAAGTTTTGTCAAGAAAAAACTACAAAATCTTTGCTGCTAGAGTAGCAACCTTTGACCGCTCACCTTTCTGTAGGGTAATGTGACCTGAGATATCATGCTCCTTAAACTTTTCAACAGCATAAGTGAGTCCGTTGGAAGTCTCGTCAATATAGATATTGTCGATTTGCTCGATATCACCAGTAAGAATTATTTTTGTTCCCTCGCCAACACGGGTAAGAATAGTCTTAAGTTCGTGTCGTGTGAGGTTTTGTGCTTCGTCAATAATAATGAAGGCATTTGTGATAGAACGCCCTCGGATATATGTGATGGCTTCTATCTCGATCACGCCCTTCTCGAAGTACATTTTAACTGTATCTCTATCATTTCCTAGTAAAAACTCTAGATTATCTTTGATGGGCATCAGCCAAGGATCCATCTTTTCCTCAAGTGTTCCGGGCAAGAAGCCGATATCTTTTCCTAGTGGCTGGATTGGTCGAGAAACAATAAGTTTTTTATATTCATTATCGTCGCCCAATACCTGCTCTAATCCTGCTGCTACTGCTAGTAGAGTTTTACCAGAACCAGCCTGACCAATAAGGGATACAACTTCAACATCTGGATCCATCAAGAGTTCAAGTGCAAATGATTGCTCTTTGTTTCTAGCGTCAATACCCCATACATCATCCATCTTATACATTTTTACAAGAGGGTCGTTGTATTTATAAAACCTAGCCAAAGCAGTTTTCTTGTCGTTTGAGTTTGACACGAGCATTACATACTGATTTGGTTGAAGGCTTATTTCTTCTTTGTCGGCAAAAATATCTTCACCAGCGTAGAATGAATCAACAACTTGCTCATCGACAAGGTACTTTGTGAGACCTGTAAACACTTCGTCTTTGTTTTCAACTGTATCATGAGCTACATAATCTTCGCATAATAGACCAAGAGAGTCACATTTGACACGCATATTAATGTCTTGTGAGACAACCACAATCTTTTTTCTTTTGTATTTTGCTTTTTCGGTGAGAGCGGTAGCTATGATTTGATTATCTGGAACTGATAAATCAAAGTCGTGTGGCAGACCTTCTGTTTCATAGTGTTGTACAAAAAGTTTTCCTTTACCTTCACCAAGAGACACACCCTTGAAAAGGCTACCCTTTGTTCTGTATACATCTAAGATACGAATGACATAACGAGCATTAAATCCTGCTCCATCTTGTCTGGCTTTGTTTTTATCTATTTCATCTAAAACTTTAAGAGGAACAATAATGTCGTTCTCTTCAAACTGTTTTAGACAGTTGGGATCGGATAGGAAGACGCAGGTGTCTAGGACAAATGTTTTTTTCACAGGATTACCTCGTATTATAAATACTACCAGAAAATATTAAAGTTTAAAGTTTTTTGAAACTAGTTAAGATATGCGAAAGAAACTTATACTACTGACCTTATTAACATCATTAACTATTTTCTTGCCATCATGTATTTCAACCAATTTTGGCTTTCATATCCCAGAAGATTCTAGGGATCAATTTGTAAGGATAATTCAACAAGCATATGTTAGTATATGCGCTGAAGAGGGGTGTATTACTAATCCGTTAAGATCTAGCGGATCTGGTGCAATAGTTGCCGAAAGCACTAAAGGGTCTTATATTTTGACTGCTGGGCATGTTTGCGAATTAGAGATTGAAAAAATGGTACCATCTCCGGAAATGCTTAAAATGATAAAAAGCGTTGAAGTTAAAATGTCAATAGTTAATTTATCTCAATCCTCTTAT
>Ga0206125_10003843_pt1 | contig 13890 bp, 10 predicted proteins | sample Helgoland_Spring_4_FD_148598 | JGI IMG/M metagenome (GOLD analysis project Ga0206125, IMG submission 148598) | Pelagic subsurface seawater microbial communities from Kabeltonne, Helgoland, North Sea - Helgoland_Spring_Bloom_20160331_1 | ecosystem: Environmental > Aquatic > Marine > Epipelagic ... | reverse complement strand
ATGTCCAAGCAAACGGTTGATGATAGTGATGTGGGATTGTTATCAGAAGAAGAAAAAGAGCAATTAATGGCTTCTTTAGAAGATGTAGCAGATGACCTACAGAAAAAGAAAGACGAGATAGTCTCTAAAGATCCTGTAGACATGTCCGAAATAAGACAAAAGTATGGTGACTCATAATGCCCGTTAGACCAGATAATTTTGTTAAATCAAAATCAATAGTGTTTAACATTGGAGTGGTTAAGCGAGTTCATCTAAATGATACTGATGATTTTAAGCAATCAGTTGAAACTAATTCATCACAGATGATTGATTTATATTCTTTAGGTGATGATTCAACCTCATCAGGTATATTGAGAAACGAAACTGCTAGACCTATGTTTAGGGGAATTAGCGATTCCATTACAGCAAAAGATATGGTAATTTATACAAAAATTAATGAAACTGTATATTACATAGGACCTCTAAACAATTATAATAATCCAAATCAATGTACTGCTAATTTCAATGTCGATGAGTTAATAGGAAGAGGTGGTGGAGATAAAAGTTTATTTAATCCAGATGGTTCTGGTATAGATTTTCCAAAATTAAATAACACTAAACTTCAGAAACCAAAAAATAAAAAAATGGATTTAGTTTCAGATAAAACATATGAAACATCTAAGTTATCAGATTTGACTTTTGAAGGTAGACATGGTAATTCTATTAGATTAGGATCTAGAGATATATTTCCTAGCATAACAATAGATAATAAATCTATTGGAAAACAAGAAAACATAGGAGTGGGCTCGACTATATCCATGTTATCAAATGGTTCTATTTATGAAAACTTTGGTATAGAACAAGATAAATATTTTTTATCAGTAGATGTCCCAAAAGAAAATCCTAATAATTACTCTTTAAACAAAGGTGATGGCGTTCTCGATAGATTTGATTATGAATACGCCAAGGTAGATGACTCAATAAATTTTGACCAAATAGTAATTTTATCTGATAGAATTACTTTTGATGCCAGAAGAAGTGATTTTACTGTATCATCAAATAATAATATTAATTTTGGAGCTACAAATAATTTCACCTTAAATAATTCAGGCTACTCAATTATTAATTCTAATAATATTTATTTAGGAGAGAAGGCGAGAGTAAAGGCTGAACCTATGGTGTTAGGTAATGAACTGAGAAATATTTTGGTTAGATTATTAGAAATATTAAATAGTGCAAGAGCAAATGTTCAAGGTGTTGCTTTACCATTAGTGCGTGGTTTAGATGTAAAAGATACTTTAAACGCAGTACCAGCAGATGATATTGGTATACTATTACAAGAATTAAAAGATTTAAATCCACAGAATGGTGGTGGGTTTTTTAGTAGACACCATTTCATAGAACAAAACGACAGGAGTCAAAACAATGAAGGTTAATATATTTAAGAAGTTAATAAGAGAAGTAGTTAGAGAAGAGTTAGATTATAAATTTTCGTCACTTGAAAAAAAGTTGGATGAAGTGTTAGTTAGCTCTAGATCTAATAGTATAGTTGAAGATACGGCGCCACAGCCTACCGCAACTCCTCCTCGAAAAGTGCCAGCACAGGCAGCCGTAAAATCTAATCCGGCAGCTCCGTTGACAAAAGACTCTATTCTTAATGATATTCTAAGTGAAACTGCTAATAGTGGTGAGTGGCAAAATATAGAAAAGGAACCGGAGGTTAAATCTGTAGTAGATAATACTCAGAATTTACCTGATCATTTAGCAGATGCTTTCACAAAAGATTATTCTCAAGTAATGAAAAAAGTAGAAGAAAAGGCAAAGTTTAATCGTGGGACTTAAAGAAGACATAAAAAAAGTTTATGAAGAAAGCATCGGTGGTGGTTCTGATAACATAGAAAAACTAGCATTTGGTTTAGAAAAGGCAATTGAAGATTTTATTGTCAATCAACCCTTTACAGTAAAAAAATTATCTGCTACTGCTGTGGGTGTACAAGGAACGACTGCTCCTACTACGGCTACTGGTGCAAATGCTGGAGGACCAGTTGCTTCTGTTGTTGCTCCTACTGCTGTAACTGTACCTACTTTAACTGTTGAGATTGATGAAACTGGTGGTGTGGCTAACCCTAAAGGTTCAGTTGAATCACTAACATCAGAAGTTGGACTTGATAAAAATAAAATAAACAGAGATTATTAATGGCAATACTTGATAGAAGAAAAGATAGATTTGTAGATGACCAAGACCAAAGGGTGTCAGTTGGAATAGAGTTTCCTTTTGGAAGAGAAAGTGGTGGTGATGGGTATTTTAAATCCACAAAGACTACTGTTGATTCTATAAAAAATAATATTAAACTTCTTTTACAAACCAATAATGGAGAAAGAGTATTTCAACCAGCTTTAGGTATGAATTTAAAAAGATTAATGTTTGAGCAAATAACAGAAGAACTTATTATTCAAATTGAAAATAATATCGTAGATGTATTTCAAAAATGGTTACCATTTGTAGAAATAAGAAATATTCAAATAAGTGAACGAAATGAATTAAATCAAGTTAATATAAATTTAACATTTAATTTACAAAGAGCACCAAATAGTTTAGATAGTGTTCAAGTTACATTTGATGGTGTAGGTGCTGGAAGCACAACAAGTAATGGAGCATACTAATGGCATATACAGAAAAACAAAAATTAAAACCAACAAATATAAAGTATACAAATAAAGATTTTAGTTCTATAAAAACTGATTTGATTGAGTATACTAAATCTTATTTTCCCGATACATACAAAGATTTTAATGAAACTTCACCTGGTATGATGTTAATAGAATTATCAAGTTATGTTGGTGATGTTCTTTCTTATTATATTGATTATAATTACAAAGAAAATCTCCTATCAACTGCTTCTGAAAAAAGAAATATAAGGAGATTATCAGAATTTTTAGGTTATAAACCTATAAACAAAACTCCATCAGTTGCTAGATTAAAAGTAACTACAACAATAGATGCTGATAGTGATACAGGTAAACCACTTTTTGGTACATTGCCTTCATCAATAGATAGTGGATTACAAATAGCTTCTAATGTCAATTCACAAATTTTATTTGAAACAACAGATGAAATAGATTTTACATCAAGTGGTTCAGGCGATCCCGCTATAAGTGCTCCAACATTAAATGCCAATGGGGAAGCTGCTTCTTATACCGTAACTAGATTTGTAAGAGCCGTGTCAGCTGAAACAAAAACAAAAATATTTAATGTAACAACTCCTACTAAATTTTTAGAGTTAGATTTGGGCGAAGATAACTTAATAGAAATTATAGGTTGTATTGATGGTAGTGGTCAAAAGTGGTATGAGGTAGATTACTTAGCACAAGATAAGATTTTAAAACAAACTTATTATACAGATGACTCGACACGAGCAAGTGCTTATGATCAAGGTGATGCTAGTGATACCGCATCTTCAATACCTATTCCATATGTTGCTGAATATATCAAGTCTACTAAAAAATTTACAACTAAGTTTGATGAAGATACACAAACATATAAAGCTTGCTTTGGTAATGGATTATTTAGATTTAGTAATTCTGGTTCAAATGTAGATCCTGTAGAACAAGCTGGTGTAACTATCAATGGAACTAGTCTTGCTGATATACCTAGTGTTCTTGGTGTTGTAGTGGGAAATAACCCAAATTTAGGTGAAACTCCATCAAATACATCATTGACATTTACTTATAGAGTTGGTGGTGGTGCTAATTCAAATGTTCAAGCTGGAGAATTAACTGTGATAAATAATTCTCCTACTGGAGTATCATTATCTGTTACCAATAATGAACCTACTACAGGTGGAACTGATGGTCAGACCGTAGACGAAATAAGAAATAATGCTAGTGCTTTTTTTGCTTCTCAACTTCGTTGTGTAACTAAAGAAGATTATACTTCTAGAATATTAAGTATTCCACCAAAGTTTGGTAGTATTGCTAAAGCTTGTGTGGAGAGATTAGATGGAGGACCTCTTTTAATTAATACATTATCTTATAATCAGAATAGACAATTAGTTCAAACTCCACAATTAGTTTTACAGAATATCGGTACTTATTTAAATCAATTTAGAATGATAAACGATCAACTTGATTTTGGATTCTCTTTAAACAATACTATATTTTCTGGTTATGTAATAAACTTTGGTGTTAGATTTGTGGTAAACTATGATAGGCGTTCTAATCCAACAGAAGTTAAAATAAATGTAATTAATACTATAAAAGAATTTTTTAAGATAGAGAAAATGCAATTTAAACAATCAATTAATATGAATGATTTACAATATAATATTTTAGGATTGGAAGGTGTAATTGGTATTACAGAATTAAAACTATTTCAAGATGGAAATGATGAATATGCTGGTGGTAGAAAACTTTATTATTATAAAGGTGATGGTGAAATTATAGGAGATGATAATAGTTATGGGTTTAAATATAATTTTAATAATGCTATAGAGAATGGTATAGTAAGACCAGCAGTATCTTCAGCGGTATTTGAGTTAAAAAATCCTAATCAAGATATATATGGGAAAGTAATATAATGCATAAATATTTTTTTACAATCAAAGATACTTTTATTAATAGTGGTTCAAATCAAACAACTGGTGAAAATTTTAAAGATAAAAATACAGGTCAAGATGAAATTCTTGAATTAAAAAAAGTATTTTTTGATAGAACATTTTCCCACCCAACTCGTGTTCTTGTACAATTTGATACCGATAAAATCAAAAATTATATAACATCATCAAATGTACCAGTAGATTATAAACTTAATCTAAGATTGTATGAAACAGAGGGTACAAGTGGGTTAAGTGAAGAATATAAAATAGCAGCTTATCCTTTAAGTGAAGAGTGGGATGAGGGTGTTGGTAAAGAGGTAGATGTACCTAAAACAACCGATGGGTGTAGTTGGACATATAGAAAAAACAGAGACGGTGCTTCTGAAGTAGAATGGACATCACCTGGTGGAACTTATGTTGCTAGTGATGAGGTAACTCAATCTTTTTCATCAGAGTCTCCTGATCTTAATATGGATATTACTTCTATTGCTACTAAATGGTTTAATGGTGATAATACAAATTATGGATTATTGATAAGACTATCTGGTAGTAGAGAACAATCTACTGGTAGTTTTGAAGACATAAAATTTTTCTCAAGACAAACCAATACAATATACTCTCCTAAGATAGAATTAAAATGGGATGACCATTTACCAGCAACAGGTTCTAACACAGGTAGTTTGACTACCTTGGATGTTTCTGGTAATAGTGAGAACTACCTATACCCTATACACTTACGAGAAGCGTATAAAGAAAATGAAACTGTAAAATTTAGATTTGGTGCTCGTAAAAGATATATACAAAAATCATTTACAACATCGGTTCAAACTGTTAGTGGTAGTTTTATACCACATGGTAAGGGTGCTTACTCTATTATTGATATGGCAACAAACGAGTCAGTTGTTCCATTTAGTGCTTACACAACAATGAGTTGTGATACGACTTCTAACTATTTTAAACAAGATCTAAATGCCTTTGAACCTAATCGTGCTTATAAGATTTTGATAAAGGTCAATCATGACGATGGTCAAGAAATAATATACGATAACGACTTTGAATTTATATTAAGGACATAAAATGGGTTACGGAGATAATCAAGGTCAAGCTGAACAATCACAACCTCAGGATCAAAATCCTATAGTTGAAATAAATCTGTTAGCAACAGAACAAGATAGTATTTACGAGCGTGATAATCCTGATGTTCAATATGTTGGTAGTTATCATAAACACGAAGATGGTACATTAATGGCAGGTGCCGGTCAACTTGGTTTGGTAGAAGATCTTCAAGCACACATTTTACTAGGCACGGTATTATTTAGAAAAATTACATTTAACGATTTACCACAAGCTCGTGAAGTAGTAAGTGATTTAATTTACAAAAAATGGTTTCAAAACTATAGTTTAACAAATGAAGAAGTTCTTTCTGCTCAAACTACAATTCGTGATGGTATAAAAGTAGTAGGTCGTACTGAAGATGAGCCACTAGTTTATTTTAAAAAAGACAGAAATGCTTTAGAAAATAGAGAAATAGAAAACGAAAAATTAGAAAATATTTTTCAATATATTTTTGATAACGATATAATTGATTTAGAAAATAGATTTAGTATCCAAAGAACAACTTCAGGTGACGAGGGTGAAAAAAGTATTTGGAATTTAATTTTTAATAAAGGATTAGGACAAAGTGAAAGTATACTTTTAGCTATTAAGGATGGGGATATATTTACTGATTCCCTAAATTTGTCACAGATAACAAAAACAATAGGTAGTTCATCAAAAATAAATCCTGAAAAAGCTAGAGAAGTATTAGATACAAATATTTTTGAACTACTACCAAATCAACCAAATCGTCAACAAAGAATTAATAATTTTTTTACTGAGTTTAATGAACTTGTGGGACCTAAACCAGCATTTATAGATGTCGATGGCGATGGGATTGGTGAACAACCTATAAATATCGAACAAGACGAACAACTTAGAATAAGCACAGCAGATGATAAACGAAATTCTTTTATAACGAGAACAAATGAACAAGCATTAGATGATTCACAGAATCAAGGTAAAACTCTTGAGTCAATGCGAAATAAACTTAACACTTATCTTGGAGATGTTGATAATGTAATAGAAAATTTTGAAGACTTAAGACCTGAATATGAAAATAAATCAGATGGTTTTTTAAAAATAAGAAAACCAAATCAAGCAATAATAGTAAGAGCACCAGATGATGGTTTACTAGAATTTCAAAAAAATGATTCTTATTTAAATGATGGATTTACAATTACAATGTGGGTTAAATTCACAAGTAGAACTTCAGAAGGAACTCTTTTTAATTTCGGAAACCCATTGTCAAATAACGGTAAAGGATTTAGATTAGACACTAAAGTCAATGAATTTGAAGGTAAGTTTTATCGTTATCTAAGATTAATGGTTAGAGACAATGATGGTTACTTTTTTGATAATAATTGGGGACATGTTGATATAAGAAGGTTTTCACAGAGAAGTATTGGTACAAATGCAGATCCTTATGATGTACCTGGTAGAATACATAAATTTTTTCCAAATATATCTACTGATAAATTAGACGAGTGGTATTTTATTTGTGCTACATACAATCCAAATGTGTTAGAGAGAAACAGACCTACTGTTGATGAGCCTGATATACAATATGACAATCAGTTTTCATATCTTTACAATAAAGAATATTGGTTAAACCATGTTGATTATGAAACTGGTGAGATAGTTGCTTTTAGTGGAGAAGGTGCTAGATGTAAAGTAGAAGTAATAAGTCGTACAGATTTATTAAATGCACGAGGATTTAAAGGAAGTTCATTCAGTATATCAACTTCGTATTCAGCGGTAAGTGGTAGCATAGATGTGAATGGGGATATAGATTTTACTCTTACTGATATATATCAAGATCCTTCTTTACTTGATGAAAATGAAAACGGTGATAATAATGAAGGCGATAATCCACCTCTGCCACCAACTGCTGGATTTTTAAAAGCAGATATGGATTGGAAAACTTATAACGTTAATGCCGATATAGAAGATACAACTGAAGAAGAAATAACATATCAAGGATAAATTATGGGAGCAGGAACAGATTATACATCAACTGAATCAACAGATGCTGGAAGCATTATTCAAGTAATAAAACTACTACATCCTGTTGAGTTTACAGATTCGTCTACTGGCGCTGATAGTGTCCTTTGGAATTTTGGAGATGGTAACACATCTTCGGAAAGGAATCCAATTCATAACTATTCTTCCAATGGAACTTTTGTGGTTACCTTAATGGCATACAATGAGTTCGGTGAAGATTCAACAACTCAAACGGTGGTTGTATCTGGTATCGGTGTGGATTTTTATGAACAAGAAGTAGAAAATGAATCAATTGAGGAAGTAGAAGATGAATTAATTGAAGAAGTAGAAGATGAAGAAGTAATTACTGTTGATAATAATACTCAAACTTTTAACATAGATGTACCCTCTATACCTGAAGTTGAAGAAGTAACTTTTCCAAAAGACGAGGGAAATATTGATTATACGAATGAAGAAACAACAACTCAACAAACTACTGAAGAACAAAATAAAAAGTTGGAGTTTGTTTTTAAACCCTTTTCTTCGGATGAGCGGAGTATGATTGGAATGGAAGTTAAAGATTTTTTACTTGTTGAAGGAGAACTTGAAAGGTTACAAATAGGTACACCTATTATAATTATCGGTATAGAATCTAATAAAGTTTATAATAGACAAGTTGGTTTTGTAGTCAATGATGAAAAAAATAAAGGAATAAGTATCGATGCTCCGATACAAATAGAGGATGGTTTTTATAGGGTAACGATAGAAGGTTAAAATGCCAAAGTACACCACACCACAAGCTTTATGGAACACCATTACAGAATTACAATCCGTAGGAGGAACTCAGTATGAAGGTAATTTATTTGTAAATAATACATTAAGATATGTTGATGCTAAACAAGGCATAGATGTTGAGTATAAAAATAGGTTGTATGGTGATGGGGTGGATGCTGATGGTATAGAACAGTTGGAAACACCACCTTTACCAGTTAGTCAACAAAGTGGTGATGTGGTTGAAGATAGAGATAAAAGAAAAAGTTTGGGTACATTTCCAATAAGTGATAGAGGTTTTTGGGAAGATATAAATTTTAATCCATCTACGTTACAACCTTATCTAACAAGTGATTTAAGAAAAACTGTTAAAACAAGAATTGTACCAATACCTGACAACGATGGTAAAATGGTTTACAAAGACATTAATCTCCCTAATCAAATAGACAGAGATTATAGCATTGATGCTTTATCATTTGTTACGGATCCAAATAATGAAAATGAGATAGTAAGAGTTGATAAATACTACGATAAGGAAGTAAATCCAAATGAATATGAGTTAGCAACAGAAGGTAAAATAAACTATTATTTATATCCAAGAACTTCTGGTAGAATCTCACCTGATTTACCAATAGATATTTTTAAATCAAGAAATAAAAAAACTTCATCTGGTAATATTAATACATTTGATAGGGCAGCTGGTTTTAGAATAGAAAGAAAAAATGAAGGTTACTTTCTTTTCAATTTAGATTGGGGCGATGGTACACAAAATAAATATAGTGATATACCTAAATTACTAGAAAGTTCAGTTATCTTTGAACACATTTATGAAAAACCAGGTTTTTATACTATAACTGGTACCGTTTTTTTATCTTATGGATTTACAATAAATCAATACGAAAGATTTGAGACAAGAATACTTTTAAACCCATCTAAAAAATACTTGGAAGAATTAGATTTATTTAGACATAGAAATTTTGCTATGATAGGTGGCATATCACCAAGTTCTACATTTGTTAAATCTGTAAGTAGTGCTATTGGATTAGATCCATTTGATTTTAGTAATGAAAAAACAAAAGATGATTTACTTACAGATTATAATGAATTAGATAAAATTGAGCTTTTAAATTTAATGAATATGATATCATCAAATTCTATAATTAATTATAAAGAAAAATATATTAATCCGTACTCTAAAATTATAGATGATGAGCCTACTTCTCTTTTAGATATTCCTATCGTAAGGGGGTGTATGGACACCAATGCTGATAATTATGTAGAATATGCTACTGTAAATAATGGTTGTTATTATTCATATTTAATTACAGGTAACATTAACGGATTGGGTGGAAAAGAACCTATATTTTTTATAGGTGAGATTGATGGTGGGGGTGGTATTAAAGATAGATACTTTCTTTTTGGTGGAGCATATGCTGATTGGAATGGAGTGGTAACTCAGATAAGCACCAATGAATTTCCAGGTAATAAATTTGCACTAATAATTGCACCTAGCACTATTTATCCAGAATTAGGTTCTAGTGATGATGTTCCATTTGATGGTTGGACAATACCTGATGGATTAAGAATTGGTAAAATAAATTATTCCAATGAGGGAACTCCAATAATAGAACAAACTTCAGGTAATGATTTACCAGGTACTTTAAGTGGTCAAGGATATGGATACGAGGTTGATGTTCCAATTAATCCATATGAAAATGTAAATGAAAATGATAGAATTTATATATTAACTATTGATCCTAACAATCCACCAAGTGAAACTAACTATACTGATAAAGAGATATTAGTTAATTGGTCAGGTGATGTAGAGGATATAGGAGATTTATCATCAACACTTGGTCAGACGTTATTTTATGCTACGGTTAACACGGAAGTGTTAGGTGGGGATGGGACAATACAATATCTTGAGAATTTAGCTTTTGGTCAAGATGGTATACTTGCTGGAGATGAGATTGAATTTACAATTTCTCCTGCTGCTAATCAAAACATAAATCATCTTTATTATAACGGAGAAGAAGTACTACCAGGAGATAGTAAAATAGTAAATGCTTATAGTTTAGAAACTACTCAAAACTTACCAGCTAATGAGTTTTATGAAACATCTAATACAACTGGATTACCAACATGGGCTGAAGATGTTCGTTATACATTTAAAATTGTAGCTGAGACAAATAATTTAGTGGAATCTATATTTACAGAAATGACCGTAGTAGATGAGGTATTTGGTGAAGACTATGTTTCTTACGACACAGTAAGAATTGCTGTATTTAATAGTCCAGGTACTACGGGAACAGGACCATCTGGTGTTAGATTTTTATCAACGCTTGGATTAAGTTTAGTTCAAGCAGGACAAGGACTTCCAAGTCAATATGAAGGAAGTTATGCTTATAATTATGAAATTTCAAATCAATATGGGCAAATGGTAAACTATAATCCTAACTATAATTTTAACGATGGTGAATATATATTGACAGACTATCAACCAATAAACTCAGGTCCTTATGAAGTTAAATTTGATAGAAATTTTATGAATGAACTAAATAATAATCAAGATACAGAAAATGGTTTTGGTTACACTTGGATGGGGTGGTTTAGTAAAAATCCAAATGATTCTACATTTGATATAGAGCTTGATTTATTGTCAACCGATGATGAATATGAATTTTACACTATATACAATGAGGGTGAAGGCACTAATAACGAAGAACAATACTTTCCTACTTTAATAGAAAATTTTGCTAATGAAAATATAGGTCCTGTTTTAGCAGTTTACGCGTATGTTAAGTATACACAAGATTTAAGTTTAGATAGACCATAAGGAAATATATAATGGCAACTATACATAAAGGGATGATAAACGATGAGTTAAAAGATTCACTAAAAGATAGTGGATTAAACAACTACGACCTCGCAACAACTAAGTTGTACAAAGGCGTCGTTCCTATGTGGAAACAACTTGGTTTTTTAAATGATAGTTTTGACATCCCATTTGAAAATATTTATTGGAAAAATCATGTACCATCTAATTTTAATTATTTTAATTTATCTAATATAAGCACAGAAGAAGTTCTTACAGATGATGAAGTGGAAAATGGAGTGGGAGTTGGAGTAACTCGTGGTTCTAAAACTAAAAGAACTCCTTACACTAAAATAATAATAGACGATTCTAGTGGTAGCGTACAACAATGGGATAATGAATATTTATATCCAATATTACCTAAACTAAATAAGTTTGGAGTATTTACAAAAGAAGTTAATACGAAAAATAATTATGGTAATGATAATGCTTCAATTACTAATTTACAAGAAACAACGGGAAGTTTACTTTTAAATGTTGATTTTAATAAGAATAATACCGATAAGTTAGAAGATTTAACTTCTAAAAATAATATAAAATACCTAAAAGATTTTGAAGTGGGATTTGATGATAATTTACGATTAAAAAATAAAAGTGTTTTTTTTCCTGATTCGTTGGAAAAAGACAAAACTGAACAGGCATTTTAATGGCAACTAAAAAACAATCTATACCTAGTTATAAATCACCAGGAATTTTTCCAAGTGGTTCTGATGAATCTTTGGGAATAGGCTCTTCAAATTTATTTGAAAGTTCTTTAGGAAATTGGAATAATCTTATTAAGAATTTAGGTCCTGACGATAAACCAAGAGTGTTTATTTCTTTTGCTTCAAATGCTGAGTTAGTAACACCGTCTATTAATGAAAATGGAGAATTACCACCAAGACCAATTTATATTAAAATAACAGAAGATTTAATTTTTAATCATGGTGTTCGTATGACTGGCGTAAAAGGAACAGCGAGAAATGATTGGTATGTAGAAGGGGAAAGCGGTTTTTCAAACCGGCAAAGATATAAACGAATCAGAGGGGAAATAAAAAACATACAAACAAATAGCGAACAATTTAATGTATCAAACATGGCTCGATATCCATATGATGTAATAGATGATTATTATGTAGAAGCAACATTTGATGACCAATCAAACATGGATGATGATGATATTAGCGGAGCAAGTGATGGGCAGAGTGGTCAGTATGGTGGAGGCGTATCGGATATAGAAAAAATTCATATTCATGAGTTATTAAATAGATGGATGTATGTTGTAATGCATTATTGGGATGTTACAATTGAAGATGTAAAATCGTATTTATCTTTTGTCGAGGACAACATTGATAATAATCCAACGGATTATGATTTAAGTAAATGGGATGAAATATTTGGTGGTAAGTTTAAAAATAACTTGTTTCAAAATCCAATTTCATTAGGAGAACAATTGTTATATATTCAACAAGGTGACGGTAAGGTTTCTAAAGAAGAACAAGGTCCTGGTCAAATACCAAATAATTGGAAGATAACATACGACTCTGAAGTATCTTTTTGGGATAAGGATGGTGGAAAAATAACTGGTCAATTTCCAATAAGATTTTTAGAATTAGAAGACGCTTTCTTTTTAACAGATGATAATATAAAACTTGGAGATAAAGAAGATTGGATAAATGATTACACTTCTTACTATAGTGGTCAAGAGGATTACTATCCATTTATACCTGGTGAAAGTTATGTTGAATCAACTGAACTTTTAATTTTTCCTAGATTATTTAAAGTAATAAATCCATCTGAAATTTTAAGTGTAAATCCTACTGAGTATGTGGTCAAATGCACTGGTGCGTTTCCTATACAAACTACTGAACAAGATTCAGTTGAACATATCCAAGTAAATTTTGTAGGAGAACCTGAGGGTGCATCAAACGATGCTCATTTTAAATTAGGATTTCCTTACTTTGATTATGATTATATTTTTGGAGGAAATGATTCTAACGAATCAGTTTTTGGTAGCTCCCTTTCTCTTTCATCTGATGTATCGGAAATTATTGATTTTGTAGTTGATTGTTATATTACAAAAAACAATGAATATATAGATTCAAAATATTATGAAATTGGCAGCGAAGAGTATCGAACTACATCTTATCCTTTACAGATTAATTTAAATGTTAAATTATTTAATGATGGGGGGTATGATTATTCAAATCCTTTTGCTGGTGGATTTGATTTACAATCAACTTTTAAATTAATAGATATCTTATATGGCAGTGTCGAATACTCTACGAGTATTGTAAATAATTTAATAGAAAAACCTTTTCATTATAGATATGAAGTTATACAATGGGGTGATGAAGAAAATTTATTAACAGATGAACAAATAGAAGTTAGTTATTATTTTAACATGTATAATGTAGAAAATTATCCAGCAGATACAAATAGTTTTGAATATAAAAAATTTGTTCAAGCACATGTAAATTCAAAACCATTAAATTCTATGACTAATCATCTTTACAGTTTACCTGGTGTTAAAAAAATTAAAATGATAATTTATAAAATGTCAAGAAATGGCGCATTTATATTACAAACGTATTTAGTACAAAAAAATATAGT
>Ga0206125_10003840_pt1 | contig 13898 bp, 14 predicted proteins | sample Helgoland_Spring_4_FD_148598 | JGI IMG/M metagenome (GOLD analysis project Ga0206125, IMG submission 148598) | Pelagic subsurface seawater microbial communities from Kabeltonne, Helgoland, North Sea - Helgoland_Spring_Bloom_20160331_1 | ecosystem: Environmental > Aquatic > Marine > Epipelagic ... | reverse complement strand
ACACGTTAACAGTATTGAGAAAAAGAAAACAAACAGCCGATGATTTTAAAAAACAACAACGTGGCGGTAAAACTGAATCAGTTTCTAAGTCTGGTATTGATGGAGCAGTTGCCCATAAAAATTATAAACTAGACCAATCTAGTGAAGCTTCTGCCATTGAAAAAGTTCCCAGAGAAACCGCACAGGCTATTATAAAAGCAAGAACTGCTCGTAAATTGAGTCAGGACGCACTCGCCAAACAATTAAATGTAAAGGTCACAGTTGTAAAAGAGATTGAGAATTGTAAGGCACCTCTAAAAAACAACCGCGATTTACAAAAAATAAAACGCTTCTTGGGCGTTAAATAATGTTTCTATATTTTATATGTTTAGCAATAAAGTTAGCAAATTACTTGAAAAACTACCTGTTAAAATTTCTGGATTTGATAGTGTAGATAAGTATTATGAATTAATAAAAACCGAATATTTGCGAATTAAAAAATATGGCGGTAGCGAACTAGTTTCCCAAACTAAGGAAACTATAATTCCTCAGAGAAAAAAAGAGCATCCTAGGCGTATGGCACTTATGAAAACTGGCACTCACGCACATATGTTAAATATGTCTAATACTGAATTGGATACATGGTTTAATGAAAATGGGGGACAAGAACTAAATCTAGGTGGAGGTGATGATCGTTTCAGTTACTTCTTTCCTAGTGAAATACACACCGAAATACACCAAGAGTTCGATACTACTGAAAAACATAAAATTAGATATTCTAGAAAAGATGGAAAAACATTAACAATTAATTTTAAAATAGAATATCCAAAAGGAAAAGGATTAACAGAAAAAGAGAGGATTTATATGATGATGCGAACGGTAATATTAGGGGCTCTTTCACCAACATTAAAACACTATGACACAATTATTTATCCATCCAATTCTAAGAAAGACTTTAAAAATACTAACAGTTCGCGCAAGTTGGGTGCTAGCAATGTTAATAGTGGGGTGACTACTATTTATAGAGCACCAGGCATTACTAATCAAACTACAGTTTTTAGAAGAGAAGAACTGGGTAAATTACTGATTCATGAATTAATACACAATTTAGAATTTGATTTCGGTTTCAATAGTGTAGATAGCATAAGAGACCTACATACATTTTTTAATGTACCTAGAGGAAGTGATATTCTTTTAAATGAATCCTATACTGAAACTGTAGCACTTATTGTAAATTCAATAATTTGTTGTATAGAATCGGGAAAAACACTAGTATCATTACATAAATTTTTAAAATTAGAATTAATATTTAATCTTTTTCAAACAGCAAAGATACTAGATTATTATGGATTTTCAAATGCCGAGGAAATTAATATGCCAGATGACTCATTAGGAAGGTTTAATCAATCTTCTAATGTGCTAAGTTACTTCTTTTTAAAAACGGCATTATTACATAATTTCCAGAACTTTATGGATTTTGTAGATAGAAACAGTGTAAATTTCTGCTTAAAATCTCAGGAATCTATTGAACTTCAAACTGAATTTGTAGAGTTAATAATTTCCAGCACTAGACGTCCTGATTTCATCGAAGATATTAATCAAATGATGAGATTTATAAGAGAACATCGTGAAAGCATACCAGAAGATTTAAGTAGCACTTTAAGAATGACTTGCGTTGAATAATTGCCGGTAAAATTGATTTAAAAATATATCTTGTGAATATATTACCAACAATGGGAATCAAAGACCTAAACACCTTCCTAAAGGTTAACGCTTGCGATAGCATTCAGGAGTATCACCTCTTTGAATTGAAAGGAAAACGCGTATCTATTGATGTTAGTATTTATTTCTACAAGTTTCTCTATAAAAATCCAAGATATCTAGAATCATTCTTTTTACAGATAGCAAAACTACTACAGTATGGCGTGACACCTATTTATGTTTTCGACGGAGCACCTCCTAAGGAGAAACAGGCTGAAATTCAATGCCGAGTAGATAAAAAGAATGAGATGAAGAAACTAGTTGAAACACTAGAGGCAGAGGTGGTAAATGTAGCCGAAGATACTACAGTTAATACAGAGGAAGAACGTGCCGAGAAAAAGGCAAAGTTAGAAGAGAAAATTAAGTCAACCAACAAGAAAATTATTAGTGTTAAATCAGAATATATTCGCAACTTGAAATTTATGTTGGACCTATTGAATATTCCATATATTCAGGCAGAGGGAGAGGCAGATATTATCTGTAGTCAGTTGAATAAACGAGGAGTTGTTGACCTAGTCATGTCTGACGATATGGATTTGATTGTTTCAGGAACACAGTTTCTTCTTCGTGAATTCAGTCTTGGAAGTAATAAAATTCAGCACTATTCTCTTGATAAAATCCTAGAGACATTGAATTTGACTATGGAGCAGTGGGTTGATTTCTGTATCCTTTGTGGTTGTGACTATTCAAAACGCGTTCGTGGTATGGGTCCTAAAAAGAGTATTGAATATATTCGCGAATATAAGACAATTGAAGCAGTTGAAGAGGCAATAATTGGAGAAGGAAAGAAATTTCAGGCACCGAAGAGTTTTGATTACAAGCGTTCCCGAGAACTCCTTACAGTGGCGCCACATTATAAACCAGAATATGATAATATTAGTGTAGCGGTAGGCACACTATTTGGAAATCAGCGCGATACAATCTTTCAATTCATAAAGAAAAATACTATACTAAGCGACACTAAGATTCGTAATCGGTTGGCATTTATGTATCCAGTAATGAATTCAGTTGAAGAATAGAAAAATATATTAATTGAACTATTTTTTATAAATAATTAGAATTACACTAGCTAGCATTAAGCCTCCAGTTACAGACATTTTTACTATATATTTAGTCTTATCATTATTTAAGTAAAATTCTCCATTACTTTCCCAGCACTCTACTGATTCGCTGGAATTCAAGAGCTTAATATAAGGTTCAGCTAAGGTGTATGCTTCTTGAAGGGCATTCTCGGCCTTAGTTCCTGTTTTTTCATTGGGGCAAATATCGCCTGTAAAAGTACATTTGTTAGTGTCTCCTAGTTTATTATTTATTAATTTTGATGAAGTATTAGTCATCAATCGAACACAAGAACCTAGATTATTTAAACATGTTTTTCCACAACGACAATCTATAAAATTACCTGAAGATTCTATTTCCTGCGAAGTTGCTGGATAATAAGTCGGGTAGGTTACATTTTCAAGGTAACACATATGTTTTGATGCTGTAAGACTATCAATACCTTCTAAAGTAAAAGCTATGAACAAAATCCCGAATACCATTGTTCCAATAATTCCCAGAATACTTGGTGTCTCTTTATTCATTCTTTTTTTATTTAGGAATGGTGTAATGCAAATAAATCAATTTTAATCTTACTTTTTCTTAGTTATTTTATATTTTCTGGTGTTTTTTACACGAGGTTTCTTGCTCTTCCTAGATTTATCTGGCACAATAAGAACAAGTCCGCCAAATGCTCTATAATTGAATGCTTTAACGCCATTACCACTTAATACTTCACGGTTTCCCTTTATCATTTGTGGGTCATACATCCAGAGTGTTGAGGCACTATAATTAAATACTACTGTGTGACCAGCAAAATCTTTATAAAATCTTTCGTAGACTATGACTGATACTTCTCGGTTTTCATTTGCTTTACTAGCCTGTTCGAGTGTTTTATCTAAGATAATAAGTGCCGTTAGACTACTCCATGCTCCTACGTGTTTTGATGGTCGCTTTTCTTCCTTGTCACGGTTTATTAATAGGTCTGCGAAAGTTAATTTTCTGCGACTTTGTATTTTATTACGCACGTGACCTATTATTTCTTTTGTAAGAGTGTATGAATCGTGGTCTTTCGGATTTTTACGATACCTTGACATTGCTTTATTCTCTATTTCTGCTAATGCTTGTTTTGGTGTAATCATTCCAAGGAAAGCGAGTGTATTATACCCACAACCATTATAAAATAATTCCTTTTTTAATTGTTCTCCTTTAACTTCAAAAGTATATGTTAAGCACTGTGGATAACCCTTATTGGGATATCTATCCTCTGGTTTTGGGCATACCTCGGTATTCCATCTTTTATGCGTCTCTTTTATAGGAAATTTATTAAAGAATGCTAGTATTTTATCATGTGGGAATTCCTTTAATGTTTTTTTAACTATATCTAACAATTCTGCGTCACTGGGTGACTCTATTTTAGGGTTTTCTTCAAAAATAATTGGGAACCAATCACGGAATTCTCTAATTATTTCTCTTATATCGCGGAATACTGGAATGAATTTCGAGTTTTCACTGGTAATATTTTCTTTAAAAAACTTTAGTGTAGATTTAGATATACTAGACATTAATTCTAATATAACGCAATAAAAAATAATAGAAAAATTAGATTATTAGATTTACTGGGTCTAAATATGTCTGAAAAATTCGACTTGTAGCTGTGTAAATATCTACTGAACCACTTGGACGGCGGTCTTCAATGTAACCGTATCCAAATTTATCGGTATCTCTAGGGATACGGATACTAGCAGTGCGGTCTGCCACTCCATAAGAGAATGTATCCATATCACTTGTTTCGTGTTTTCCTGTAAGACGTTCGCCGTTGTCGCTTCCATAAACAGCAATGTGTTCATGATGTCTGGACGCAAGTTTTTCGATGAATTCGTCAATACAAGCGCGTCCTCTTTCTTGGTCCATCATCAGTGATGTGGAAAAGTTGATGTGACAACCACTACCATTCCAGTCTCCTTTCAATGGTTTTGCTGAATAATCAATTGAATAGTTGTATTCTTCACCTAATCTGGCAAGAATGTATTTGAGTGCCATTGAATCATCTCCAGCACGAATACCATAATTACACACCTGAATCTCCATCTGTCCTGGTGCTACTTCAAAATTTGAACCAGTTACTTTTACTCCTGCTTTATTGGCAAGATGAAGACCCTTACTTAAAAAATCTCGACCAATTGCGCGACCAGCGCCTACACCACAATAGTATTTTCCCTGTGCTTCAGTGCCTTCGGGAGAATAACCAAGAGGATATCCAGTTGAATTATCAATAACAAAGAATTCATGTTCTATACCAAACCTAGGTTTTAGTGACACAGCGTTCTTTGAAAATACCTTGGTGGCGGCATTTCTAGTATTACTCTCGGTAGGGGTGCCATCTGGACGATAGGTATCACAAATAAATAGATAATTATTTGGACCTCCCCAGGGATTTTTATAGCAAGCCTTAGGCTTCAAAGTAATTTCCGAGTCTTCTCCTTCTGCCTGATAACAGCTGGAACCATCATAATTCCAGTTAAGTGTCTCTGGGAATTGATTTTCAGTATAAACATGAGGACTTGGTATTGTCACATTACCTTCAAATACTCTAATCTTTGAACGAAGTTCTCCTTTACCTCCCAACCAAATGTATTCAATAAATTTAGATTCAGTCATATTAGTTAATTAATTAATACCATTTTTTTTAAGTCTATATATTAAATGAAATACTATACTGGAATAAAAGAGGCACACGCGGAATTTAATTTTCCTGGCAGTTACAGAACAGGAACTATAATAAAAAAAGGAATAGTAGTAAGAATATACAGTAATTCACATAGCAAACCTGACCGCTTTACAAAGTCTGGTAGTTTTTATTACTTTCTAAAAAATAATAAAATTCGCTCGGCATTCCGCGAAACACGAAAGGTGGGACTAGATATTCATGTATTCACAAGAAATCTTGAATTAAATAAGGTAGAATATCACGGAACTATGCGTGTCAAAGAATTCCGTGGCGACTATGTAGTCTTAGGACGATAATATCTTGGTTCAATAAAATGCTCTCTGGATAATTCAATAGGCACTTTGTATTTTTCTCGATTACGACTCGCCAGAGTATATAACTTTTCCAAGTTTAAACTAGGGTTTGAGTATCCAAGAGATATAAATTTATTCAATGTAAATGACTTAGTTGATGAAGTAATAAAACCCACACTTTCTCCGGGTTCGTTAAATATTAATCCTGGTTTCATTGGTCGATTTGAAACAAAACGCGAAAACCTAATTGGAGACGATAAATTAAGATTTTTTCGATATTCAGGTGAAACTAACCATTTTGAACCTAAGGCATAAAAAGGAATAAAAATTTCAGGATTGAAATCAGTGCCAGATAACCATAGAGATGCTTCCATACGCAATATATCTCGTTCAATTAAACCTCCAAACATTATTTTTTCACTGTCACGTGATAATTTGTATATTTTATCAGTTATAGTGTCTGAAATTTCACTAGGAATATATAATTCAAATCCATCTTCACCAGTGTAACCACATCTACATATTTCTATTCCATTATCTAGTGTTTTGTTGTCCATAAAATATGTGTCTCTCAAGTCTGTCCTTAATACTTGTTCTACTAAGCGACTAGCTCCGTGCCCTTGAACAGCCAATATTTTCTTATCGGCTTCTTTAAGAAACTTATGATTTTTAAATGCTCCGCGATTATTCGCATTTACTACTAAACGATACTTGTCATCATTTACATTACCTACAATCAGATCATCTAATAACCTTCCATTAGATTTATCTAGTATTACAGATAATCTGCTTCTGTTCTTTCTTAATTTATTTAGATTGACATTCACTAGTTCTTCGAGGTTGTCTTTGTCTCTAGTTTCAAATATTCCCATATGACTTACATCAAATACCGTGGCAAAACCTGTATTACGTGTATTAGCTGTCACTAAACGTGTAGGATACCTCCCAAATGTAAGAGGTAGTGTAAATTTCCCGAATTGTCCCATTTTTGGACCAAGAAAATTATAGAACTTTTGGAATGCCATAATTATATTAGTAGTTAATATAAAAATAAGGTAACATTAACGTTTTAAATTATCAGATGAATATTATGACAAAAAATTGATTTATAAATATAAACATAATGTATCGTAAAGATGTTTTCTATAAAAAGTCCATATAATGACCTCAAAAACTTCGTAGATGTAGAATTAAACAAAAACAAGAAACTCTTCAAAACCAGCAATGATGAACCTACACCATTAGATTGCTGTGAAGAAATTATTTCACATATACCTGAATCGTTATGGAGCAATACAGATTTGAGTATATTAGACCCCTGTTGCGGTTATGGTAATTTTGAAATAGTGATTCATGATATTTTAACACGAAAATTTGGGGTTCCTTCAAAAAAAATACTTGAAAGTGTAATTACCTTTAATGAAATTAATGAGGTAAGAGTGGGGTTACTTAATAAAATTTTCAATGGGAATGAAAACAAATTAAATATAACCAAAGTAGATTTTCTTAAATATCCAGAAGATAAAAAATATCATTTACAGATAGCAAATCCTCCTTATGCTAAATTTATAGAATCTATAGATACTGATGGAAATACTACCTATAAAAGAGCATCTAAAAATCATACATTGGTGAGAGATTTCATAGAAAAGAGCTTACGGTTATGTAAAGATGGTGGTTATATTGTATATATAGTTCCTAATAATTGGATGTCATTGGCTGACCGGAATACAATAATAAGTGAATTAACAAAGTATCAGTTTCATTACTTGGACATAGGTTCATCAAAAAAATACTTTCCAAAGGTTGGTTCAAGTTTTACATATTTCATTTTGGAAAAAACACCTTATTACAAAGACTTCATAGTTAATTGTATGTCGAATAAAAAACTATACAATAGTCTAGTAAAATCACAGGATAGAGATTTCATACCACTTTGCTATAATAATCACATCCAATCTATATTAGATAAGGTTCTCAGTAGAACTCCTAAATTTGGTATTGAAACTACTAGTGATTTACATAAATACACAAAAAGAGATTTAATTAGCAATACAGAAACAGAGTCTCATAAATATAGACTTATACACACAGATAAACAAACTGTATATTCTTCGAGACCACATAAATTTCAGGATGGTTACAAAGTATTTATTAGCACAACTGGTGCTTGGAATATTTTTGTAGATAACTGTGGTATGACACAATCAATTGCTTTCATTAGAGTTCCTAATTTAGAAATTGCGAATAAATATAAAAATACATTACAACATCCATTGTATACATTTATTAATAATCTATGTAGGTGGGGTAATTTTAATTGTATTAGAATTTTGCAAAGAATGCCTATCCCTGGTAATTTCGACGATATTTATGGAAGTTTCAATATAACAAGTGAAGAACGCGAATTAATTGAAAACTACTAATTTCCGTGTTGCACACACAATACTGGCAAATGACCGTATGATTCAACAAACTTATTAGTTAGCATAGTTTCTAGGTCTCTTATAACTGAGAAACTGCATACTCTAGTTGAACCAAACCGAGTAATTTCTCGTAGTTCTGTAGGGCATCTAATTCCATAGATTGATACATTCATTCCATTATTCAAAGCAGCGAAATTACACTCACTAATAATATAGTTTGTAGTAGAACAAGACCCTCTTTCCATAGCTCTGGTAGTGCCACATGAATAAGACCCATATCTTTCTTTAAGAGATGTAATTGTCATTCCAATCTTCACAATATGACCATTGTACACTAGACAATATAGCCACTCATTATCATTTTGGTTCCACCATTCATGCCTCCCGACATACTCTATTTTCTTACCCTTATAGTTATTCGTATAGTTGTAATATTCACGAACTCTATTTCCTCTAATTGGGAAATTTTCAGGAATATTGAGGAGACATTCGCCTACTAGTGTTACTTGTTCGCCAATAATTTCTTGAAACTCTTCTATATTTGGTTGTTCTTCTAAGTTGAATTGAAATACATTTCCATTAACATAGTTAAGAAGTCTATTGTATGCGACGTTATTCTGCTGGTTCTCCATTGTTATACTTATGTAAATGAATTAACCGACTTTGAAAAGTCAATTTTAAGTGATACCGCTAATACTCATATTCTCAACACGAACCCATGAGCCGTCTTCCCATACACCAAATCCTTCAAAGCAATGGACTTTCGCCAATTTTCTGGCTCCCCAGGCAACTACATCAATCCATTGAGTGTCACTGATTCCCAGTGTGATGAAAGTAATGAATGGACTTTTCCTCTTAGTTGTGTCGTTTTCACGTTCACGGATTTTATTGTCTGGAAGATAAATCTTACTAGTCGCAATTATACCACGGAAAAATGCCCTCTTTTGTGGTCCCTTTTTACCAGTTTTAGAGACTTTATCGCGGTCTGGGTGTGGTTCCAGTCTGAAATACATTCCTGGAAGATAATTCATGGAAGTCCAGAAACCATTTGAGAAGTATTCACTAACTGGATTACCTGGGAATGGCACTGCCTTTTTTAAGTATGGTTTTATTGGTGCTCCTGCCATTTTAGCTGCGCGGTAATGTGTCCATTGGCGGTAACTGGTGTTACAATGTTCCAAAGTTGCCTTCCAGAATTCAACTGGTTTGTATATTTTATAATAGGCAAGAATATACACTAGCATAGCATAACTGAAAGCGTGGGATTTACAGAATGAATATTCCTGAAGACACTCTAACTGGGAGAATATTAAGTCGTGTTTCTCTGCTGACCATTGTGGTCTGGCCTTCTTAATTCTACCTTGGAATTCTCGTTTGAGGTAATACTTATTCTTGGAAAATGCTTTTCTATACATATCTGCCTCGGAGTGTGTTATTTTCAAAGTTTTCGCGATAAAATCGATAGCATCATCGTCGTAAATAATATAATCGCGTTGGTCGCATGAGTTCGCTGCGTGGAAATTCTTTAGAAAGTTAAATTTTTGTCCATTCTTTGCGGCAGCTGGACGAATTAGAGCTAACGTAACTGCGATATCTTCCAATTTATTCGGTTTCAATAGGGTAAATATCTTATTCATTCCACGTGATTCAGCGTATGTAATACCAAGATTATCTCCATTTGAAAGTGCTTCATACACCTTAGGGTCATCAAAGGTGAAACTGTCTATTTCGAGTTCTGGGTTTATCGTAATACATTGTGACAATCCATTGTTAGACAATACATCGATTTTAATAAGCATTTTGTCATCCACTTCATCTTTATTTAAATGTATCTGAGCGCCTTTTACCGTATTTCTAGTTGCTTCCTTTCCCTTAAAAATAGAATATTCTTTGAGGAAATATTCATCTGGAATTTTGTCCTCAAAAATGACAATTCCTCCACAATGAAGTGAATAACACCTCTGGGTTCCCTGAAGTTTATTGGCTCGGTCCAATACTCGGTCTATTGTTTTATTAGAACTGAATATATCTTCCAACTGGAAGTCTTTTGAAAGGAATTTATTATATCCCTCTTGGCGAATGGCCTCTTTAACCGATGATTTATGTTTATACATAACGTGATTAGATATTCTAGCAACACGGTTTTTGTATCGTTTAAAAATACGTTCATAAATTTCATTACGACGGTGAGCTGGAAAATCAATATCAATATCTGGGAGGTCTTCTCGGCATTCGTGCATAAAACGAGTTAGATTGATATTTAATAATACTGGGTCCATATGTGTAATTCTCATTAGGTAACACACCAAGGAACATCCTGCCGAACCACGAATAATATGTGGAAAATCAGTGGTCATTGATAATATTTCTTTTACTTGGATGAAAACCTCCACAAAGTTCTTTTCTATAATCAAATGCATTTCATTTGCTAAACGCTTGTAGTATTTCCTTGAAACTGGAATTTTTCTTTCAAATAGTGACATAATCCGTATAGCTTCATGGTCTTCTAGAACATTGAATACACGCTCTATTTTATCCCTTGGACATCTAATACCCTTTTCCCTATATGATTCCTCACATTCCTTCTTAATTACTGTTAAATTCTTAATAATATCATATGCTCTTTTGCGATTGTAAAATAGTGGTTCCCAAAATGGTTCTTCTATTTTCTTCGCAGGTTTTGCTATACTTTTTGACTTGTCCATACTGAAAAAACTGGTTATTTTTTGTTGGTTCATTAGATTTTAATATTAGATTCTTATTGAATGTTAGGTATATTCTATTATTCTACTGTGTTTTTAAGTAAAAATCAATTTTCCAGTGATTATTTTATTTGATTATATTAAATGAACTTAATTAGGTCAATTGAAGGTAAAATAATTGCTAGTATTGGCGTAGCATCTATGCTTATTAGTATCCTTAAACGTTTTAATATTCAAAAGGTATTGGCACAATTAGTATTTTTCTCCTTAGTAGTTAGAGATACTGATTGTTTAGTATTCCAGGATTGTAAAATACCTAGTATCACTGTTTATATCTTACCTGTATTGGTATTATCATATTTCATTGCTGAATATATGTTCTATAGTGAAATTGAAAAAATAAAGAAAAAAATGAGTGACAGAATTGCTAAGTTCAACGGAATACTAGTATAAATACTGTGAAAAATTGATTTATCTTTTCTCCGAGAGAACAGATTATATCCAACTAAGTAGTAATGACTTACCGAGTAAAACTGGAAAAGCGAGAGAGTGGAACTACCCATGATGGGTATTGTTCAGACGCAGAAACCTATGAATATTCGCGTGAATTCACAGAAACTGTTGAAGTTTCACAGAAATTCTATAATGACTATATTTCGAGTGATGGAGTGGTAACAGATTATGGATTGGAAAGTTTGCGAGTTAAACTGAATGGATGTAACACAGGTGGAAGTGGATATTGTGGATGTAAATATAAAATAGAGTGTATTTCAGGTAAACTAGTAAATGAAAAAGAAGAATAAAAAAAAGCAGGGGAGCAGGCAAAGGGACGGAACAGGGGGGTATTTATTTTTTATTGATTTTTATTTAATTTTTGATTAGAGCATAACTGCGCGGTGGCGACGAGTGCTCTTGACTTCTGCGGAGAATCCGGTCAGCATCGTATCAATGTCTTCGGGACACAGGTCTGGCATACTGTTGCGTGCGAATGACAGGAGGTCCTTGACATTGGTCTCGACTTGATAGCGCATGAACTCGTTGTTGAACACGTTCCCGAGAAACTTTGCGAGTTCTGGACCCTTGCCACTTGAACGAGTGACAAATGAGAAGTCGTAGTTGTCGGGTTCGTCTGCGCGAGCACCGCGAGATGCCAAAATCTTCCCCAGAAGCACCTCACCAGTGCTCTCAGACACGCTCTTGAAGCAGTGCTTCTCCAAGTCGAGGTCATCGTGGTCAACACCGACCTCAGGTGTATCGCGGTCTGCCATGAACTTGCGAGTCTCAAGTCCAAACAGGAACGAACCTGCGAACACGATGCGGTCGATGTTTCCAGAACCGACCAGTTCCCGCAGAAGTGCCTCGAACTTAGCACCATCATCGCCACTGTAGTTCAGCAGGTTCATGAACTTGACGCGTCCACGAGCATCGATGTAGATGAAGTGCGCATCCTTAGAACCGACTGGGATGATGAGGGTGTTCCAGTAGTTCTCGATGTTGGTCTGCGTGAAGGCGAGAATAGACAGACCAGTGAAGAGTGTCTCCGTGTCCGGATTCAGCAGGAACCAGTTGTTGGTGCCGGAAAGTCCTAGCATCTTAGCAGGACCGCTCAAGTCAATGCTCTTGGTTGTAGTAACGGGACCATTGCGAATGGTGTAGAGACACTTGGCACGGTTGATGAGTGTTCCGCCAGTCATCAGTGCGGGTCCTCCCTGAAACTTCGGCATCTTCTCGGCGGGGAGAATTCCAGACATCACCTTGGTGATTGTGGTAGCATCGCGACCGCCAAGGTCTAGCTTCTTGAAGTCCTTCGGTGTCAGTTCGTCACCCATCTTTTCGCGGATGAGGCCAATGAATGCTCCAATGCTGACTGGTTCAAGGGCTTCGCTGAGTCGGTCCTCAGTTGGAAACTTGGCACCATCGCGAAGGCGGTAGGCAACGATACCATGCTTGTTCTCTGCGAATACCGGGTCTTGGTCAATGGCAGCCTTGTACAGAGCGTAGAACACTACAGAAAATGTAGCGTAACTGTTGAGTACAGGCGCTTTGAGTGCTTCAACGCCATCGGCGACTTCGTCTTGAGGGGTGTAAAAGGAGAGTGCGTTTCCCATTGTGATTGGTTTGGTGTAAGTTTGAGTGGATTGTATTCTATATTCTCTTGGGGAAAATGAAATCAATTTTGTTTCTAGACTGGCGATAGAAGCATAATTATTCTAGAATAAAATAATTATTTAAAATTAATAAAAGAATAATTACTATCCATAAATGTCACTATTAGACTCCGACGAAAATTTGAATTATATTCTAACTAAAAACTCTATTAATATCTCTGATAATATCTCTGATACACCCGAAATTGATTCTATATATGAATCATGGCAACAAACTGAAAATGAATTTCTACAATTGCGCCGACGAAATAATATTCGTAACAGAATGGTAACTTCATTAACTAAATTAAACCGAGATATGAAAACTATAGCAGAATGTGAAGGAAAATTCTCTAAACGCAATAAATATTGTAATTATAGTTATTTTAATGGACTTAAACTAATTGGAATTGTCAGTGCCAACTTAGCAGTGTATTATTTCATATTTTCCTAATTACCACCATAAGACTTTAAGTCCCTCTATATTTTTATTGCTTTAATACCCTTAAATTGAAAATTACTTAAAGTTATATAATCAGTTATAATTATCAAAAAACATGCCTGCCAAAAAATCATCATCCACTAAATCAACAGCATCTGCTTCAGCTTCACCAGCAAAGAAGTCTCGCGCTTCAACCCCTAAGGCTTCCGCCGCTAAATCAACTGCTACTAAGTCAGCAGCATCTGGAAAGGGTTCCGGTAAGGGCTCCGGTAAGGGCTCCGGTAAGGGAAAGACTGCCACCGCACCAGCAGCACCAGCACCAGAACAGGTAGCAGCACCAGAACAGGTAGCAGCACCAGCACAGGTAGCAGCACCAGTA
>Ga0206125_10003839_pt1 | contig 13904 bp, 11 predicted proteins | sample Helgoland_Spring_4_FD_148598 | JGI IMG/M metagenome (GOLD analysis project Ga0206125, IMG submission 148598) | Pelagic subsurface seawater microbial communities from Kabeltonne, Helgoland, North Sea - Helgoland_Spring_Bloom_20160331_1 | ecosystem: Environmental > Aquatic > Marine > Epipelagic ... | reverse complement strand
GCTGCCGCAGATAATAACCATTATTTATTTTTAGAGCACGATGCCCACAACCAGATTATTACGGTAGAACATACTGAGAAAGGGGTGCGATTAAAAGACGTATATTCTTGTCAACAAGTCTTAACATAGTGTTAATGCGATGGTCATTGTAACAAAATCCCTTATTTTAGACCAATATTTAAATTTCAAAAAATACTTTTAAAAATGAATACCATTAAGCCTATTTGCCTTTCTGTTATTGCTCTTGTAGTTTTAGCCGGATGCGGAACACAAAAACAAGTTGCAAGCTACACTGCAATGACTGCCCTTTCGGCACCATTAAATGTCAAAAAAACAAGTCCATTAAAAGATATTGAATTAAAAAGATGGAGTCACCTAGATATCGTAAATGACACCATTCCTGGAATGAGTGTAGATAGAGCCTATGCCGAATTATTGAAAGATAAAAAAGGAGTTCCCGTTATTGTAGGAATTGTAGACTCGGGAGTCGATATTGAACACGAGGATCTAAAAGGCGTTATTTGGACAAATACTAAAGAGATTCCTGGTAACGGAATCGATGATGATAAAAACGGATATGTTGATGATATTCACGGTTGGAATTTTCTGGGAGATATCACCAAAGAAAATGTGGAATACGAGAGAATTATAAAAGACAAAAGTTTAGTAGATGAAGCGACTTATCTGCAGGCTAAAAAACTGAATGACGATAAAGTTGCTAAAGCGCAAGCGGATAAAGCTCGTTTAGAAGAGTTAATTGTAAATACTAAAGAAGCAGATGCTGTCATTGCAAAAAAACTGGGTAAGCCTGTTTACACAGCTGCTGAGGTAAATGCAATTGCATCTGACGATGTAACGATTCAAAAAAGTAAGGCTCAAATGATCAGAATGCTTTCTTTTGGTAGAAGCGTTGCAGACCTTGAAAAAGCAATTCAAGGCGATATTGATGAAATGACAGCACTTTTGAGCGGTGAAAACTTAAAAACAGATTATAGAAAAGTAGTAGGTGACAACCCTAATGATATTACTGATACAAAATACGGTAACAATAACGTAATGGGTCCAGACAAGAACGAAATTCTTCATGGAACGCACGTTGCCGGAATCGTTGCTCAAGTTAGAGGTAACAATATTGGAGGTGATGGTGTTGCCAATAATGTTCAAATTCTTACTGTGCGCGCTGTTCCTGATGGTGATGAGTACGATAAAGATATCGCCCTAGGAATTCGCTACGCTGTAGATAACGGTGCCAAAGTAATTAACGGTAGTTTTGGTAAAAGCTTTTCACCACACAAGCAGTGGGTGTATGACGCAATTAAGTACGCTGAGAAAAAAGATGTATTAATCGTTCATGCTGCAGGTAATGATGCAAAAGACATCGATTTTGCAGAGAATTTTCCGAATGATTCAGAAGACAAGAAAACGGAATTTGCCGATAACATGATCACTATTGGTGCATTAAACTTTGACTATAGCGATAGAGTAGTAGCTCGTTTTTCGAATATAGGAAAAATAAATGTAGACGTCTTCGCTCCTGGAGTGCAAATCTATGCTACAACGCCCAATAATGCCTATCAATATTTAGCAGGAACCTCAATGGCTTCGCCAAATGTAGCTGGAGTTGCCGCTTTAATTCGTTCGTATTATCCTAAATTGACAGCTTCACAAGTAAAACACATTTTGATGGATTCGGGTGTAGCTATCAGTACGGATGTGATCGTTGGAGGGAACCCAAAAGACAGTCGTCCTTTCAGTACGCTATCTCAATCAGGTAAAATTGTAAACGCTTACAACGCCATCTTAATGGCAGATAAAATGTCAACAAAATAAATCTAAGACTATTAATCAAATGGAAGTGTTCCGGCTCTTCCATTTTTTATTTTTAACCAATGAAGAAAATACTATTACTTTCCCTCGTTACTTTTAATTTTGGTTCGCTGATGGCGCAAAGCACTACCTATTGGCAACAACAAGTAGATTATAAAATGGACGTCGTTATGGATGTCAAAAATTATCAATACAAAGGGACTCAGGAGTTAGTTTACACTAATAACTCTAATGACACTTTGAGAAAAGTGTACTACCATTTATTCAACAATGCATTTCAGCCTGGAAGTGAAATGGATGCTAGATTACACACAATTAAAGATCCAGATGCTCGAATGGTAAACAAAGTTACCGTTGATGGTAAAGATGCTAAAGTAAGTCGTATTGAAGGCTTAAAGCCAAATGAAATTGGATACTTAAAAATAACCAACTTCAAACAAGACGGACTTGTTGCAGAAGCTAAAACAGTAGGAACTGTTTTGGAAGTGACTTTGGCTAAGCCAATTTTACCCAACACAAAATCGACTTTTACATTGAATTTTGATGGACAAGTACCTGTGCAAATTCGCCGTTCAGGGCGAAATAATTCTGAAGGAGTTGAGTTGTCAATGACACAATGGTATCCTAAGTTAGCCGAATTTGATTTTGAAGGATGGCATGCCGATCCGTACATCGCAAGAGAATTTCATGGTGTTTGGGGTAATTTTGATGTAAACATCACTATTGATAAGGAGTATGTTTTAGGAGGAACCGGTTACCTACAAAACTCAAATCAAATTGGATTTGGTTACCAAGACGAAGGTGTAGTAGTTGCTATTCCTAAAAAAACAAAAACGTTAACTTGGCATTTTGTAGCTCCTATGGTGCATGATTTTGCTTGGGCAGCAGATAAAAATTACCTACACGATGTAGTGCAAGGGCCTAACGATGTAGCTATTCATTTTCTGTACAAGAACTATCCAAAAACAGTAGAGAACTGGAAAAAGCTACAGCCTATGATGGTTAATGTAATGGATTTTTACAATAAAAATGTTGGAAACTATCCGTACAAGCAATACTCATTTATACAAGGTGGCGATGGCGGAATGGAGTATGCTATGTCTACGCTAATGCTTGGTAACGGTACGCTAGAAGGAATTTATGGCACCGCAACACATGAATTAGGACACTCTTGGTTTCAACATATTTTAGCTTCAAATGAGTCAAAACACCCATGGATGGATGAAGGCTTTACAACCTATATTTCTGATCTTGCAGAGAATGAGTTTTCAGATAAAAAAGTAGCTAATCCTTTTGCCGGTAATTATAGAGCATACTATAGTTTAGTAAATTCTGGTAAAGAACAGCCACAAACTACACATGGAGACCGTTATGACGAAAACAGACCTTATAGTATTTCTTCATACACTAAAGGGAGTTTGTTTTTATCTCAATTGCGTTACGTTATAGGTGAAGATAAATTGGCAGAAACCATTAAAAGATACTACCATGATTTCAAGTTCAAGCACCCAACGCCTAACGATATTAAGAGATCAGCGGAGCGTGTTTCAGGTGCTAATCTAGATTGGTATTTAGTAGATTGGGCACAAACAACAAACACGATTGATTTCGGAATTAAAGCCGTGACTGAAAACGGAAATCAAACTATGATTAGTCTAGAGAGAATCGGTAGAATGCCAATGCCAATTGATTTGTTGGTGGAATACACTGACGGAACAATGGAAAGTTTTTATGTGCCTTTACGAATGATGAATTATGAGAAAGCAAATCCTAATCCAGCAGTAAAAAGAACGGTATTAAATGACTGGACATGGGCACATTCTAACTATGATTTTACTATTGCTAAAGCAAAAGGGACTATCAAAAAAATCACCATTGACCCTAGTGGCTTGATGGCTGATGTGAAACAAGACAATAATGTTTTTAAGCAATAAGCGTTTTTTAAACTAAAGTATAAAAATGAGTGTTACCTACAATGAAGCAGCTAAAGCCATTGAGATAAAAGACGGATTAAAGAGTCATCAATTTTTAATGAAGATTATGATGATAATTCTCCTTATAAATGCAATCTTAAATTTGTCAAATGATAAAATTGCGTTCGGTTTCATGAAAGTATTGTGGCTTGTTCTAGGAATGTTTTCAGCAGTAATTCTGCAAAAATATATTTTAAAAAAAACCGGTAGCGACAAAATACCCGCTGATCAAATTAAAGGGTTAAGCGAAAGTGTTTTCTTGGGACGTAAAAAATACTTTATCATATTGCAAAACGGAAAACAACGCGATTTGCTAGCTGTAAAATCAGATGCTGAATTTGTACAAGTTCGAAAGCTGTTTACGAAAAACGGAATACTCTAATAAAGACTAAGGCTGCAAAATATTTTTTGTAGCCTTTTTTTATAATTAACAGATTTGGTCTATTGCGTTCAAAATTAAGAAACACTAAATTTGTATTAAACGATTGTAGCAACACCATATGAAACCAACTATTACTATTATTGGCGCAGGAATTTCTGGACTATCGGCAGGATTGCATTTGTACCGCAAAGGTTTTAATGTAAAAATAATTGAAGCTAGCGATCGAGTGGGTGGCCGAATCAAAACCGATATAGTTGATGGTTTTAGATTGGATCAGGGTTTCCAGGTTTTACTTACGTCTTATCCTGAGGCAAAAATGCTATTAGATTATGATGCCTTGCAGCTTAAAACTTTTTTGCCAGGAGCGACGGTTTTATACGATGGTGGTCAGTTTGAAATTGCTGATCCGTTCAGGAGACCTTCTGCTTTATTAGCTACGGCTTTTGCACCTGTTGGCTCACTAAAAGACAAGTTGAATACATTTATTTTAAAGAATAAATTAATCGCTAAATCAATTGAAGGGATTTTTGCACAACCCCAAAAGTCAAGTCTAGAACAACTAAGAGACTATGGTTTTAGTGCTAAAATGATCAACCGTTTTTTTAAGCCGTTTTTCTCGGGTATTTTTCTCGAAAATAATTTGGCTACGCCCAATAGGATGTTTGATTTTGTCATGAAAATGTTTTCAGAAGGCGACGCTGCCATTCCGGCTTTGGGTATGGAAGAAATTCCAAAACAATTAGCCAAGCAGTTGCAGGAGGATGCGTTTATCTTTAATACAAAGGTTGTAGATATTCAAGCAAATACAATTATTACAACTACCGGTGAGCAAATCCAATCGGATATTGTTATTTTGGCAACAGAGGCAACAGCCTTGATTTCTAAATATAAAACCACAACAGAAACCAAGCATCACTCAGTTACTAATGTTTATTTTGAAGCAAAAGTAGCGCCGTCAAATAAGGCAGTTGTTATTTTGAATGCTTCAGAGAAAGACAAAATAGTCAATAACTTGACTGTTATGACTAACGTAAGCACTGCATATGCGCCTGCAGGAAAAGTGTTGGTTTCAGTTTCATGCAATGGCTTTCTTGATTTTAATGATGAAGAATTAACTCAAAAAATTAAAACCGAATTGCAACCGTGGTTCGGGAAACAAGTCGAGGATTGGTCACATATTAAAACCTATAAAGTAAAGTACGCATTGCCTCAGCTGGCTGTTCTAAAAGATGATTTGACAATTGCAGATATGAAAATTAGCGACAATTTATATTGCTGTGGGGATCATTTAATGAATGGTAGCATTAATGCAGCCATGAAATCAGGACGTTTGTTGGCTGATTTGATTGCGAAGGGGTAAGGATAAGCCTAATATGTTTATCTTATCTTTTATTAAATATCACTAAAAGCGGGTATTGTGATTTGTAAATAATTGCTTATATTTATTCAATAATAAATAAATAAAAAAAAATATGACAACAAACCAACAAACCAACAAACCAACAAACCAACAAACCAACAAATAAGATAAGGTGCAAAATTGTCTTCTTGATTATTCCTTTTTTATTGTGTTTCGTGCAGTCTTGTAGTACAGAAGATCTGGTATTAGAACAGCAATCGAATATTGAAACAGTATCCAAAACTGAAGCAGTATCATTTGTAAAAGGCCTACACTATCTGCAGAGTAGCACAGCTAAAAGTAGTGCATTGGAAAATGACTTTGACTTTGATAAAATTACCCAAGAAAAGCTAACAAATACATCAGAGTTATTGACTGTTATTCCAATAAAAACAAAAATAAAAAATCAACGACGTCGTGCTCTTTTTTTACGAGTAGGAACGAATATTGAATCAATGATTTATCACGAGTTTGCTGAGGCTTCATCCACACAAAATTCTTTTGATGGTATCGTACTAATGACATGGCTAAATGGCGACTTTATCCGAGCCTATCGTTTAAAAAACAATAAGTACGTTATTGAGCTGGTACCAAATAACAAAACTAAATCTAGTCAAAAAGCAACTCAACTGACAAGTCGAACTATTGATGGTGGAGAGTTAAATGAAGTAGTAATATCTAATAATTTTAAAAACCCTACCACTTATGTTTCTCTCAATGAGATGGGCGCAGAAGTACCAATAACAATCAGTTGGGACGCACTGGGTAGTGGTGGTACATCAGGTGATGATGGATCGAATGAGGCAGAACCTGCGGTAGTACCGGACCCTTGTTTAATTGCAAAAGATGTGACACAAGATGCTCTAGAATTTACTTTTCTTTCCGCTACATCTAATATACAAATTGCTAGTTCAGACGGATTAGAACATAGTATTACTTTGGGAAGAGATGCAAGTGGTATAACTCAATCACCAATTCGGACTGGCGGACAAAATGCCGTTGCGGTCAACACTTCTTGGCCAGGAGCATTTGCGTCACTACATAATCATCCGAATAAAACGCATCTATCTGCAGGTGATATTTATTCTATTATAAAATTGAACACAATGAATAGTAATTTTAACACTTCATATATTTTAACAAACGGACAATTATATGCAATAATTGTTAATGACTTTTGAAAGCTGCAAGCCTTTGCTACTGCTTATCCTGCGGATCAATTATCAGGTTTTAATCCTGAATTTCCTGATTTTTTATTTAATCAGTTACAGGCACTTGTGACATCAATGGGTTCTAGTATTGATGGGAAGACAGAGGCAATTGCATATGTTTTAAATCAATATAACGCAGGCCTAACTGTTCTTAAGCAAAACAACAGTGGTGAATTTGAGCCCATCAAGCCTGAGGAAACCACAAATTCTGACGGAACGAAATCTTACACAACAAAACCTTGTAACTAATACTAAAAGTAAAAACATGAAAAACACACTTAAAATTATCGCAATATTATTTCTACTGTTGAACTTTAGTTGCAAAGCGCAACAATTGATTCAAACAACAAAAGATGTGCATCAATTAAAAATGAATAACCAACAGTTCATTAATAGACCTCTTAAGGAACTACTTAAAGAACTAAAACCTCAAATAAAAGCCGCATGGGGAAATAATGAAGGAGGAAATCAATTTTTTTCTTTTAAATTTATAGATCAAGATGAAATTAAACGTAAGTCTATCAAAGATAATTCTGTCGGATTGTATGTTTATGTCAAGGAAAATTTAGATTGGGATTTTGACAAAAGAGTAAAAGGTAAAGAATATTTATGGACAAAAGAAGACATAACGAAATATGGTAATCTTACCGTAATTCGTATTAAAGTAATAGGTGAAGATTAGTAGATTTAATTAATTATTTTTAATTAAAAATGATTATGAATTTATTAATGTAAATGCAACTATAGTTATTGATGATTAATTTGCCTCGATAAGGTAAAGTTGCTCTAATTCTCTTACTGATTTAATTGTTTCCAATACTTACGGTGGATTAGGTTATTCTCACTTTATAAGTCTAATAAAAGATAATAAAACTTGCGGTTCTACAGGAAAATGTGGTATCACAACAATTAGGAAAACAAACAGTTTAACCCCAGGCAATAAACTATTTAGTAATGGTTTAATTAATGATAATTTTTATAATGGACCATCAAACTGTATGTAATCATGAAAAAAATATTTAGTGGTGTAGTTTTTTATCTCTCATTTTCCATATTTGGGCAATCCAAAGAAAGTGATTTTTTCAACTTTTATAAAGAAGGGAATAAGTACAAGAAACCCGTGAAATATGTGCTTTTTGATAGTGATGCAGGAGATATTAAAAAAGAAGTTGATGATAAAACCTATTTTTATATGGGAGGAGAAACGTTTATTTTTGATTCCAAAATCAACAAATTGGATCATTGTACGACTGATCAAACGAAATTCACAATAAGTAAATCAAAGGACTTACAAGAAAAAGCATATCTTTTTTATAAAGAAAAAAAGCAATTAGAAGAGAAAAAATTGAAACTAAAAACTCCCATTCCTTATCCTGTAACTGATTTTAGTCGTTACTTTAAAATATTTGTATTAGAAAAAACGAATCAAAATACACTGCTAAAATGTGAAGTTGATTGGATATATTCTACTTTTTAAAAACGAAAGAGCAGTATGTTTTAGCCTAATATTAAAATAGTAACTATAATTTGATCCCCACTAAAACCAAAAAAAGTCTAATGTAAAAATTAGACTTTTTTTGGTTCTGTTTTAAGAGAGCTATTTCAAATGCTCTAGCATATCTTTAGTCATGCTTTCTAAATCAAATTGGTGTTTCCATCCCCAATCAGCTCTGGCGCTACTGTCATCAATGCTTGCAGGCCAGCTGTCAGCTATTTTTTGACGAAAGTCAGGCTCGTAGGTAATCGTAAATTCGGGAATATGTTTGGTGATTTCGGCAGCAATCTCTGTTGGTGTAAAACTCATCGCGGCGAGATTATATGAGGATCTAATTTTTATTTCTTCTACTGGTGCTTGCATAATTTTTATAGTTGCCGCAATAGCATCGTCCATGTACATCATTGGCATTTTAGTTTCTGATGACAGGAAACACTCATACGTTTTATCGGCTAGTGCTTTGTGAAAAATATCCACAGCATAGTCTGTAGTTCCACCACCAGGAGGCGATGACCAACTTATCAAACCTGGATATCTTATGCTGCGCACATCGACGCCAAAGATATTGTGGTAGTACTCGCACCATCTTTCGCCTGCTTGTTTACTGATTCCGTATACTGTAGACGGCTCCATGATGGTGTATTGTGGTGTGTTTTCTTTTGGGGTTGTCGGACCAAAAACGGCTATACTCGACGGCCAAAATATTTTTTTGATCTTTCCGGCTTTCGCCAAATTCAAAACGTGAAACAACGAATTCATATTTAAGTCCCAAGCAAAAGCAGGATTTTTCTCGGCAGTTGCTGATAATAAAGCAGCCATCAAGTACACATCAGTAATTTGATGTACTTCTACTAAATGCTCAATTTGGTTGAAATCTAAAGCATTAATTACTTCAAAGGGTCCAGCATTAACCACATCAATGTTTAATTTACGAATATCCGAAGCGATTACATTATCGGTTCCGTAAATTTTTCGTAGAGAATGCGTTAACTCGGTGCCTATTTGTCCACAAGCACCTATAATTAAGATTTTTGTACTCATTTTTTGATTGAATTTTAGGTAGCTAAGATAACGTTTTCGTATAGATCTGAAACACTTGTGAACGGGTTTGCATTTTGTACAATTAAAAACTTAAAATCGTTAATTTATGTAGCTTTTTTTGCCTTTATGATGCAAAAAATGCAGGGATTAGAATTGATTGGTAATTCCTGTTTTGCAATCTATAATTATAAATTTACTTTGTAACTTTGTGCTTTAACGAAAATACGATGAAATTTAAATTATCCTACTTCCTTTTTCTTTTTGTTCTACTTGTTTCGTGCAAGGATGACAACCAAAAGCGGGAGGCCGAAAATGAAAAAGACGCCAAAAAAAAGGAGGTCATTTTTTCGAACATCAACAAAGGATGGGTTTTTTATGATACACCTATAAACGAAACTGCCGAAGCTAGCGTTACAACCTGGACCGCATTACGTTTATTTATTGCGGAGTTGGCTCAAAAACCCAAAAAAACTATTGGTGCTTTTCAACAAAAGTCGACAGCGATTTCTAAAAAAGCGATGGCATTGACCGAAAACATTCCGACTCAGTTTGATGTGCTTCCAATTAAAAGTAGAATTTCAGTATTGATTACCAAGGTGCGCATGCTCGATTTATACATGCATCTCGATAAAATCCCAGACGATAAAGTAGTGGTTTCGATCGCCGAAATCAATAAAGAGTTGGCCTCTTTGCAGCGCCAAATGGATAAAATTGTCGAGAAAAGTAAGATACCAATTGAGCAAGGAGAATCTGAATTAATAAAAATGATGGACCCTGCAAGAGCGATTCCAACACAACCCCTTATTGACCCAAACACACCAAAAGTTGAGTAAAGCTGCCCTTTTCAAAATCTTTGATAGTTCTCCAAAAATCCAACAGATTGTAGATCGTTTACAGGAGCAAAATCCCGTAAAATTACATTTAGATGGTTTAATAGGCTCGTCCATTTCAATTGTGGTGCATTCGCTTTTTAAAAAAGCCGAACATCCGTTTTTAATTGTTTTAAACAACAAAGAGGAAGCGGCATATTACCTTAATGATCTTGAGCAATTGATAGGGGAACAAGATGTTTTGTTTTATCCAGGCTCTTTTCGTCGTCCGTACCAAATTGAAGAAACTGACAATGCTAATGTTTTGCTTCGCGCCGAAGTATTAAACCGCATCAATTCGCGTAAAAAACCTGCGGTTATTGTTAGCTATCCCGAAGCCTTGTTTGAAAAGGTAGTTACACGAAAGGATTTAGATAAAAACACACTTAAAGTTACTGTAGGGGATAAAATATCAATTGATTTTATTAACGAAGTTTTATTTGAATACGAATTTAAAAGAGTTGATTTTATAACAGAGCCAGGCGAGTTTTCGGTTCGAGGTGGAATCGTTGATGTGTTTTCGTTTTCGAATGACAATCCGTACCGAATCGAGTTTTTTGGTGATGAGGTCGAAAGTATTCGGTCGTTTGATGTGGCAACACAATTGTCGATCGAAAAACAAAAAAAGATTACCATTATCCCTAATGTCGAAAACAAAGTTTTTCAAGAAAATAGAGAGTCTTTCTTAGACTATATTTCTGAGAAAACGGTGATTTTTATCCAAAACACGGAGGATTTATTTTTGCAATTAGACAAGCAATTTGCTAAAGCCGAAGAAGCTTTTGAGAAATTATCCAAAGATATTAAGCACGCTACTCCAGAACAATTGTTTTTGAATCAAACTAGTTTTATAAAAAGAGCTTTAGATTTCTCGGTAGTCGAACTAGGTTCAAAAGCTGTTTTTAGAACCATGAAAAAGTTCGAGTTTCATTTGCAGCCACAACCATCTTTCAACAAACAATTTGATTTGTTGCTGAATAATTTGAGTGAGAATCATTTTAATGGCTACAAGAATTATTTATTTTGTTCTAATGAAGCTCAGGCAAAGCGCTTTCATGATATTTTTGAAACTTTGGACGAAGCCAATTCTGAGAATGTTCGCAAGCAGTATCATACAATTGTAATGCCTTTGTATCAAGGTTTCATTGATGAAGAAAACCAAGTTATTTGCTATACCGATCACCAAATTTTTGAACGATACCATAAGTTTAATATCAAAAACGGCTATTCCAAAAAGCAGAATATTACTTTAAAGGAATTAACCACACTCTCTGTAGGAGATTACGTAACGCATATCGATCACGGTATTGGTCGTTTTGGCGGATTGCAAAAAATTCAGGTCGAAAACAAAACTCAGGAAGCCATCAAGCTAGTGTATGCTGATAATGACATTGTGTATGTGAGCATTCATTCACTACACAAAATCTCAAAATACAATGGTAAGGACGGTACGCCTCCTAAAATTTATAAATTAGGATCGAATGCGTGGAAGGTTTTAAAACAAAAAACCAAAGCGAGAGTTAAGCACATAGCATTCAATTTGATTCAGCTGTATGCGAAGCGACGACTAGACAAAGGCTTTCAGTTTGCGCCTGATAGTTACTTACAAAACGAATTAGAAAGTTCGTTTATATACGAAGATACGCCAGATCAGATGAAATCTACGGCTGAGGTAAAAGCCGATATGGAAAGTGACCGACCTATGGATCGATTAGTTTGTGGTGATGTAGGGTTTGGTAAAACAGAGGTAGCAATTCGAGCTGCATTCAAAGCGGTTGATAATAGTAAGCAAGTTGCGATTCTAGTTCCTACAACAATTTTAGCGTATCAGCATTACCGCACTTTTACAGAGCGTTTAAAGGACATGCCGGTTTCTATTGGATATTTAAATCGTTTTAGAACCGCTAAACAAAAAGCAGAGACTCTAAAAGCATTAGCTGAGGGAAAGCTAGATATTGTTATAGGTACGCACCAATTGGTGAATAAAAATGTTGTTTTTAAAGATTTGGGTTTACTGATAGTTGATGAGGAACAAAAATTTGGTGTAAACGTAAAAGATAAATTAAAAACCATCGCTGCTAATGTAGATACGTTAACACTGACAGCAACGCCTATCCCGAGAACCTTACAGTTTTCATTGATGGCTGCACGTGATTTATCAGTAATCACAACGCCGCCGCCAAACCGTTATCCTATTGAAACGAATGTGGTAGGATTTAGCGAAGAGCTAATTCGCGATGCGATTTCGTACGAAATTCAGCGTAACGGACAAGTGTTTTTTATCAATAATCGTATTGAGAATATCAAAGAAATTGCTGGTATGATTCAGCGTTTGGTTCCCAATGCGAGAGTTGGTATCGGTCACGGACAAATGGACGGGAAAAAACTAGAGGAATTGATGTTGGCTTTTATGAATGGAGAATTTGATGTTTTGGTAGCCACCACTATTATTGAAAGTGGTCTTGATGTTCCTAATGCCAATACTATTTTTATCAATAACGCCAATAATTTTGGGTTGTCGGATTTGCATCAAATGCGAGGACGTGTGGGTCGAAGTAATAAAAAAGCATTCTGTTATTTCATCTGTCCGCCTTATTCAGCTATGACAGATGATGCCAGAAAACGAATTCAAGCACTGGAACAATTTAGTGAGTTGGGCAGCGGATTTAACATCGCCATGAAAGATTTAGAGATTCGAGGTGCAGGAGATTTATTAGGTGGTGAGCAATCGGGTTTTATCAACGAAATAGGATTTGATACCTATCAAAAAATCATGAACGAAGCCATCGAAGAATTGAAAGAGAATGAGTTCAAAGATTTATACCCTGAAGAAAATAATATCGAGACCAAGGAATATGTAAAAGACTTGCAAATTGACACTGATTTTGAGTTGTTATTCTCAGATGAATACATTAACAATATTAGCGAACGACTGAGTTTGTACAATGAATTGGGTGCGGTTAAAAACGAGGAAGAATTAATTGTTTTCCAAAATAAATTAATTGACCGTTTTGGGCCTATGCCACCTCGAGCTATCGCGCTGATGAATAGTATTCGGATTAAGTGGATTGCAACCGGAATCGGAATCGAAAAACTGGTAATGAAGCAAAGTAAGATGATTTGTTATTTTGTCTCTGATCAGCAATCTGATTATTACCAGTCAAAACGCTTTAGAAAGGTTTTGGATTTTGTACAAAAACGGACAGACATTTGTAAAATGAAAGAGAAACAAACACCAAATGGATTGCGCTTATTGCTAACTTTTGATGATGCAAAAACGACTAGAAAGGCATTGGAGATGATGCAGCTATTGGGAGGAGAATGATCTTGCTTCTCTAAATTTTTTAGTTATTGCCTTATTACAGGTCTGAACTTATAAAAAGAAGTTAAATCATTTACTGCTAGTAGGTTTAGTCTTTTGGATTTTATTATATTTGATACAAATAATTTGGATATGAATATTACAGCCGAAAAATCGTTTTTAATTGACTTGCTACAAAATAGCACTGATGTTGAATTTCTTCATAAAGTAAAACGTTTTATTTTAAAAGAAATGGATACTAATGAATCATCGCCTAAAAACAGTGATTTACTGAATTTGAATTCAAGTACTGGCCTAAACGATGTAGATAATGAGAGTCCGCTTGAGGTTCAAAAAATTATTGAAGTTTGGACAGATTACACGCAATATTTTAGATCTTCACCCA
>Ga0206125_10003838_pt1 | contig 13904 bp, 14 predicted proteins | sample Helgoland_Spring_4_FD_148598 | JGI IMG/M metagenome (GOLD analysis project Ga0206125, IMG submission 148598) | Pelagic subsurface seawater microbial communities from Kabeltonne, Helgoland, North Sea - Helgoland_Spring_Bloom_20160331_1 | ecosystem: Environmental > Aquatic > Marine > Epipelagic ... | reverse complement strand
TGTTATAACAGATTTCCTATACTTCAATGGAAAAACCAAATGATACAACAATAAAGTTTTATTATGCCTTTTGAAAATATGCTCTCCCATCTCTCGAAAGTACACTTTTTCAAAGTGTTATGAAAAACTCTCTGTTTTTCATACTTTTAAGCTAAACCCCGACGCAGAGCGTCGAGGAATTCTTTAGATTAAATAGTATGAGTAATTCAAATATTATTGATGTTCTTATTGAGAATATCAAAACCGACCAAGAATTGTTAAAAGAAGCGGAACAAGCTATCGAAGAGGCAAAGGAAAATAAACGAGAAGTACTAGAGCGTCTTAAAGATTATCGTAAAGATTTATTGGTACTCTCAAAGTACACAAATGATGAGCATAAAAAACAAATTGAAGAACTCGGATTTGATCTTTCTGAATCGAGTAGTGGACTCAATCAAGTCGCACAAATTACCTTAGACATCATCTTGAAAACTAAGGATAACAAGTTGACCAATGAGGCTTTGTACAATGCTTATGTAAAAAGTCTAAAAAACCCATCGGATGCGGTAAGTTATACCGAGTTCAACATCAAGTGCCGTTCACTTTTTAACACACAACGATTACTTAGAACCAAAGGAAAAGACACTAAATCTTCAAAAGATGATGTAATTTCTTTAAATGGAAAACCTCTTGAAAAAGTGGCTGATAAACCAAAAAAGAAATAGCTATGAGTGATAACAGTTTTGATGTTTTCTATGATAAAGAGAAAGCAATGCGCCAAGCATTATGGTTGAGTTTTAAAAACAGAATTACCAAGACCGAATTTGGTGTTGTTCGTTACAAGAACAATACATGGGCAGTTATTGAATCAGAAGTTGCAGATAGTGTAGGTTTTCCTTTTGAAAAGATGTCTCGTGATTATTCTGACATCAGTTATGACATAATCCGTGATATTAAAATGGATGAAGAACCACTTCAACATTTAGAAGAACTCTTGGGAGTATTCTCAGTTATGGACGGTGAGTTATTACGTTATATACTTCATGCTAAGATTCCTCTTGAAAAGTTGATCCGTTATGAATTAGCAATCAGAGGGTTTGATAAGAATCATGTTTGGTGTGGTTTTGAGAAAGCTGAAGATGTTTGGTTGAAATAGTTTAATAAAAATAGGCACTTCATTTCTTTGGAGTGCCTTTATCTTTTTTGTATTTTTCTTTAATCTAAAGAATTCCTTGATGCTCAGTATTGGGGTAGTTTATTAAAAATTTAAAAATGAACAGAAAATTAATTCAGTTTTTATTAATACTAAATGTATTAGCGATTCAATCTTGCTCAAAGATTAATTACTTGGAAAAGTGTTGGGAAAAACAAGTTAAACCAATTCAAGAAGAACTTACAGAGATTTCTTTTAAAGAAAAACGAAATCAACTAGGTCACAATTCTCAACCTTGGGAAAAATCAAAATATTCTGTCATTGGAAGAATTTGGATTGGAGGCAATAAATTTTTAAAACTTGACACGATTATTACAAGTAGAGGAAACAAGTATTTTTCAAAAACAAATTATTCCAATGACATATTACTCTATCAAGATTATGGTGAAAATAAATTAGCTTCGGTAACAAAAGATATGGTTTTTGAAGAGCTTATTAAATCTGCACGATATTCACCTATTAATCTTATTGAATACTTTATAAATAATCAATCTTTAGTCTCAGAGGAAACTAATCAAGAATACACGATTTACTCATTGAATACTGAAGATAAAGAAATAGATATATGGATTGATAATAAAAAGTTTCTTGTTACAAAAATTACGCATTTGTATAATCATGATTTATACGGTGATGTAAAGACCACATATTCTTATTCAAATTATAAAAACTTACATGACTCTCTATGGTATGCAAACAAAATTGGTATTAAGAAAATTAATGGGAAAATAGTAGATGAGGTTATTTTGGATACTCTTAAAATATCTGATGATAGAGAATTAAAACTAATCAATAAACCTGAAGGCTACAAAATACAAGAGTCAACAGAAATCAATAAACCTAAAATAAAGGTAAATCAATACAATGAATTTATTCATCTTATTGAATTAGAACATACGGACGATAGAGTAATGGTTGTTGAATTTGATGAATTTTTACTAGTTGCAGAAGCTCCTTTGAATAGTGATAATGGAGAACTCATAATCATTGAAGCTAGAAAAATAGCTCCAAGTAAGCCAATAAGATATTTTGTTTTTGGTCACCATCATCAACACTATTTGGGAGGCTTAAGAGCATTTGTTCATAAAGAAGCAACAATAATCTGTACAGAAATAAATAAAGAATATGTTGAGTTTATAGCGAATGCCCAACACGCTATTAAGTCAGATAGTTTACATTTATACCCGAAGCCACTAAAAACAGAAATAGTAAAAGACAATATTTCTATTGGAGAGAAAAATAAGATGATAATTTATTTTATTGGAGAGAAATCAAAACACACTAAAGATTATTTAATATACTATTTTCCAGACCAAAATTTATTGTTTCAAGATGACTTATGCTGGATACCTAAAGAGGGGGAAATCGGAAAAGCGAGAGATAGACAAGCAGGCCTATATCATGCGATAAAAGAGTTAAATTTAGAAGTAGATACTATTATTCAGTCATGGCCTGTTAAAGACTATGGTGTAAAGACGATAATTCCATTTAAAGACTTGGAAACTTCTATGGGAAGGAAAAAGTAAATCGATGTAAAGTGTGTTAGGTGAATAATTTACAGGCTCTTAAAAGTATTCGATTTATATCAGGCGAAATTTTAAATTTAATAGCAATAAAAGAATAAATAGCTGTAATCAATATAGCTTTAAGTGCAATGTTAATAATAGGGTGGAAAGAAAAATCCCAAAAGTAGAACGATAAAAAAAGTAAACCTATTAGAGTAATAAGGATAAAGGTTTTTGGTGTTGTGGGAATCATACCTAGCTTATACTTTACAATAAGTAATTTTATAGAGTTAAATATTAAAATTACCAGTAAGGTAGCTAAAGCGAGTCCATCAGTTCCATAAATATCAAATAACCAAACATTTAAAAAGTATACTGATAAAGCCATTCCTAAGTTTAATGGCAATACAATTCTATAAAATGAAGAATTATTAATGATTGCACCATTGTTTCCTAAATACATTGTAAACATTTTTGCCCCAGAAATCATTAAAACAACCATTTCTCCCCCAGCATAACCCTTTTCTGGCATTAGTTTAAATAATTCGTGGACTCCACAATTTACAAGTAAGAAAAAAAGCCCGCTCATTAATAATAAATTAATAGAACTTTTCTTGTATAGATTCTCTACCTCTTTAGTGTTGCCATCATTAATTGTTTTAGAGGTTATAGGTTGTAAGATTTGTGACATTGCTCTCCCAGGCACCTCAATAACACTTCCGATAAAAACAGCAACTGCATAATATGCAGCAAGTTCAACTTTTTCTTTGCTAGGAATCATAACTTTATCAATATCTAACAAAATTGCACCTGCACTTCCTGCTAAGAGCATATACAAAGAATACCTAAATACTTCTTTGAAATTTTCAGGTAATTTAAAACTAAAACTAGGAGAATATATACAAAGGGCATAGATCATCATTACAATAGACCTTAGTAAATAAGCACCAGTTAGAAAATAAATAAATTGGGGTTTGCTTATTAAGTCAAAACCAACAGCTAATAATAGAATTAATACAACAGCCCTATTCCAGAATTCCTTTAAAAAATTTCCAAAAACTGACTGCATTTGTACCTTGACCCAAGAGAAAAACACTTCGAAATATGTACATGAAATAGCAACAACAAATATGACAAATGTATAATCTCTGAGAATAATATTTTCTTTAGATATATGGTTGCTTACTTGCTCATAAAACTCCGAAACAAGAAAAGCTATTGGCAACGCTGTTAATAATGGCAGCAATAAAACAACAAATAAAAACTTATCTTTTTCTGCTTTAGATTTATAAGATGAAAAAAACTTAACCACTGTATGATGAACTCCTAACGCAGTAAGCGGCATAATAATGTTTGAAGCTGACAAGAGAAAAACAACAACCCCATAATATTTACCTTGTAAAATTTCAGGATAAAATATTATGGTATTTATTCCTCCTACAATAAAGGCCGAGTATATGATTATACTATTTTTAAAGGATTGTTTTATTACTATTCCCAATTCTAATTTTACTTATTTAGCGTATGCTTTTTTATTTGGTGCAATATAGCTCTTTATACAAGGAGAAAATTAACGTTCAAATATTTGTTTTAGTTGATAAAAAAATCGTTCAATTAACCTTAAATCTTCAGTGATAATTTCTGCAACTCCTGTCATTTCTTGTTTGAATACAATTTCTTTTTTATATGAAGTTATAAGTTTGTCAGATAATTTTACATCTATACTATAAAGTCCCTTTTCATCAGGAATAAGAGAAATATTCTTAACAATACCATTCAGAATCCCAAATTCAGTACTTGGATAATTATCCAGTTTAATATTAACACTTTGATTGATTTTTATTTTTCCTGAGTTTTGAGCGGGAGTTTTTAATTTTGCAATAAATGAGGAGCTTTCACTTGGTATAACGGTAAATACTAAGTCACCTTGATTAACTGTTTGATTGATATTCCAGACATCCAAAAAAGAAACTTTTCCATCAATATTTGATTGTAAAACAAAACGATACTCCCAATCTCTTATTGATTTTTTAAGTTGATTGAAAGATTGTATTACATTTTTCAACAATACCATTTCTTCTTTCAATTTATTAATCTCAGTTCCTCTAGAATTTTTTCTAGCATTTATTATCGCTTCCTGTATTTGAGAAATGGAAAACTCAAAATTTTTATAACTACGCTTCGTTTGTGCATATTCTAATTGTATATTCTCATAAGCTTGTGCTGAGATTACACCTTTATCAAATAGAGTTTTATTTCTATCTAAATCTTTCTTTTTAAAATTTAACTCAGTTTTATTTATCTCCTTCTGTGACCGTAAGCTTCTCAGTCTTCTATTTAATTCTGAAATGGAAAACCTATTTGCATTTGCCTCATTTGAAAAGGGTTTTAATTGCTTGTTTAGTTGATATTGAATGTAGCTATTCTCAAATAAAGCATACTGAGATTCTATGTCTCCTAAAAAAAGGATTGGTAGTTCATCTAATGGAAAAGAGAATGAATTATTACTAATTGAAATAGTATCAATAATTGATTTTAATTTAAAAATATCTTTATAGTTTGCGGTATTCTCAATAATAGCTAATGGTTGATTTACTTTAACTAAAGCATTGTTTTTAATAAGAATTGTACTGATTTTTCCTCTTGTTTTAGCATATTCCTTTTGAGGTGGTATTTCAGTTGTGATAATTACTTGAGATCTAATAACATCAGGGTATTTTATTAACCATGTAGCTAAGAAGATTAGAGAAATAACAATGAAGATCGTTGTTATTCCCCATTTAAGAAAAATATTGGGTTGCCTTCCAAGTATTTCTCTTATCTGTTCACTATGTGTGTCTATTTCATCAATTTTCATAATTAATTTCCTAGTTCTAATTGATCTTTTACCAATCTAAAATATACTCCTTTATTATTTACAAGGTCAATGTGATTCCCTTCTTCTATGATTTCTCCTTTATCCAATACAATAATGTTATCTGCATTTTTAACTGTGCTTAGCCTATGAGCTACCACTACAACTGTTCTATTTTCAAAGAATGTATTTAATTTTTTCATAATCTGACTCTCATTTGTTGAATCAAGAGCACTTGTTGCTTCATCAAAAAACAGATAATCAGGATTTTTATATATAGCTCTAGCTATTAATATTCGTTGTTTTTGACCTCCACTAATACCCATTCCACTGTCACCAATTTTGGTGTTATACCCCATCGGAAGAGATTCGATAAAAGATTCAATATTTGCAATTCTCACGGCATTTAAAAGTCGCTCCTTATCAATCAATCCTTCAGAATCTGACTCAGTTATATTACGAGCTATAGTATCTGAAAAAATATAACCTTCCTGCATAACAGAACCACATTTTGATCTCCAAAAAGAAACACTTAAGTTATTGAAAGCAGTATTACCAACTTTTATTGAGCCATGGGTTGGATCGACAATTCTCAATAAATGTTTTATAAGTGTGGTCTTACCACTTCCACTAGCTCCAACAATAGCGGTAACTTTTCCTTCAGGAATTAAGAAGTTTACATTTTTAATAACTAATGGAGAATGCTTACTACCGTACCTAAAACTTAAATTATCTACATATATGGATTTATTACTAGGTAATTGTTTGATATTATCTTCCTTCTTATTTTCTTCATCTTCTTGTAAGTGAACATCAGAAATTCTTGCTATACTAATCTGTGTATCTTGAGCAGATTGAATGAATGTTATTAAGCTATTCACAGGTACATTTAATTGTCCTAAAATGTACTGTACAGATAGCATTGCTCCTAAAGTTAGTTCTCCATCAATAACACTTTTAGCAGCTAAAAATGTTATGATAATATTTTTCAGCTGATTAATGAAAGAACCCCCAATATTTTGAGTCTGTTGTAAGGCTAAGCTTTTGATTGAGACCTTATATAATCTTGCTTGAATCGTTTCCCACTCCCATCTTCTCCGTCTCTCAGATCCATTAAGTTTAATTTCTTGCATTCCATTTAAAAGTTGTACGACACTACTTTGATTTCCAGAAGCTAAGTCAAAACGTTTGTAATCGAGTTCCTTTCGTTTTTTAAGAAAAAGAAATGTCCAACCTAAGTATAGTAGAGTACCGACAGAGAAAACAGTAAAAATAGTTGTATTATAATAAGCTAGTACAAGTGTAAAAACTAAAATATTTACAAAAGAAAACAATGCACCTAAAGTCGATGACGATAGAAAATTTTGAATTCTTGTGTGATCTTGTATCCGTTGTAACAGGTCGCCAATATTTTTTCTATCAAAAAATAAGACAGGAAGTTTCATGAGCTTCATTAAAAAATCAGATAGCAAGCGAATATTAATTCGACTCGTCATGTGTAACATTAACCAATCTCTAATGATTCTAATAGAAGTAGTACTAACAAAAAAGACTAATTGAGCAATGAGAATGAGGTATACAAAATTTAAATTTTGATAATTAATCCCGTAATCTACCACCGCTTGTGTTAAGAATGGCATAGCCAATTGTAACAAGGTTATAATAAATAGTCCTAAAAATATCTGAAGAAGAATCTTTTTGTACTTCTTGAAATATGGAAATAAGAAGTTAAACCCTATACTTTTGGTAGTAATGTCATCACTAGTTTTATAAAATTCTGGCGTAGGTTCAAGTAATAAAACTGACCCTTCAGAGTGGGTGTTTTTTCTTTTATTTGGAATCCACCCATCTAAAAACTCCTCTTTGTTATATTTTATTAAACCATGAGCTGGGTCAGAAACATATACATTATCATCTTTAATTTTATATACAACAACAAAATGTCTCTGTCTCCAGTGTGCTATACAAGGCAAAGGAGCCTCTTTAGCGAGTGTTTCATAGGTTATGTTAGCACCGAGAGATTGCATTCCTATAATTTCAGAAGCCTCAGCAATACCTCCATAAGATGAACCTTGCTGAGTGATATGTGCTTTCTCTCTTAAAAAATCAATACTATAAATTTTGCCATAAAACTTAGCTATTATTTTTAAGCATGTAGGACCGCAATCTTTTAAATCTAATTGCTTGTAAAAAGGGAATTTACCTTTGTTCATTAATTGCAATTTTTTGATATCGCTCCAAATATTTCCTGTTCGTAAACTGCATGGAATAACTCTACATAAGGATCGTAGGATTTAAACCCTTTTCTTATTAATTCAAGTGATTGAGTAAAAGAAAGACAAGCATCCGTATTTTCCTCAATTTTAGCTAAAGCTAATCCTTTGAAATAATATGCTCCAGAACATTTATCATAATTCTTAATAACTCTTTGAAATTCCTCTATGGCTTCTGTATTTTTATTTAAGTAGAATAGTGTTATTCCTCTATTCAAAAAAATTTGATAATCTATCCAATTTTCATCATGTTCTTCAAGTCCATATTTTATTGAAAGATTAAACTCTTCTAGGGCTAAATCATAATTACCTAATTCCTTGTAAGCTAACCCTTTTAAATAGTGAATACATTCACCCATTGGGTAGTCTGAAAAATTAGGAGTTAAATCGTCATATCTTTCTAAAATATCTAGTGCCTTTTTGTACTCATGATAGTAGTACAGCAAGACCCATCCATAGTAAGCTCCCATTTCATTAGGGTTAATTGCATAAGCTTTTTCTAAAGCATCGATAGCAATACTATAATTTCCATTTTTAGTATTTTGGACAGATATAGCATGGTAAATATTTTCTTTAGGATTTTTTATTTTAGATAATGCAAATTCCATTATCGTATTTCCTCGCTCGTCGTTACCGTAATTTATATCAATTGATCCAGCCCCAATCATTAACTTAAATAGTAATTGATTAAAAACAATCCCCAAAATAATTACTGAAACACTAAAAAAGATAAATGTCCTCAGTAATCGTTTCTTCCATTTTCTCTTCTTCATTTTGGTAAAATATCTATTAATTTACCTTTCATAAGTTTAAAAGCAAAAAACTTATAACTATTGATAGGTTTTCCCTGTTCGTGGGCTGGAACCCAATCCCTTAAACTCTTGGTAAGGTAAAGTAATTGTTCAGTAAACTCTCCATCTACAACAGTATCTTTATAATCCAGCGTGTAATTGCTCATAATAAAATTCCCAGTTTCTCCTTTACAATTAACATCAAATCTAATTTTTACTATTCCAGAATAATTTATTTTTTTTGAGGATTTGTAGTTGTCGAAAAAGTATTTTTTAACCTTGTAAAAACCTCCTTTATATTCAAGAGCTGGATAATAATATGGTCTTTTATCACCAGAACATAATTCAAATTCTGAATTACTATTCGAACTACAACTAAAAAATATTATGACTAAAAATAGTTTAATTAATTTTCTCATTTAATGGGTTAAGTTCTGCAAATTTAGAATAAGTAAAATTATAAGGTTGATTCGACATATTTAATCCCGTTAGCTTTTCTCTCCATTTTTGAGAAACTTCTTTGTACTTACGTTTGATTTCTAGGTATACTTCTTTACCCTTTAGAGTAAAAATATCATTAATTGACTCAATATTATCAATCTCATTGTTCTCAATAAGATCAATATCTTGATAACACTTTCCAATGTAAAATAAAAGGCGAGCTTCTACTTCATGTAGGTTCCGACTATACTTATTTTTTTCGTAGTCGAGAAATGCATCTAAACAAATAAAAGTAGTATAGTATGTATACAATGCATGAAAAATAACGTATATATTTCTAGTCTCAGTAGTATTATTTCCTAGATGTAATTTTTCAACAACTGTTTCTGGATGAATTTTTAAAAACTGCTCAACATCGTATATAAGGATATTAAAGATTAAATGCCCAGTTTGGTGAGCAATATCATCTATGAAAAACACTTCATTATAATCTTTTTGATAAGCATTTGAAAAACAAATACCTTGTGCATTTAACGTAGCAAAAGAGTTCCTCAGTGTCGTGTCCACATTAAAAATTACCACTTTTTTCGTAATACTTTCAATTAGTTTATAATGTTTTGGCGCTAGTTTTTTAATTAAGTTGAAAGCTTTTTCTATGTTTATTCTTTGAAATTTTGTTACATTTTCAATTTCAACATCAATTACACTCCCATTAATATCGTAATAAAACTCATCTAAAAGAGGAATAGGGTACTTAAGGAGTTCTATATTTGTTCCTTTTATAATTTCTATTGGTTCAAATGTGTAATCACATATTATTTCTTTACTAGATAAGGTATACAACAAACTATTTGCGGTTTTATATAGTTCGTAACTTTTATTATTTTCATTAGTTATAAACCATCCTATATTTGGTAAATAAAACTTACCATAAGTATCCGATTTCACTTTCAACTTTTCAGGCCTTAGCTTTTCTTTAGTATAACCATAAATTATAGTGTCTAAATCTATTTTTTTTACTTTGGAATTAAAGTATGCATATAAAAGCGGTTCTTGATATATATCATCATCTTCATAATCTATTTTATCAAAAATATTAGGATCATGTTTATATAATAATAATTTAATATTTTCAATTAATACGTATTTACTTTTATTGAGAGTAGAATTCATGATTTATTTATTGATGAGTTAAAAAGAGGAAGGCATATTATATGCCTTCCTCTAAATGATCTGTGCTTAAACTAGTTATCTAAAACAGGATTAACGGGAGGAGCCACTGGATCATTTCCAATGTTTCCCCAATCAGGGTCGCTAAATATTTTCGCTAACTGACCCCAAAAACCATGACAATCAGACATATCGCCTCCTTGAACTTTTTCAAGTACGTCATTAGTATTTGTAATTTCAGCTTTAGCTTTAAAATCAGCTAAGCTTAATCTTGAATTATTCATAATAAAAAATTATTAAAATTATACCTACTCTATTCTAGGCTTTTCGGTTTCCGCCTACTTGTTTCGAAACAAAATATTTTAATTTATTAACATCAGTTTTTAAAAAGTAGATAGAATTATAGCAATTTCAGCAGATAGCAATTTCAGCAGATAGCAATTTCAGAAGATAGCAATTTCAGAAGATAGCAATTCTTTTTCTACTTATTCTTTTCAGTGCGAAATATACAGATAAATTTTAGAGAACTAAAATTTTGGTTTAAAAATTATGTTAAACTTCTTCATTGATAGGGAAAGACACCCCTTACGGGGTGACTGGTTGCATGAAAAAGAAAAGGAGTATGCATCATGCACACTATTTCTTTTGATAATCAAACATTAAAGCTTAAAGGAGACTCCGACTTTCAATAGAGCCAATCCATATCCTATCTCTGAGAAGATACTGAATCCATTTGATAGTTGATACCGTCCTCCAAGGTGAACTTCGTAGAAGAACCCTCCATCTACAAGAGGTCCGTCGTGACTGGTATATCCAAGTGATGTTCCTGTATAGACGTTAAAATCATCTTCATCTGTCCAGTAGTAATTGAGAAGTCCACCGATAAAGAAACCACTGGTTTCATCATCCTGATTGCCAAAGGTGATATCAGCCTGAGCGGTACTGTAGCCGCCGACAAGACCAAGTGAGAATGTTTCATCGAGAAAGAATTCAAGGTTTACTCCAAATGATGGTGTTTTGAGTTTGTCAGCTCCGAAGTTTCCGCCTATGCCAACATAGGATCTTAAAAGTGTTCCTTCTTGTTGTGCTTGTGCGGTGTAACAGAATACACAAAGAATAGCGGTAATAATGAGTTGTTTGATTGTTTTCATAATGATATTTAGTTTTAGTTACATTGATATTGTGTGATTATTTCCAATCTTCTTCGTCTTCATCTTCTTGCTCTTTAATAATAGTGTCATTGATTCCCTTAATCCAATCAGGTAAGAGCTTGTTGATTTTCTTGATGATTTTTTTATCCGATGTTTTATCAAGTTGCTTATACTTAGAAGCTCCTGTTATTGCTTTCAAGTAGACAATATTGCTAAGTTTCCATCGAATCTTCCCGTCTCTGATATTAAAGGTTTCCGAAACCTTTGCCCACTTAAAAGTCCCTAACCTAAAGAGGTAACGAAGTACAATCTTCTCGTTCTCTGTTTGAGATTGTATGGTAGCCGACTCCTGAACGTAGTTATCTACAATACGTTTGTATAGAACATTGGCAGATGTATTTGGTGATTCAAAGATTTTAACAAATTCCCAACGTTTGGTGCTTTCGTTTTGGATGAGTTCTTGAGCGTTTATGCTCAAAGAACTTAGCATGAAAAGAATGGTAACGAGTTGTTTCATAACGAGTTGTTTTAGTGTTATGAAGCAAACATAATAAAAAAATCAACAACACGACAATTTTGTCGTGTTGTTTTTTAATGATTACTAATACATTCCACTATAAAGTTATTATATGGATGGTATTAACATTGAAGAATTGATAGTGAAATTAGGTAAGAGAATATGTGATTTACGTAAAGAATTTGATATGACTCAGCTTGATCTTGCCGTAAAGTCAAACATTGATGAGCGTCAAATTCAACGACTTGAAAATGGACACACCTCTCCAACTCTAAAAACTTTGCTTAAATTAGCGAATGGTTTTGGAATCACTTTGTCAAAACTGTTAGAGTTTGAAAAATGAGTAAACAAGTTTTTGTTTTAAACTAACAAAACTATAATTAATTGCAGTGAATACATCTTCTTAAATCGTATTATCATAATGTTTAGTTGAAGTTTTGGTTGAAGATTTTCTAGTTTAACAATATGTATTTTCAGTCATTATCACTCATTTAGATATCACTCATTTTTCCTTGCTATCAAAAATAGGTTTGTTTACTTTAGACGTTCATTGTAAATACTTTAGCCATGAAAAAAAGAGTTGGTATTTGGATTCGAGTTTCAACAGAAGACCAAAAAAGAGGAGACAGTCCAGAGCATCATTTAGATCAAGCAAAAACATACGCCAAACTTCACGACTATGAAGTCACGGAAATCTATGACCTTACAGGAGTCTCTGGAAAAACAGTTAAAGACCATGCAGAATGTCAGCGGATGCTTATGGACATTCACAGAGGGCATATCTCAGGTTTAATATTCTCTAAAATTGCACGATTTGCACGAAATACTATCGAACTCTTGCAGTTTGCAAATTTCTTTCAAGAACACAATGCAGATTTAATATCACTCAAAGAGTCCTTTGATACGTCAACTCCAGCTGGAAGATTATTTTTTAGAATTATCTCATCAATGGCAGAATGGGAACGAGAAGAAATAGTCGATAGAATTAATGCATCGGTAGAAACTAGAGCGAAGATGGGAAAAGTCATGGGAGGCATTCCGTATGGCTACCAAAGAAAAGGAAAAGATGATATTGAACTTCATCCTGAAGAATCTATCGTCAGAAGAAAAATGTATGAACTGTATTTACAACATAACCGTTACGGAACAGTAGCTAGAATACTCAATGAAGAAGGACACCGTACCAAACGAGGCAAGAAATTCTCTGATATGGCAATTAAACGCCTTTTAAAAGACCCAATCACTAAAGGAGTTAGAAGAACTCGATTTACCAAGGTTGGGAAAAACGGGCAGCCTGAATTACGAGACAGTAGTGAGTGGTTCTTTCATAAATCTCCCCAAATTGTAAGTAAAGAACTGTGGGAAAGTGTGAATGATATTATCAACAAATATGAATCTACCAAAACTCAACCATTCAATAAAAAGTTGAAATTATTTACTGGATTTTTACACTGTGAATGTGGAGGTAAAATGTACGTTCCTTCAGCGAACCCAAAATACACTTGTAAGAAATGTAGAAGAAAAATTCCAACCGAAGATATCGAAGAAATATTCAAGAGTCAACTCAAACAATTCTTACTCTCAGAAGATGACATTCAAAAATATTACGAGAGTAGTCAAACAGGAATCAGAGACAAAGAAAGAGAACTTGTTGTCATAAAAGAGAAAATAGAAAAGTTAAAAACCAAAATTGAAAAACTTTTTGAGTTACACGAGAATAACCAAATAGAAACTGAACGATTCAATGAATTCTATAAAGAACCCAACGAACAATTGAAACAATTTGAACGAACAATTCCTATACTAGAATCTGAAATCAAAATAATGAACTACCCCGACGCAGAGCGATCGAGGTATCAAAATAATGTCAGTTGACTTGTATGTAATTTTTTGTATTCTTTCTCTGTTCCTTGATTTTTGACATAAGCCCTTATTACTTCCTCATTAGCGTATTGACCAACTGTGTTAGCATAAAAGCCACTTGTCCAAAATTTTCCGCCCCAAAGCTTC
>Ga0206125_10003837_pt1 | contig 13904 bp, 17 predicted proteins | sample Helgoland_Spring_4_FD_148598 | JGI IMG/M metagenome (GOLD analysis project Ga0206125, IMG submission 148598) | Pelagic subsurface seawater microbial communities from Kabeltonne, Helgoland, North Sea - Helgoland_Spring_Bloom_20160331_1 | ecosystem: Environmental > Aquatic > Marine > Epipelagic ... | reverse complement strand
GATGACGGTGGCGACCTCACCGGCATGCTGCATGAAAAGTATCCAGAGATGCTGGAGCGTATTCACGGTATCACCGAAGAAACGACGACAGGTGTGCATCGCCTTTACGAAATGATTGCCAACGGTGAGCTGAAAGTGCCCGCCATTAATGTCAACGACTCAGTAACCAAGTCAAAAAATGACAACAAGTACGGCTGTCGCCATAGCCTAAACGACGCCATTAAGCGCGGCCTGGATCACTTGCTTGCAGGCAAACGTGCGCTGGTCATTGGCTACGGTGATGTGGGCAAAGGATCAGCCCTGTCTCTGCGCCAAGAAGGCATGATTGTGCGTATTACAGAGGTAGACCCGATCTGCGCAATGCAGGCCTGTATGGACGGGTTTGAAGTCGTGTCCACTGTCCACCTTCAAAGATGGCATCAACGATGGCACACCGGAATGCATCAACACCGATTTGCTGAGCACAACCGACCTGCTGGTGACCTCAACAGGCAACTTCAACGTGTGCAACGCAGCCATGCTCAAGGCACTAAAGTGCAGTGCCGTCGTTTGCAATATCGGCCACTTCGATAACGAAATTGATACTGCCTACATGAGAGAGAACTGGGAGTGGGAAGAAATTAAGCCTCAAGTCCACAAAATCTATCGTGATCGTGCCAGCAATGACCACCTGCTGCTGCTCTCTGAGGGCCGCTTGGTCAACCTTGGCAATGCCACAGGCCACCCTTCACGCATTATGGACGGATCTTTTGCCAATCAGGTACTGGCGCAGATTCACCTCTACGCAAAGCGCTTTGCCGATTTGCCCGCAGACGAGAAAGCAACCAACATCACCGTCGAAGTACTGCCCAAGCATCTCGATGAGCAAGTGGCAACACTGATGGTCAAAGGCTTCGATGGCGTCATCACTCGACTGACCGAAGAACAGGCCAGCTACATTGGCGTCACCGTCGATGGTCCTTTTAAAACCGACAGCTACAAGTACTAGGAAATCAGTGATGGCCAAGGACGGCAACTGCAGTCTGGAGTTTTTCCCACCCAAGACCTCTGCGGGTCGGGAAAAACTTTTAAACGACACCCTACCGGCACTGGCAAGCCTCAATCCTGAGTACTGCTCGGTCACTTACGGCGCCGGTGGGTCCACTCGCGACACCACCGTGGCCGCTGTTGAAGCAATTACAGCGGCAGGACAAGATGTGGCGCCCCATTTGAGCTTCGGCTCAGATAACCGGGAAACACTGCAGGGTCTGTTAGAGAACTATCGACAGTTGGGGGTACGGCGCTTGGTTGCCCTCCGAGGCGACGCCTCTGTAAATGATGAGACCGGAGACGAGCGCTGCATCTACGCCAACGAGCTCGTATCATTTATCAGAGAAACTACGGGTGATCACTTTGACATTAAGGTCGCTGCTTACCCCGAGATCCACCCCGAGGCCGTCAGCTACAGTCGCGATATTGACTTCCTCAAGGCAAAATTAGACGCCGGCGCCAACGCTGCCGTCACCCAATATTTTTTCAACGTTGAATCCTATTTCTATTTTATGGATCGCTGCGCAGCAGCAGGCATTACTCAACCGATTCACCCGGGCGTTATGCCGATAACTAACTTTACCAATCTCATGCGCTTTTCTGCGGCCTGTGGGGCAGAGATACCCCGGTGGATTCGCCTGCGCATGGAAGATTTTGCTGAAGACTCTGAAAGTGCTTACCAGTTTGGCATTGAGGTCATTTCACAGCTTTGTGCAACACTGATTGACAGCGGCGCACCCCCCATTCATTTTTACACGATGAATCAGGCTGAGCCCATCTGTACCATTGCTCAAAACATTGGTTTGTTAAAGGGTGGCAACAACGATGCGGGAGATCAGGCTCTACAGCGATCAGTCGCTTGAAGAAGGTGGCAGTGTTCAACTTGAAGCGGGAGCAGCCCACCACTTAGTTAAAGTGTTGCGTGCCCAAGTGGGGGATACCATTACCCTGTTTAATGGTACAGGCCTCGATTGGCAGTGCTCGATCAGCGCGCTGGAAAAACGTGCGGTAACGGTATCGATAGGAAGCGCTTCAAACCCCAACAAAGAATCACCGCTGGCGACCCAATTGGGTTTATGCCTCAGCAAAGGCGACCGGTTCGACTGGGCAATCCAGAAGGCTACCGAAGCTGGCGTAACAAATATCACGCCCTTATATAGCGATCGCGTCGACATAAAACTTCCCGCCGACCGAATTCCAAAACGTATGGCCCATTGGCAGCAAATTGTTCGCAGTGCCTGTGAGCAATGTGGAAGAGCCACTGTCCCTACAATCTTCCATCCCACACCTCTGTCAGACTGGGTCCGGGAACAGAGCACTGACATTAAGCTATTTTTGCACCACCGCGAAACGGGAACACTGCCCGAAACTCGGCCCAGTTCAATCGCGTTGCTAGTAGGCCCAGAGGGTGGACTTTCCGACATTGACCGAGGTCATGCCAATGACGCTGGCTTCATCGGCCTCAAGCTGGGCCCTAGGGTCTTGCGCACAGAGACGGCACCCGTAGTGGCTCTGGCAATACTGGGCGCACGTTGGGGCGATATGGGTCAGTCTTGAAGACGTCGGGCACTCCAATCGGCATAGGCCCATTCCAACCACCATGCCGCCGCATTTAGATAGTGCGAAGTCCGGGGCGAATGAACCGTTTCAAACGCGTGCTGGGCACCCTGGAGTTCGGCGTACACCAAAGAGGTTGAACTCACTGCCGATAGCTCGGCCACAAAGCGTCGCGCTTCCTCTACCCAAACCAATGTGTCGTGACTGCCGTGGATGAGAAATAGGGGCGGCACCTCACCGTCAACCCAGCAAACCGGCGAGGCTCGATCAAAAGCCTCTGGATCGTCCTCAGGGGTGCTTTTCATCACTTTCTTCATGACGTAATCGTCAATTCGGGTGCCTTGGCGAATGCCCACGCGATTGCAAAAGTCATAGACGCCGTACAGCGGCATCGCAGCTTGCACTCGAGTATCGGAAGTCTCAAAGCCCGGCTGCCAGGGTGCGTAGTTGCCCGACATGGCCGTCAAGGCTGTTAAATGTCCACCGGCAGACCCTCCCGTTACCGTAATAAAGTCAGGATTGCCTCCCCACTCATGAATATTCTGACGCACCCATGCGATCGCTTTCTTCACATCGATTATGTGTTCGGGAAACGTGGCCCGAGGTGACAGTCGGTAATTAATGGCCACAACGACCCAACCCAAAGATGCCATATGGTGCATCAGAGGCAGTGCCTGCTCTTCTTTTTTGCCGACCAGCCACGCACCACCGTGAATTTGCAGCAACACGGGTCGATCAGAGCCTGGCCGGATAGGCGTAAAAACATCCAATAAGTTGCGCTTGCCTGCCTCACCGTAGGCAATGTTTCTCTCTCTCTTTACACCATGGCGTGCAAATCTAAGGGGATGTAACCAGTCTTTCGCCGATATCTGATGACTGAGACGACGACGTCTTTCGTGAGGAATGATTTCCTCAAAGTTTGGGGGAAGCCCAATCTGTAAAGCACGCTCTAGCTGACCGCCTGTTTCAAAATGCCGCTTCAACAAAATCAGCGTGCCCACGCAAGAAAGCATCAACACACACAAAGCGTAGCGCACGAAGGGGTCACCGGGATCAAAAAAAGTAACGCCAACGGCCAACATGAATAAGTGCAGGATAAGGCCCCAAACGGCTAACTCGTTTGTTGCCGTAGATACCAAAAACCAAAGCGGCACCCACCAGCCCAAAGCTCGACCGGGAATCAGCGCTGTCAGCGTCGCTATTCCCATCAACGAAATGAACACCAGATAAAACGTGGCCATAGTTAGTTATTCCATTTTGGTTGCATGGCAAGGCGCCGAGCCGTAACGTAACGACACTTTGTTACCGAGGCCCTAACATGAGTCGCGATATCGGTGTGGTCATGGACCCCATCAGTGCCATTAATTACAAGAAGGATACCTCTCTCGCGCTGCTGTGGGCAGCCCGGGACCGCGGATGGCGCCTATGGTACATGGAGCAAAATGACCTTTATCTAGATGGCGGTCAGGCCCGGGCTCGCATGCGCCCCCTTGAGGTGCGTGAAAATGCCAGTGACTTTTATACCCTTGGCGCTGTAGAGGATCGAGATCTCGCAGACCTCGACGCCATATTAATGCGCAAAGACCCGCCTTTCGATATGGAATTCGTTTACACCACCCATTTACTGGAAAACGCTGAGCGACGCGGCACCCTTATCGTCAATCGCTGCGCAAGCCTACGTGACTGCAATGAAAAGCTTTACGCAACAGAATTCCCGCAGTGTTGCCCAACACTCATTGTGAGCCGAGACCCCTTGCAGCTGCGCGCCTTTCACCAGCAGCATCGTGACGTGGTGTACAAGCCTCTCGATGGCATGGGTGGCAGTTCTATTTTTCGGGTCCGCGACGGCGACCCCAACCTCAGTGTCATCCTAGAAACCCTCACGCAAAACGGCCAGCAAACCATCATGGGACAGGTTTACCTTCCCGATATTAGCAATGGCGATAAACGAATTCTTATGGTCAATGGTGAACCTATACCCTATGCCCTCGCTAGAGTCCCTTTAGCAGGGGAGAGCCGGGGCAATTTAGCCGCGGGAGGTTCTGGGCGCGTTCAAGCGTTAACCGACCGTGATCGCTGGATTGCAGAACAAGTGGGACCCGACCTTCGTAAACGTGGCCTTTTATTCGTCGGTCTAGATGTCATTGGCGAACACCTGACAGAGATCAATGTCACCAGCCCAACCTGTTTACGGGAACTAGAAGCTGAGGCCTCTCCAGGGATCGCAGCAAAGCTCATGGACTGCATCGAATCTGAGTGCCTGCGCATTGGCCGCTGATCGGCTGCTTTCGGCATCTGCACAGCTAAGTGAGCCCATTGCGCCAGCTTTGGTTGCCGCGTTAGCCATTCATGCTCTCGTTATTTTGGCAATTGGCTTCGGCGTGAGTTGGCCAGAAATAGAAAAACAAAGTATCGCCGTTACCGTGCTTTTAACCCCTTCCAATCAGGCACCGGTTGAAGCTCAACACGTTGCGGCTCAGGACCAACTGGGTTACGCAGAAGAACCAGAGCCGGCAGCGGCTCAGTTCCAAATGCAAACAACAATGACCATTTCAAGGGAGCTCGATGGCGCCGACGGCGAGCTAGCCCCGGAAGAGGTTACCCCCGATGCCATTGACCGCCAACTCAAAGACCTCAAGCAAGCACTGTCATCGATCGCTGATCAAAACGTGCAAACCAATACCCGAATTGGCTCTGTAGCAGCACGCCGATCCCTCGATGCAGAGTACCTGTCGCGGTGGCGCGCCCGTGTAGAGCAAATCGGTAACGTACTGTACCGAGGTCGACCACTCAGCGCGAACGGCGATGTCCGCCTTATGGTGACCGTTGCCGCTAACGGAAATCTTGAACGCATTCGAGTCCTTGAATCCAGTGGGGATTCCCGGCTAGACCGAGCGGCTCAAGATACCGTGGTTTTAGCCGCCCCCTTTCCCCCTTTTTCTGAAAGTTTGGCAGCAAGAACCCCTAGGTTAGATATCGTTCGGACTTGGCAATTCCGCTCCCAACCCGCAGAGAACCCGTAACGCCAATGGACCTAAGAAACGCATTATGTCGCTAATGCCAACGCACACTGAGTCACTGAAAGATCATTTTCTGATTGCCACGCCTGCATTATCAGGCGGCTTCTTCGCCAAATCTCTGACCTATATTTGCGAACACAACGCATTAGGCGCCATGGGTATCGTCGTCAACCAACCTTTAGACATACCGCTGACAGAAATTTTTGAGCAGCTCGAATTGGACACTCAGCACTGCACTACTGACCAGGCTGTGCTCGCAGGTGGTCCGGTTCACATGGAGCACGGCTTTTTACTTCACGACGTAGCAGGCTCTTGGGAGTCCACGGTCCAAGTAAGCAGCGATATTTGGCTCACAACCTCTAAAGATATGCTGGCCGCCATTGCTAATGGCGACAATACGGGTAAAACCTTAGTCGCCTTGGGTTATGCCGGCTGGTCTGCCGGCCAGCTCGAGGATGAGCTGGCTGACAACGCTTGGCTAACCGTACCGGCCGATGCTGGTCGCCGGACGCCGTTTAGGGATCGATATTCACTTAATGTCTAACACTGCGGGGCATTCATGAATCGGCCTTCTGGGCGAGTCTTGGCCTTTGACTGGGGTCTTAAGCGCATAGGCGTTGCCGTGGGCAATACACTGTTGGCCACCAGTGAACCCCTATGCGTGCTCAGGGCTCGAGATGGGGTTCCCGACTGGGAGGCTATCTCGGCACTGCTTGAAGAGTGGCAGCCCAAGTTGCTCGTAGTGGGCGACCCCCTCAACATGGACGAATCTGTCGCAGAGATCACGCGGCGCGCACGGCGCTTCAGCCGCCAACTAGAGGGTCGTTTCAACCTGCCCGTCTCGCTAATAGACGAGCGACTGACATCACGAGAGGCAAGAATTCAGCTGGAAGATCAGGGGCTGCCGTACCACGGCGCTGTAGACGCACATGCCGCTCAGCTCATTTTACAAACTTGGCTATCGGAGCATTCAGAGGGCTAGATCCGCGTATCCCGCTCAATTTCGTAATCAACTTCGTTTGTAAAGCCGTCCGATCCGCGCTCATCAAGCTTGATATTGAGACGCACATCATTGGCCGAATCGGCGTGTCGAATAGCCTCTTCCTTCGAAATATCACCTGCCTGATAAGCCTTAAATAAGGATTGATCAAAAGTTTGCATGCCCTGCTCGGTCGAGCGAGCCATCACATCCTTGATCAGATGCACTTCGCCTTTACGAATGTGGTCTTGCACCAGTGCACTGGCCAATAAGACTTCAACAATGGGAACACGGCCCTGGCCGTCCTGTCGCGGTAATAGCTGTTGAGCCACCATCGCCCTTAAATTGAGTGATAAATCCATCCAGACCTGATTATGCTGCTCAGGGGGGAAAAAGCTTTGTATGCGATCCAGTGCCTGATTTGCGTTGTTAGCGTGCAGGGTGCATAAACAGAGGTGGCCTGTCTCAGCAAAGGCCAGGGCCGCCTCCATTGTGCGAGCTGTACGGATCTCACCAATCATTATGACATCGGGCGCTTGGCGCAAGGTATTGGTTAGCGCCACTTCATAAGACTCGGTATCGAGACCTACTTCCCGCTGTGTAACTAAACAGCCTTTGTGCTGATGGAGATACTCAATAGGGTCCTCAACGGTCACGATGTGTCCGTGACTGTTGGTATTTCTATGATCTAGCATAGCGGCTAGCGATGTTGATTTACCGGTTCCAGTACCGCCCACAAAGATAACCAGGCCACGCTTGAGCATGGCCAGCTTCGAAATAACTTCAGGTAATTCCAGCTCAGAAAAGCTAGGAATTTCTGAGCTTATCCTACGTAGAACTAAACCCGGCAAACCACGCTGTACAAAAGCGCTCGCTCTAAAGCGTCCATATTTAGGGTGAGTAATGGCGTAATTGGCTTCATGCTGCAGTGCAAAGCTACTGCGCTGGGCAGGGCTCATGGTCGACATGATGAGCTCACGCACTTCGTCCTCAGTTTGGTGACGTTTATTAATCTGCACGAAATTGCCATCAACTTTAATCGTGATAGGTGCATCCACTAACACGAAGCCGTCGGAAGCTCTCTGCTCGACGATGACCTTGAGAATGTCTTCCATGCTGGGTTAATGCTCCAAGGTTGTTGGCATCAATTTAAACGATTAGATCGGGTTGACGCGCTTTCTCACGTGCCACCCCAAGGCTAACAATTTTCTTCTCAACCAGATGCTGCAATGCCCAGTCCATGGTTTGCATGCCATGTGCTTGACCCGACTGTATAGCGGAGTACATTTGCGCAACTTTGTCCTCTCGAATCAAATTTCGGATAGCCGCAGTACCGCGCATAATCTCGTGAGCAGCTACACGCCCACCACCGTTACGTTTCAATAAAATTTGCGACACCACGGCCTGCAGTGATTCGGCAAGCATGGAGCGCACGACAGATTTTTCTGCGGAGGGAAATACATCGATAATGCGATCTATCGTTTTGGCTGCAGAGGTCGTGTGTAGAGTACCCAGTACCAAGTGGCCTGTCTCAGCCGCCGTCAGGGCAAGGCGAATGGTTTCAAGATCACGCATTTCACCCACCAAAATAATATCAGGATCCTCACGCAGGGCCGATCTAAGTGCCTCGGAAAACCCCAGAGTATCGCGATGAACTTCACGTTGATTAACCAGGCACCGCTTTGACTCGTGTACAAATTCTATCGGGTCTTCAATGGTTAAAATATGGTCGTAACGATTGTCATTAATAAAATCGACCATAGCCGCGAGTGTTGTGGACTTACCGGAACCCGTGGGCCCCGTCACCAAAATAAGGCCCCGAGGAAGGAGCGCAATTTCTTTAAAAACTTCGCCTAGGCCAAGCTCCTCCATAGAGGCGACCTTGGTGGGCACCGTCCTAAAAACCGCCGCTGCACCCCGATTATGGTTAAAGGCATTGACCCTGAATCGTCCGACACCGGGCACCTCGAAGGAGAAATCGGTTTCCAGAAACTCCTCAAAGTCTTTGCGCTGCCGATCATTCATGATGTCGTAGACCAGGTCGTGAACCTGCGCATGCTCTAGCGGCGGTATATTGATTCGTCGAACATCACCATCGACGCGGATCATAGGGGGAAGGCCCGAAGATAGGTGCAAATCAGAAGCCCCTTGCTTGGCACTGAATGCTAACAACTCCGTAATATCCATGAACTGCCTCCTGAGAGATAACACTGTAAACCCATCAACCGCGCTATGATGGCAGTATGGAAGAAATAAATGTAGCGACCAATTTACACAGTATCAGGCAGCGCATAAGCGCTGCTGAAAAACTTGCGAATCGAGATGCAGGTTCCGTCGCACTACTGGCCGTCAGCAAAACAAAACCCGACAGCTTGATCCGAGCCGCCTGGAATGCCGGGCAGCGTGCCTTTGGAGAAAACTATGCCCAGGAAGCCGAAGAAAAAGCCCGGCGGCTAGCGGATTTAGGCATTGAATGGCACTTTATAGGGCCTATCCAGTCCAATAAAACCCGTGGTTTGGCGCAAACAATGGCCTGGGTTCACAGCATAGACCGCTTAAAAATTGCCCAGCGGCTCAGCGACCAGCGGCCTGCACATCTACCCCCGCTCAATCTTTGCGTGCAAGTAAAGCTTTCAGATGAACCCAGCAAATCGGGGGTTGCCTCTTCAGAACTACCGAACCTCGCAGAGCAAATAGTCAAACTTCCCAAGTTACGTCTAAGGGGTTTAATGGCCATTCCGGCAGCAACAGCGGACTACCCAGAACAGCGCAGGTCTTTTAGCAAGCTCCAAGGGCTGCTGCTCGAACTGCAAAAACAGCACCCCCAGGCGGACACTTTGTCTATGGGTATGTCTGGCGACCTCGAGGCCGCTGTCGTTGAGGGGTCTACTTTAGTCCGCGTAGGCACCGATATTTTTGGAGCGCGCTGAATGACCTGCTCAACACCCCGGGAGACTCAGCGTCGCGGTATACTCCAGAGATTGGTAGATCAAACAGGAACAAGACCTTGGACATGACGCAACTGCCTGAGACAATTGGCTTCGTAGGCGCTGGAAATATGGCTTCCGCAATCATCGGCGGACTGCTAAAAGCAGGCTATGCTCCCGAGCGTCTGTGTGCTGTCGACCCCAGTGAGGCTGCGCAAACCAAGCTTCAAACCCTAGGCGTAGGCGAGGTTGGAGGGCAGCCCGGGCCAAGGTTTCAAAATTCAGAGCTCGTCATTCTGGCGGTAAAACCGCAATACATGCATGCCGCAACCGAGGGCATTAAAGAACACCTTTCTTCAAAAGCCGTCGTGATGTCGGTGGCAGCTGGCATCAGTGTCGATGGCTTAAAAAAACAGCTGACTAACGCTGCGTTGCCCGTCGTACGCTGCATGCCCAATACCCCGGCGCTCGTCGGCGCTGGAGCCTCGGGTCTGTTCGCCAGCCCCGAGGTCACCGCCCATCAACGCGCTGGAATTCAGGCCGTCATGGGTGTAGTCGGCACAACAGTTTGGCTCAAGGAAGAACATCAAATTGATTGCGTCACCGCCATTTCAGGCAGCGGCCCTGCGTATTTTTTTGCCTTCATGGAAGCCATGATCGCGGCGGGCGAAAAAATGGGGCTAGACCACGAAACGGCGAGTCAACTCACGCTACAAACAGCCCTAGGCGCTGCCAAACTAGCGACACAGAGCTCTGATCCCGTGACTGAATTACGCCGTAATGTGACCAGCCCAGGAGGAACAACCGAGCGTGCCCTGAACAGCTTCAATCAGGATAACCTTGCCGCGCTGGTAGACCGGGGTATGCAGGCGTGCCTAGACCGCGCCCAAGAAATGGCTAAGGAGTTTGGTTAACGATGGCGGCACTCAATGAAATTGCACGATACCTGCTAGAAACAGCGGCGTCGTTTTATCTGATCCTAACGGTGTTGAGAGGCATGCTGCAGCTGGCACGGGCCGATTTTTACAATCCAATTTCACAATTTGTTGTGCGCGTCACCAACCCCCCGTTACGCCTCATGCATCGCGCTATACCCAATGCTGGGCGCTTTGATCCCGCGGTACTGGTATTGGCAGTGGCGGTACAGGTCTTAGCCATTGTCGCTAAGCTCACTCTGTCTGGATTTGCACTTCCCGATGTTACGTCATTACTGATTTGGAGCCTGCTAGGTGTCATAGGTTTAGTGATTAACACCTATCTCATTGCCCTCGTCGTAATGATCGTTATCAGCTGGGTAGCCCCAGGAACCCGGCACCCGGCGGTTCTGCTAACCTATCAAATCGTCGAGCCGATTATGTCACCCGTGCGCTCCATGTTGCCGGCAATGGGTGGGCTCGACTTTTCCCCCATCGTTATTTTCATTGCGATCAATATCATTCAAATAGCCCTGGGTCATATGGCCACAGCAGCAGGTCTTCCCCTGCAGCTGGTGATAGGAATCTAGCAGGTGTCTGGCGCTGAAGAAGTTGGCCTTGTAACACCGATACGAGAGGTTTTCTCCGAAAATCTAGCCCTCGCCTCGGGACAAACGCTGGCGGGCTTTGAGCTCATCACGGAGACTTACGGCCAGTTAAATTCTCAGCGCAGTAATGCCGTATTAATTTGCCATGCGCTCAGCGGTAATCACCACGCCGCTGGTCGCTACAACCACTCCGATCCAAAACCGGGTTGGTGGGACCTGCATGTCGGCCCCGGAAAAGCGATTGATACAAACCGTTTTTTTGTGGTGTCACTCAACAATATTGGGGGTTGTGACGGCAGTTCGGGCCCCAACACAATGAACCCTGAGACTCAGCAGCCTTGGGGGCCTAACTTCCCACAGGTCAGCGTCAATGATTGGGTCACCACGCAAGCCATGCTGGCTGATAGGTTGGGCATTGACAGCTGGGCCGCGGTCGTTGGCGGCAGTCTGGGCGGCATGCAAGCCATTCACTGGGCGGTGCATTATCCGGAGCGCGTGCGCAACTGTGTCGCACTCGCAGCAGCCCCCAAACTCACGGCACAAAATATTGCATTCAACGAAATCGCCCGCCAGGCCATACTTTCAGATCCAGATTGGCTAGCCGGCTATTACCAGCAAGAAACCGTGACGCCCACCCGGGGCCTATCTCTGGCTCGGATGGTAGGGCACCTCACTTACATGTCGGCAGACGGCATGAGCGATCGCTTTGGTCGAGATACCCGGGAGATGCCCTCAGACGCGATCAACCCCGGAGAAATGGTATTTCAAGTAGAAAGCTATCTTCGCTACCAAGGTAAGCAGTTTTCTACCCGCTTCGACGCCAATACCTACCTGTTAATGACGCGCGCCTTGGACCGCTTTGATATCGCTGCCGATTTTGATGACTCACTCAGCGACGCTATGGCGGCGACAACCTGCCGCATGCTCATCACCGCTTTCTCCAGTGACTGGCGCTTCTCCCCGGCCCGTTCCAGAGAGTTGGTCGATGCATTGCTCGCTTCAGGGCGGCCTGTCAGCTACGCTGAAATTGAAACGGACGCCGGGCACGATGCATTTTTACTTGACGAACCCCGCTATACAGGGCTTTTTACCGCCTGGATGCAGCAGGTGGTGATCTAATGCGCTACGACCTCACACAAATCGAATCTTGGATACCCGAGGGAAGTCGCGTACTAGATTTGGGCTGTGGTGATGGCGCCTTCCTGAATCGACTGCAAGAAACGCGTCGCGTGCAGGGCATGGGACTCGAACTTGACCCGGAAAACCTTATTGCCGCCACGCAGCGTGGGGTTGATATCTTGCAACAAGATATGGATCAGGGCCTGAGCAATTTTCCCGAGAGTAGCTTTGACATTGTGATTCTAGCCCATGCTCTGCAGGTCCTTCACAGGCCCGATAAGGTGTTGCAGGACATGGTTCGAATTGGACGCGAAGCCATTGTCACATTTCCTAACTTCGGCCACTGGCGGTGTCGCTTGCATCTTGGCCTAAATGGGCGGATGCCAGTATCGAAAGATTTGCCCTACCATTGGTATAACACGCCCAATATTCATTTCTGCACGGTTAAGGATTTTGAGGCTTTGTGCTCAGACCTTAATATCGCCATTATGGATCGGGATATCGTGTCGGGGCCTGTAGCCGCTCTGTTTAAGCAGTGGCTTCCCAACCTCTTTGGCTCAACCGCAATTTTTAGGATCAGAGCATGCGACTAAGCCTTGTTTTGTTTATGGCGCTCTCGTTAATGTCGATGGGGGCTCAGGCACAGCAATCCGAGCGTTTCGACCGCTTCGAGCTCCATCGCAGTGTCGTCTATACAACGTTCTTATCCCCCGAGATTGCCGCAGAGTACGGTATAGCCCGGGGTGATTTTAAGGCCATCCTCACCTTGTCCGTAAGAGATGTCGACGCGGGCGAAACTGCGGGTCGGCCCATGCTAATAAAGGGTGAAACCTGGGACCTCATTCGCGGTGACACATTAGAGTTTAAAGAGATTCGCGAAAATAACGCGACCTACTACATCGCAGACTTCGAGTTCATTGACCGCGAGTGGCGTTTCTTTGAATTTGACTTCCGGCCCGAAGGTAGTGACCAAACCTACCATTACAAGTTTAAGACTCAACTGTGGAAACAAACCGAAGGGTGATCCGGTGACCGGCAGTAACAACATAACTGTGCTCGCCAGTGGCAACCTGGGAAAGCTCAAAGAGCTGCAGGCAGCCATGTTAGACACAGGCCTTAAGTTGCAGCCCCAAAGCGACTTTGCCGTACCCGAGGCGGAAGAAGATGGTCTGACCTTCATCGAAAATGCGCTAAACCAAAGCGACTTTGCCGTACCCGAGGCGGAAGAAGATGGCCTGACCTTCGTCGAAAATGCGCTAAAAAAGGCCCGCAATGCCGCGCTTCATACGGGCCTACCGGCCTTAGCAGACGATTCCGGCCTAGTTGTTCCGGCTCTGGGTGGTGCCCCGGGTATTCACTCAGCACGATTTTCTGGTCAGGGCGATACGCAAAACAATGAAAAGCTTTTGCAGGAAATGCTTCCCCTGCACGGACAAGACCGCAAGGCCTGGTTCGTGTGTGTGCTGGTTAAAATAGCGAGCGCCAATGACCCAACGCCCATCATTGCTGAGGGTTACTGGCATGGCCACATTGCAAAATTGCCCTCAGGAACATCGGGGTTTGGTTATGACCCCTTATTTCAGGTAGACGAATCAGGCCGAACCGCTGCACAACTTAGCCGCGCAGAGAAGCAAGCACTGAGTCATCGTGGCCAAGCCGTGCGAATACTACGCCAAAAACTTGAACACTAATCTGATTCCATTAGCCCTTTACGTTCACCTACCTTGGTGTGAGCGAAAGTGTCCCTACTG
>Ga0206125_10003829_pt1 | contig 13937 bp, 9 predicted proteins | sample Helgoland_Spring_4_FD_148598 | JGI IMG/M metagenome (GOLD analysis project Ga0206125, IMG submission 148598) | Pelagic subsurface seawater microbial communities from Kabeltonne, Helgoland, North Sea - Helgoland_Spring_Bloom_20160331_1 | ecosystem: Environmental > Aquatic > Marine > Epipelagic ... | reverse complement strand
TTTTGTTAACGAACCCCATGCATTAGTTTTTTCAGTAACGGATGTAGCGCAAAGGACAACAGACCCAAACCAATTGGAACTATTGTAAATATTAAGAAGAAATAAGAAAGACCGCTTTCCTGAGATATTTTTTCAATATCACCTCCAATATAATGGGCTAATTTATTTCCTATAGCAATAGCTAAGTAGTATACTCCAAACATGAATGCAACCATTCTAGCAGGAACTAATTTACTCAAGTAGGATAGTCCCATGGGAGACAAACATAATTCACCTAACGTATGAAATAAATAGGCTAGTACCAACCAAATCATACTTAGTTTAGCAGTTTTTGCTCCTAACGGAATATCTTTTGTTGCAAATGCCAATAAGCCAAAACCAATAGCCATAATAATTAAACCAAGTCCGTATTTTACTGATGCTGGAGGATTGTATTTACTATCCCACCATTTGGTAAATAGCGGAGCAAAGATGATAATGAACAAAGAATTTAAAATGGCAAACCAAGTAATAGGAACTTCTGTTTCTGTAGCTTGAAATTCTATATACAATTTGTAAATGATGATAGACCAAACAATTAAGAAGCTAATTCCTAAAATAATGTTCGATAAACTAATTTTATTAAAAGTTTTATTAAACAACTTTACAAGTACATATGTTATAACTAACATAGGAACTACAGTTACAATCAAATCAATAACTTTAAATATACTCCCTGCGGTTCCCTCTAAAATTCTATCTGTAAAATCTCTTGTGTAAATTGGTAAAGAACCAGCTGCTTGTTCAAAAGCAGCCCAAAAGAAAATGGTAAACAAACAAAAAATAGTAAAAGCTATCATCCTATCACGTTCTATTTTTGTGTATCTAGGAATTCTTACAATTAATAAGATAATAAAAGTGATTGCTGCAATAAGCGCAAAAAATAACGAGTCAGACATTCCTGCTATTGAGAAATTTAGTACCTGAATATTGCCTATTTTACTTAAAGGATCATTTATGATAAAAATTAAAGCAGAAATAATAAAAATAAGTACCAATGAATAATCAAGAATTGAAAATGTATTTAATTTTTCAGTTTTATTTTCAGTTCTTGTATCAACTAAATTATTTTCAGTTTTTTTTGGTTTATCACCTAGGCTTCCAAAAATAGATTGCGCATAATAAAATTGTAACATTCCCAACAACATAAAGATTCCTGCTAAACCAAAACCATAGCTCCATCCTATTTTTTCTCCTACCCATCCACATAGCATAATTCCAATAAAAGCGCCAGCATTAACACCCATATAATAAATATTATAGGCACCATCTTTTTTGTCATCTTTTCCAGTATACATTTTTGAAATAATAGAGGTCATATTTGGTTTAAAAAAACCATTACCAACAATTAGTAAAGCAATTCCTATGTACAAAAAAGTAGGAGTTTCAACAGCCATGGAAGCATGTCCTAGCGTCATTAATAGTGCTCCAATAACAACAGCCATTCTATAGCCTATTTTATTGTCTGCAAGCCAACCTCCAACAATAGGGGTTAAGTACACAAACAAAGCGTAGGTTCCTAATAGAGACAGGGCAGTGGATGTATCCCATCCCCAGCCTGGATTATTCCCTGAGATAGCTCCTGTTAAAAATATTACTAAAATGGCACGCATTCCATAATAAGAAAAACGTTCCCACATTTCAGTGAAAAACAAAACAAAAAGCCCGGCAGGGTGCCCAAGAACTTTATCTTTAAACATGTTTTCAATATCTGTTGTCATAATTTATCTGTTTTATATAGCTATAAATTTATTCTAATATTCTTTCATTGTCTTCAACATTATGCGTCAAACGCTTTAAGGGTTTAAGCAATGTAATGACCAGTAGACCGAAGATTATAGTGAAGATTACAATTCCTGAGAAAATAGTATACTCTCCAAAATGTTCTGATTTCTCACCTAATATACCAGCAACTTTACCACCGAGTCCAGTGGCTGCAAAATATAATCCCATCATTAAGGAAGCATATTTAACTGGAGCTAATTTTGTTACAAATGATAAAGATACTGGGGAGGAGCAAAGTTCACCAATTGTGTGGAATAAATACGCTAAAACCAACCATTGCATTCCTGAGCTGCCGTTAGCATCATATTCTCTTACGGCTAAAATCATAAACACAAACCCTAGGCCCATAATAATTGTTCCTGTAGCCATTTTGAATAACGAAGAAGCTTCTTTATTTTTAAGCTTACGTTTAGCCCAAATATTTGCGACCCAAACTGCAAGTAAAATAATAAATCCAGCATTTAAACCTTGAAACATTGGTGTGGGTATTAAGTATCCAAATAACATTCTATCTGTTTTAGTTTCTGTATAGACACTCATCAGTCCACCTGCTTGCTCAAAAGCTCCCCAAAAAACAATAACTAATAAAAATGAAAGCAATAAAACTAAGAAACGATCTTTTAATATTTGTGTTTCTAAACTTTTAAAAATCATCATTAATAAACCGACTACAAAAGAAAGAAATATGAATAAAGCACCATACCCCCAGTGATCAACCCCATCAAATGTAAAACCTGAGTATATCGATAGCGCTAACAAAACAAATAGAATTGCTAATTGAGTAGGAGAATTAAATATGTTAGAGAATATTTTAACAAGAGAAACATCATTTTTCTTTTCTTCAACAGTTGGTTTGTTACCAACATGTTTAATATATTTTTGTCCCCAAACATATACTAATAAACCTAACGTCATTGCGATTCCAGCTAAGCCAAATCCAGCATGCCAACCCCATTGAGCAACAACAACTCCTATAATAGATGTTGCTAGCAGTGAACCTAAATTAATACCTATATAAAAAATACTAAACCCTTTATCCCTTCTAATATCACCTTCTTTATACAAGCCTCCAACCATAGTTGAAATGTTAGGTTTTAGACATCCTACTCCTAAAATAATCAAACTTAAACCGGTGAAAAAGGACCATTCAGCTTCAATAGCTAAAGTACCATGACCTAGACATAAAATAACAGCACCAAGCATAACGGTTTTTCTTTGTCCCAGTACTTTGTCAGCTAGAATACCACCTGGGATGGAGATCACATAAACTAACATTACGTACCAACCATAAAGCTGATAAGCCTCTAGTTTTGACCAACCTAGTCCCGGACCATCAATATGAGAAGCCTCAGCGATCATATAAATTACTAATAAAGCTCTCATTCCATAGTAGGAAAAACGTTCCCACATTTCTGTAAAAAATAATACATACAATCCTATAGGGTGTCCAAAAATTTCTTTTTCGTGTGGTTGTTTCATAGTTGTATTCATCAGTTTACTTGTTTACGTTTTATTGTTGGATTCTATTTTTTCATCAAATGTTGAGCGATGAAGTTAGTCATTTTATGATACAAATGTAGCCGAGTGTTCTCACCTTTTCTAATTCCGTGAGCTCTATCTGGATACATGGCTATGTCAAAAGGTTTGTTAGCCGCTACCAATGCATTAATCATTCTCCTAGAGTTTTGTATATGCACATTGTCATCTCCTGTCCCATGAACTAATAAATAATTGCCTTGTAGTTTATCTGCATAATTTATTGGAGAATTATCATCATAACCACTCGAATTTTCTTGGGGTGTTTGCATATAGCGTTCTGTGTACACCGTATCATAAAATCTCCATGAAGTAACAGGAGCAACTGCAATGGCAGTTGTAAAGATATCATTTCCTTTTAAAAGACAGTTGGTACTCATAAAACCACCATAACTCCAGCCCCATATGCCAATATTTTCTTTATCGATGTAGTTGCGTTTTGCTAATTTTTTGGCAGCAGCGATTTGATCTTCTACTTCATATTTACCTAATTCTTTTTGAGTTATTTTTTTAAAGTCTCTCCCTTTTAAGCCTGTTCCTCTTCCATCTACACAAGTAATAATCATTCCTTGTTGAGCTAATAGTTGATGCCAGTAATCATTGGTACCATTCCATCGATTAGTAACTTGTTGTGAACCTGGTCCAGAATATTGAAACATAAGCATCGGGTACTCTTTGTTTTCATCAAAATCTGCTGGTTTAATCATCCACATATTTAAATCATTTCCATTGATATTGATGGTTGAAAATTCTTTTGGACTCATTTTATAATCACCTAATTTTTCTTTTAATCCAGAATTGTCTTTAATTACTTTCAGCATTTCACCTTCTGCAGAGTATAAAGAATAAATTGGAGGAACTTCTGTTGTAGAATGTGTATTGATAAAGAAGTTTAGGTTATCACTAAAAGATGCAGTATTGCTACCAACTTTATTACTTAATATTTTTTTATTTTTTCCGTCTAAACCAATACTGTAAACACCTCTGTTAATAGATCCGTTTTCTACAGATTGATAGTAAATAGTTTTCTTTTCTTTATTGAAACCATAATATTTGGTTACTTCCCAATTCCCATTTGTTATTTGATTGATGAGTTTTCCATTAAAATCATAATGATAGATATGGTTGTAACCATCTTTTTCACTGGTCCAAATAAAACTATTGTCATCTAGAAATGTAAGATCATTTTTAACACTCACATAAGCGTCATCTTTTTCATTTAGCAAAAGAGATGAACTACTTTTCAGTGCATTTACTTTGTGAAGTTTTAAATCATTTTGGTGTCGATTTAAAGTAGTAGCAATTAAAATGTGGTTGGTATTAGACCATTGTATTCTTGGAATGTATTCATAACTCCCTAAAGCTATTTTCTTTGATTTTCGAGTTTTTAAATTATAGATGTGTAGCGAAACTTTTGCATTGTCTTCTCCTGCTTTTGGATATTTAAACACATGTTGCGTAGGGTATAGCTGATTACCCGTAACTCCCATTGAAAATTCTTTTACCTTAGATTCGTTAAAACGTAAAAAAGCAATAAACTTACTGTCCTTACTCCATTCAAAAGCTCTTACAAAACCAAACTCCTCCTCATAAACCCAATCCGTAGTTCCGTTTATTATATGATTGTATTTCCCGTCATTCGTAACTTGCCTAGTGGTATTTGTGGTTAAGTCTAAAATGAATAGATTGTTGTTTTTAGCGTAAGCTACTTTTTTACTATCAGGGGAAAAGGTTGGTTCTTGAATCTGTTCTCCAATTAAGCGAATTTTTTTTGAACTTACACTGTATACGTAGTAGGTTCCTTTTGAAGATCTTCTGTAAACCTTTTGAATGTCTTTTCCTAAAATTAATTTTGATTCATTATTATTAAATGAATACGATTCAAATTTTTGTATGTTATTGAGGGTTTTTCCATCTACAATAGTGGCTACTTTTTCTAAAGTTAAGTAACTATATTGATCTACTGTAGTAAACCCATTTTCATCTCTATTTAAAAGAGAATAGTAGTCTCCGTTCATAGAATTTAAAGCATTCATTCTGTTGGTAGAGAAAGTAGATCCCCAGATATCCTCTAGTGTTATTTTTTTTGTTCTTGAGGCCTTGTTTGAATTATTTGAGGTAGGTTGCTCACAACTAAAAAAAAGTGTGATAACAGCTAAAATGAATAATTTCTTCATTCTATAATTACATATTTAGGAATTGATTGCCAAGTTTACGGAAAAATCGTCAAAAAAACTTTAAAAACAGTATAAATATTGAATTCATCTTACTGTTTTCATTGTTTCATTTATCTTTGCTTCACACTATAAAATGACATCGATGTCTAAAATGATTTCTGGATTTTCTAAACTAACCAAAGAAGAAAAAATTAATTGGTTAGCTACAAATTATTTTACAGATCAAAAAGAAATAATTTCTACGATAAAAAAATATTGGAACTCAGATGAATTGTTGCAACAGTTACATGATGATTTCATAGAAAATACCATTTCTAATTTTTATTTGCCCTATGGTGTAGCGCCTAACTTTCTTATCAACAATACCTCTTATACAATTCCTATGGTTATTGAGGAAAGTTCAGTAGTTGCCGCAGCTTCATTAGTGGCTAAATTTTGGAGTACAAGAGGAGGTTTTAAAGCTGAAGTGCTTTCTACCACTAAAATAGGTCAGGTACATTTTATGTACGATGGTGATAAAAATGAATTGATACAGTATTTCAACTCAAAAAAAGAGCTTTTTAAAATAGCTACAGCATCCATCACAAAAAATATGGAAAAACGTGGGGGAGGTATTCTAGATATTCAACTTGTAGATAAAACTGAGAAATTACCCAACTACTATCAAATTCATGTTACTTTTGAAACCGTAGATTCTATGGGGGCAAATTTTATTAATTCTTGTTTAGAGGCAATCGCCAAAGAATTTAGAGGTGATGCGATAGAAATAGTGATGAGTATTTTATCTAATTACGTTCCAGAATGTTTAGTGAGAGCGGAAGTAAGTTGTAACATTGAAGAATTAGGTGGAGATGATCCCCAACAATTTGCAAAGAAATTTTATCAAGCAGTTCAGATTGCTGGAGTAGAACCCCACAGAGCCGTTACACACAATAAAGGAATCATGAATGGTATTGATGCAGTTGTATTGGCTACCGGTAATGATTTTAGAGCCATTGAAGCAGGAGTGCATGCCTATGCTGCAAGATCAGGACAGTATACGAGCTTAACACATTGTGAAATTACTAATGGTGTTTTTCGTTTTTGGATAGAAGTTCCATTGGCTGTTGGAACTGTAGGTGGCTTAACTTCTTTACATCCTTTAGCAAAATTATCTTTAGGGATGTTACAACAACCCTCTGCAAAAGAATTAATGATGATTATGGCAACTGCAGGCTTGGCTCAAAACTTTGCAGCTCTTCGGGCTTTAACCACCAAAGGAATACAGCATGGACATATGAAAATGCATCTGATGAACATCTTAAACCAATTGGGTGCAAATGATCAGGAGAAAACAGTAATAGCTAATTATTTTGATGACAAAACAGTGACTCACAATGCTGTGGTTGATAAGTTTCAAGAAGTAAGAAATACTAAATAATTTTGAATACACTCTACTCTAACGGAAAATTATTGCTCACTGGAGAATATCTTGTGTTAGAAGGAGCCACTGCTTTGGCAGTACCTACCAAATTTGGGCAAGATTTAACAGTAGAAAAAATTAAGGAACCGCAATTAATTTGGGGAAGTTTCACCAATACAGGAGATTGCTGGTTTGAAGCTATTTTTGAGCTACCAAAACTTAGATTAGTAAATGCAACATTTTATTCTGAAAAAGAGGGAAGTGCAGACTTTATTGCCGAAACACTTCAAGATATTTTAGTAGAAACCAGAAAATTGAATCCAGAATTTTTAAAATCTGAACAAGGGTTTTTAGTAAAAACCAATCTTACGTTTCCCAGAGATTGGGGTTTAGGAACTTCTTCTACATTAATGAACAATATTGCGCAATGGGCAAAAGTTGATGCTTTTCAGTTGTTGTGGAACTCATTTTCAGGAAGTGGATACGATATTGCCAATGCAAAACACAATACCCCAATTTTATATCAGGTTAATAACCAACAACCAATTGTAAAAAAAGTTGATTTTATACCTAGTTTTAGTGATCAGCTATTTTTTGTTCATTTAAATAAAAAACAAGATAGTAAAGCTGGAATTGCAAGATTTAAAGAAAAGCGAGAAAAAATAAATAACGAAATACAACTTGTTTCAGAAATTTCTAAACAACTCATTCAAGAACAAAAGCTTTTAGAATTTGAAAAACTGATACAAGAACATGAAAAAATTATTTCCTCTATTATCGAGTTACCTACTGTGAAAGAACGTTTGTTTTCAGATTATTTTGGAACTTTGAAAAGCCTTGGTGCTTGGGGTGGAGATTTTATTTTAGCTACAGGTAATAAAGATACTTCTCAATATTTCATAGATAAAGGATACACCACAATTCTTAGCTATTCAGATATGGTGTTATGAAAAAAGTAATGATTATAGGAGGAGGTGCCGCAGGGTTTTTCACAGCAATTAACGCGAAGGAAATGAATCCTGAACTAGACATTACGATCTTAGAAAAAGGGAAAGAAGTACTACAAAAAGTAAAAATTTCTGGAGGTGGACGTTGCAATGTTACCCATGCGTGCTTTGAGCCTAAAGAATTGGTGCAATTTTATCCAAGAGGTGAAAAAGAGTTGTTAGGTCCGTTTCATCAATTTATGACAGGTGATACTTTTGAATGGTTTGAGAATAATGGTATTCCTCTAAAAATAGAAAAAGACAATCGTGTTTTTCCTGAATCCAATTCATCACAAACCATTATAGATTGTTTTCTCAATAAAACCAAGCATTTAGGAATTTCTGTGCTGAAAAATCATGGAGTAACCACCATACAAAAACAAGCCAATTCTTGGCAAGTAATTACCAAAGAAGAGCAATTTGTTTGTGATGCTGTTGTAATGGCAGCTGGAAGTAGTAAAAAGGTTTGGGAGTTGTCAAAAGCGCTAGGACATTCAATTATTTCTCCTGTGCCTTCATTATTTACATTTAATATTAAAGATCCCAGAATTAAAGATTTGTTAGGAATATCGGTTCCTAATGCTACTGTTCAATTAGAAGACACAAACTTAGAAGCTTCAGGCCCATTATTAATTACACATTGGGGTATGAGTGGTCCTGCCATTTTAAAACTATCTGCTTTTGGAGCTCGAGTGTTGGCAAAAAAAAATTATGAGTATAAAGTGCAAGTAGATTGGCTTTCTAGACCTACTCATAAAATTGTAAATGTGTTGTTAAATTTAAAAAAGAAACACTCCAAAAAACAAGTAATTGTTAGATCTCCTTTTGAAGAGATTCCAAAAAGATTATGGGAGCGCTTTGTATTAGCTTCAAAGATTAAAACTACGTTTAATTGGGCAGATGTAAGTCATGATCAGATAGATATCTTGGCAAATCAACTGACTAAAAGTGTTTTTACTGCTAAGGGAAAAAGTACGTTTAAAGAAGAGTTTGTAACAGCAGGTGGAGTAGATTTAAAAGAGATTAACTTTAAAAACTTTGAAAGCAAATTACAAAAAAACTTATTTTTTGTAGGTGAGGTGTTAAATATTGACGCAGTTACAGGGGGCTTTAATTTTCAGAATGCATGGACAGGAGGTTGGTTGTGTGCAAAAAACTTAGCAGAGAATTAAGGTTTCGTTACGTTTACTATATGAAAAGTAGGCGATTTCGAATCACTAAACTTATGTTTAAACACAAAGCTTGATATGAGTCAAAAGCCTAGCGTTTAGAATTTTGAGCCTAGCATAAAATTGTAAAAATTTAACGAAGAATTTATTTGTTTTTTAACTCAGTTCTTTGTTGGCAACTGTATTTTTATTCATTAATAAATTCAATTGCTTTTCCAAGCACTTCATCTTTATTTTCTATTATTCCTTTAATAGTAGGTTTGATTACAATGTCAATTTTAACCCCTTTTCTTTGGGTTTTAGTTTTATCTGGGTAGAAAATTCCAATTCCAGTTATCATAGTTTTATATCCACCAACCATTACAAACATACTCACATTTCCATCAGCTCCTGAGGTTTGATTTCCTATCGTTGTGACATTATCTCCAGTTTGCAAACACATTGCCGTAAATTCAGCATGACTTTGAGATTTTTCGTTTACTAATAAAACAACTTTTCCTTTATAGATTAAATCACCTTTTCTCCCATATTTATTTCCATTTCTCCAAATAAACTTCCCCGGGTAATTTAGGTTTGGGTAAATGACTTTATAAAAGTCACTTTTTTTTGATTTAATGTGCTGTACAATTGAGGTGTATGTACCATTTGGATAATTTCTGATGTCAAAGATAATGGCTTTTGTATTTTTCAGAGATTCCATAACTTTAGGAACTTCCTTAATTTTTATTTTGCCCATATTAACATATCCAATATTACCATTAAGGATTTTATAGTTTTCAGATTCGTTTTTTCTTTTGTAATTAAAAACATTAAATAAATATCGCTTTATTGATTTAGTATATGTTTTGTTATTTCGAATATATTCAATTTTAACTGAGTTAGTTGATCCATTAAAGATTGAATAATAGGCATTCGCTTTTTTTCTTGAGATATTTGAACCATTTATATATTTTTCCTTTTGTTTGAAAATAGTTGTGATTTTTTGGTTATTAACTTTTGTAATAACATCGCCAATTTTCAAGTCATCAATTTTTGATAAGGAGTCATTATAAAAACCTGTAATGATTACTTTTTCATCTATTAATTTGAATCTTAAAGGAGCCCAATAGTAGCCGAAAAACTTATTCGTTTTTTTTGTTGTAAAACTCCCGTGACTATCATCAATACTTACTATTAGCTCAAGCATTGCTAAATGATATTCAATTTCGGTTTTGGGGTCTAAAAATTTGGAAATCATTTTATTGAAAACCTCATTCCAATTGGTATCAGTTTGATATTTGTATGGAAAAAAGTATTCAATAATATTCCAATAACGAAATAGAGATAGCAGTCTTAAATTTTTACTTTTCCAATTAAAATTTTTGTATTCAATTTCATTTGTAATTTCAATATTACCAACTCTTTTGTTCTTAACAGACACGTAATGTTTTTTCCCTTGATGTCTATTTATTTCAATATATTTTAGTTTATCGGAAAGTTCAGATGTAAATAATTGTCTATTTCGAATCCAACTTAAATCAAAGTTTTTGTCAAAATTTTTGATATCGTTTTTTGTTGTACACTTTTTGCATTTTTTTATATTGCCAAGTGAGTTAATCCAATCTAAATAGAGTTGAGAAAGTTCAACTGTATTATCACAGTTCTCTACTCTTGGTAATATTTTAAATAATTCTTCGTCCCAATTATATTTTCCATCTGCAACGTTAGGGTGATAGTATTTTAAAAATCCCCAAACTTTTGCTGTTGTTGTAAGTTTTTCAGTTTCTGTCAGTTTTTTTTGTGCAAAAGCAGTATTAAGACAAATAACTGTTAGTAGAAGGAGTATTGTTTTTTTCACAGGAACTTTCATTTTTATTGAATATAAAAGAACATATATTTGATTTTTAAAAGTGTTAAACATTTTCTAATTGGGGAAACTTTAATAATTATATTGCTTACTTAATATTGTTGCCAACGGTATCGGCTATGTATAGTGCGTTTTCGAAAGGCGGAGCTTTCGGAAATGGCAGACGCAGGTAACGTGTAGTTTTAGTTTTTTAAGTTTTTATCGGTTTAAAAACTAAAATACAACTTACCGTGAAACGGAGTAGAAGCGAAGTATCTAGTTTTAAACGGAGCATTATATATAGCGTTTGTTAGGCTCCGTTTTATTTTCCAAAAGTGTCCAATCTGGTCTTTAGTTTTTTTAGCTTTATTTAAATTTATTAGTTGGTTTTCAAAGTAAACCCTGTTTTATTGAATAAAGTAAAACCATTACTTTTCCAATTAATAAATACTAACCCTAACTTATAGGAATTACAGATTTCAAATATCATATCAATATCAGTCTTTTTTTGATCTTGAGGGTTTGAAACTACGACACCTATTAGACTTCCTGAGATGTCTAATTCGTCTATGTCTTCTTCCGAAAAAGAACAAATTCTATACTCATTTTCACCTACGTAATCTTTGTGTTTGGAAATTAGCTTTTCATTAATTTGAGAGTTTAATTCTCGTTCGTATTTTTTATCAATATCGGAATCAAGTTTATTTCTATCAATATGAAGTTTTAGGTACTCCATATCCTCAAAGTCAATGTAATTTACCATAGAATGGAAGTGGGTATTATTGTATTCAAGAATATTGGACTTTGAGAACACTAAACAGACTCCGGTAAAATCATCCCCATATTGGTTCCACATTCGTGGTTTTAGGAATCCAAATTGATTATCCTGTTCAATACTATTACAACAAAAACAAACCTGATTACTATTGTTCAATTTTTTATTTAGGTTGTTAATAATACGTTCAGATTGAATTTTGGTTCTATTCTTAATTTTCTCACTTAAACCTTTTTCAGAACCTGACCACCAGGTTTGAATCGGATTGTCATTGACTTTTTCAATAGGGTCTTTTGATTTTTTTCTTGGAGACATCCATAATTTCATGGAATGTAGAATTTTCAATCCAGTTTCCATTTTCGTATAATGAAATATTGAGTCATTCTCAAGAAAGTTTTCAGGGATTTCCTTTACTATGGTTTGGTAGTTGTACATGCTGTTTGTCTGGTCAGTCTAAACGGTTTATAATCCTCCAATTTATCAAATTTTTTGGTACCTTTTTTTAGTCATTACTTGCGTGTCAAATACATTTTTTTCTGTTATGGAGCCTAACGGTCTAGGCTATGCGAAGTGTCCCAAAGGGCATTGTGTATAGGTGGTGTTGGCGTTTCGTTATTCTTCTTTTGATAATAGACCTAAACGTTCTCCCATTAGTATATGCTTATATGATTGACCATCCTCCTGCATTGGTGCATCTAAAGTGAACCTAACACCATCCTGAAAGATCATAATGAAGTCAGATCCACCAAAGGCAAAGTGCCCAAGCATGTCGCCTTTTTTCACGATAGTTCCAGGAGTAATATTTTCTTCAAGATTGACCGAATTTACCGCTGCCATACCGATGGGCATTAAAGCCACAAGTCCAAATTCTTTTGTCTCAACTATAACACACCCCCTAGTCTCAACAGATTGCCATCCTATTTTGGCATTTGGATCAAACGCATACCTTTTGTTTTCATTATCCCACCAAAATTTCGCGCCTGTTGGATTGATGCCGGGAATAATTCTTACCTCTTTGATAGTGCCTCCTACCGGAAAGTGATATCTGTGATAGTCATTGACATTTAAAAAGGAATGAGTAAATGTACCGTTAGCAAATACATCCTTAAACTCGCTGTCTTCTCCAATAAGTTTTGATACAGATTTTAGTGTAGCAGATTTTACAGGAACGCCACTGTCCTCCATTAGAAATGATTTGCTGTCTATCGCCCATACATCTTGAGGTTCAGAGTCTGCAAATGAGACTACAACAGAATCTAAATCTGGACTTGAAATGGGTCTCATATCAGGAGACTTTAGGTATCTTGCAAAGAATTGGTTGAAAGTCTTCCAGTTAGTCGGGTCTTCGTACCAACCGTTTTGCAAACCAAAATTAGGATCGTTGAGTGCCATTTGATAATATTCTTCATTCCAAGAATTTTCGGTATCCAAAAATGACCCCCAGGATTTACTGAAAGTCACCATCCAATTGGCAAATGGTTCATAATACTGCAACGAGTTATTTACTAATCCTAGACCCTCTAATTCAGGAAGAGGTTGATCAATTAAGAAATAGAAAGCACAAAGCCCTTGGAAAATATTGTCAAATATTTCAGGATAATCATCCTTTTTAACAATAGCCCAAGGCATGGTTGTTTCTGTCCATGTAATAAACTCGTAGTACTCTTCTAGAGTTTGAGCGGGGTTTGTGTTCCTATCAGGATTTATGTCCTTTGCTTTTGAAATAGATGAAATGAGCAACGATTTCAGATCGGGGTCATTTTCTAAGAGGGTAATAAGCTCTTGGGTAGCTTTACCATATTTAATGTCTTTTTGACCAGAATCGCACGCGATCAGACCAACGACTATGAATAGTGTTAGTAGGAGGTTTCTGTAATATTTCATTTTAATTGCATTTTGTGTTATTTAATGAACGCCAACGTTGTTGTATAAGCTTTGTTGCGTTGGTTTAGCAGTAAAGTTACTAAATAATTACTGACCAAGAAATTCCGAGAGGACTTTCGCAAGTAAGCAAAAAACCAGCAATAAAGTTTATACGGCTTAAGTTAGCAATCTATTAACTTTAACAGCTAATCATAAAGAACCTAAGAGATGAATAAGGTTACTATACAAGGTGAAGTTTTTGACTTCGTCAACATTGATAATCCCATCTCTTTTCTATGTAAAATTCGTTCAGTTCTATGAAGCTTTAGACTTCGATTTTAAGTTGTTGAATTCACAATAGGTTGGTTCTTTACAATCCT
>Ga0206125_10003825_pt1 | contig 13943 bp, 4 predicted proteins | sample Helgoland_Spring_4_FD_148598 | JGI IMG/M metagenome (GOLD analysis project Ga0206125, IMG submission 148598) | Pelagic subsurface seawater microbial communities from Kabeltonne, Helgoland, North Sea - Helgoland_Spring_Bloom_20160331_1 | ecosystem: Environmental > Aquatic > Marine > Epipelagic ... | reverse complement strand
AATGAATTCCCTATCGAATCTAGTAATCTGATACCAACAGGAGCAGAACCATTCCCACCCGCCATTAACCAATATAGGTAATTTTGTTCAATCCTAAATACTGGCGATGTTAGTGTACCGGTTGGTGTGTCACACCCTGCACTATTGTCGTTAATTTCGCAGCTACTCACAGCGCGCAATCCTATTTTTGCGGCGGCACTAAAGCTAGCAGTTCCTTCCCAAGCATTCGCCAACAATAATTCTGTAAACATACCAGTGGCTGTCCAATTGGCTTCCAATACATCTATAGCATTGTCAAAACTACTTATCACATTATCATAAGCATCAGCGGCAACAGATACACCATCTACAATTCTGGCTTTGAAAACGATAGGGTTGGTGGTCAAAATACCATTACTTAATTCTGGATCAGTATTGATTAACGCAGCAGACGCAATAGAGAACGTCACTGCGATATCCTGATTTTCATAGCCATCGGTACTACCGGCAAGCGTAATAATCGCAGTTTGCGCATCACTCAAACTAACAGTAAAAGTGAGACCGGTAGGTAAATTGTTCGCTGTAAAATTTGCCATATCTAAAGGCGTTACAAAGCTATTGTTTTCAAGACTAATACTAATTTGCTTACCTTGTTCTCCACCTTCATACAGTTCTGCATCAGTACTCACTGTGCCAGTAGATTGTGTTTCAACAATGCTCTTTATACTTATTCCTTGTCCCACCAAAAGCTGAGGCTGCTGTTGCGTTACCACTTCGGTTGTAGGGATGGTTAAAGTAACGTTATTGATGTCACGATCAAAATCCACGCTACTGTTGCCGACTAAAGTCAAGGTGGCTGTGGTATCATTTAATCGAGTAACAGCCCCTAAAGTGACACCATCAGGTAAGTTACTCAGAGACCAATTACCCATATTTATACTGTCAACAAATTCATTATTTATAAGTGTTACATTAATATTTTTACCGTCTTCTGTTTCTTCAATGATGTCACCGTTGTCTGTTAAGACTAAATAGCTTCGTTTATTTCCAGTGTTTTCAAGTTGCCACATTTGCACTTGTGTAAAACGTGTCTCTGCAGCTTCAGAATACAAAGAAACCAAATCACTGCCTATACTAGTGGGATAAATTCTTGCTGAAAAAGCCGCCATATCATTGATAAATATATCAATCACCGAATGGTCAATAAATACATGAAATTTTTCTGGTTTACCAAAAACAGCTTCATCATAGTCACCACGTAAAAGTACAGTTTCTTGTGCTTGATCTGATAGGCTTGATAAGGATTTATCGAGAACAATTTGCTGGTTGGCCACATCATAATACAACAAGGTTAATTCGGTTTCCTGTTCATTACTCCCCAATATTAGTCCGTAATTTGAGGCCGTATTATTTGCATCGACTTCAGCAATAATTTCTAAACTACGACCACGTAGTGGCAAAACTTGCTGACCGTTGACGGTTTGCTCTACCAAATCAACTAAGGATCCAGGTAGACGTAGACTTTCCAGTTCCTGCACTGGACGTTGTGTCAACGTTGCATCATCATTTGCTAATCCCCAAACTCTAGGCGCACTGAATGTTTGTGTCCAACCTGCTTCCAATTGTGCTTGGGAGCTACGCCTTTCATCAACAATGCCGATGGCAACCAATTCATTATCTGCGTTACGAGCTACCGTTGGTGATAAATGACCATGAATCAGGTCGAGGTTTTTTGGTTGATTAAAATCGGGCGTAAATTGGCCATTTTGCCAAGTCCCTATCCAATAAACTGGGCGTACGGCGTTAGGCGAAAAACGTCCAAGGTTACCACCTATGGGATTAACAACGAGTACATATTTATCGCTACCAATTGGTTCAAAAACAGGTAATTCCCAGATTTGTGAACCAATATCCATATCGCTATACGCTACTGCAGAAAAGTCGCTACGTATCCAACTTTGCATGTCAGTAATGTCTGTACTGGTATAATGATCTAAACCACCAACACCATTTATTTTGGCACTTATTATCATATGCCAAGTATCACCATCTTTAAATAAATATGGGTCTCTAAAATCGTCAACTTGGTCCGAATTAATTATAGGTCCCATTTTTTGCCAATTTTGCAAATTTTCGTCAGAGCTGATTGCAACCGAAATTCCAGGATTAAAGGGCCCTGAATGATTAACATTCGTATAAAATGCATAGGCAATTCCATTTTCAACAACTACATCACCAGCCCAAATACCTTTCATGTCATAACCGGCAGTATCGGAGATTTCTAAACTTGGTATTAACGCATTTTGTTGATTCTGCCAATTCACAAAATCGTCGCTTATCATATGCCCCCAAACAGTTTGGGTTTTAAATGGACCGTTCGGCGTACGTTGGTAAAACATATGATATTGACCATTAAACTCAACCAATCCATGAGGCTCATTAGTCCAAGCTGAAGGTGGCATGGCATGGTAAATTGGCCGCTGCAGATCATTTATATATCTGGTGTCTGGCACTATTAACGCTTGGTCAGCAGTGCTCTCTAAGGTTGCTAATTGTTCAGCATATTGAGCACTAATATTTGCAGCACTCATGGAGCCTTTGGCAACACTTGTATTATCAAATACGCCATTGATCCCGTTCACTATCGGGAATATCCCCAAATTCCTGTCTTGGTATCCTTTACCTACTACAAAATCGACATTAGCCGTGTCCAATATCGCACCTACTGGATTAGAATCTGTACTAGCAACACTTTCTCCATTGAGGTATAACGTAATATTGCCAATAAATCCGTCCACTACTACAGCGACATGGCTCCACGCATATAATGGGAATTCATCAGGCGCTTTTAATACATACGCCGTACCGGCTAAATTAACCCGAAAAGACCATTGACCGAAAGTATTAATATCAAGACTGAAGCCTTCGTCACTATTAGCTTGATGAAATAAAGCAGAGGGAGTTAGCTGTTCATGAGGTACTTCTTTATCAGCTGGATAATTTTCCAATGCAACCCATGTTTGCACTGTAAATTCGTTAGTATTAGCAAGATTTAAAGGTCCATGAGCCCATGTAGAATGACCGTCAGTACGCAAAGCTGTGTTTTGCACTCCAGTAACGCGCTCAGGCTTATCAAATGCATTTTTAATCGTAAAATTTGGACCACTATTGTTGATTGCCAATGTACTTCCATTGGTTTCATCAAAGTTTAATTCAAGTATATTTTCAATTACTAAAGGTTCAGGTTGAACCACAGGTACTATGGGAGAGGGAGAAGGAGTTGACGAAGGTGCCTTAGTTTCACTACCACCTAAACACCCGGTCAACATTAATGCTATAGACGTTACAAACGTTAGCCTTTTAAGTTTCATAACAATTTATTTTTCCTTTATAAGCTAACTCTGTCTAAGCATTTTTTAATTAAGGGTTATTTAAGCAGCTTCAATATGAAGCTGCTTAGTACAATCGAGATATTATTCCTGTAGAGCAGTGGCGCTCATGTGCAAATGATCAAATGCAACGAAACCACAACCACCAGTCTCATTATCAAAAATCTCCACGTTAACCATTTGTCCAACATAAGCATCTAAATCAACTGATTGCCAGTTATTAGTATCTGGCTTCAACCATGCTTGACTGCATGTACCTGGATTAATGTTTGTAATTTCATTACCACTGGAATCAAATACTTTCATGCCAACATTATTACCATCTGCACCACCTCCAAGATTAATATTCAAGATAGGTCTTGAAGCATCAACCATAAATTGTGGTGAAGTTAAACTTCCTGTTGGACCATCACAGCCATTAGCATTTGAGTTAATTTCACAAGTTGATGCCGCATAAAAACCAACAACATCGGCCGCTGCTGGGTCAGAAACAATTATATTATTTGGTAAAAACCCCCAGCCTGTTGCAGGATTCAAATCTACTAGGAAATCTCCCGTAGCGACCCAACCATTATCTAACATCAATTGTGGGTCATCAAAACTACCTATTACCTGGTCAAATGAATCGTCGGCTACTGTAACGTTTCTTGCAGAGCTTGCAACGATCACTTCAACCCCACCCATATGCACATGGTCAAATCCAAGGAAACCACAACCACCAGTTTCTTCGTCAAATATAAGCACTCTAACAAAATTGCCGATTTGATCTGTTAGATCAATTTCTTGCCAGTCATCATCACTGTCCACATGAGGTGGTGAGCATGTATCTGGTGTAAATGAAGCAATTTCACTATCATCAACCGCGTTCAGGACTTTTAACCCAACAGGAGCACTACCATTTCCTCCGGCCATCAAAAAGCGCAGAGTTGGTCTGGCCGCATCAATCTTGAATGTTGGTGATAGCAACGTACCTACTGGCGCGTCACAACCCTCTGCATTGTTATTGATTTCACAGGTAGAAACTGAACCTAGCCCAACATAAGCCGCAGGAGGATCGAAATCAGCTATTGCAGTGGTACCTTTCCATGCATTTGCATCTGCAGGATTTGCAAAGGCTCCGGTTGCCGTCCATGTATTCATCAATGCATCATCAAAACTACCGATAACTTGTTGAAATGAGTTACTTTCTACGGTTACACCAACCAACGTTTCATTAACATTTTGTTCTGAGTAGTCTTCCATACCTGAGCCACCCATGTGGACATGGTCAAAACTGACAAACCCACAACCACCAGTTTCTTCGTCAAATATTTGTACTTTGATGAATTGACCAACATAAGCTGTCATATCAATAGTCTGCCAATCATCATCGCCATCGATGTGAGGAGGACCACATGAATCAGGTGTAAATACTGCAAGCTCAGAGTCATCTGATGCCAATAATACTCTTAGACCTACTGGCGCAGAACCGTTTCCACCGGCCATCAAAAAGTTAAGAGATGGGCGTGCTGCATTAACTAAAAATGCCGGTGACGTCAAACTACCTATAGGAGCATCACAACCTTCGGCATTGTTGTTTATTTCACAAGTAGTTACAGAGCGTAAGCCAACTTTCGCACCTGGTGGATCAAAGTCCTCTCGTGCGGTTCCTACCCAAGCATTAGCATCTGCTGGGTTTTCAAACGTACCTGTCGCTGTCCACGTGTTGCTTGTGGCATCGTCAAAACTGCCGATTACTTGCTCAAAAGCATTGTCTGCAACCGTCACATTGAACAGGCTCTCATCAACATTCATTTCACGGAAATCCTGTTGACCGGGACCAGCTGATGCACCCATATAAAAATGGTCAAAGCTCACAAATCCACAACCACCCGTTTCTTCGTCAAAAACAACTATACGTAAGTATGTATCAACTTGTGCAGTCAGGTCGATAGCCTGCCAATCATCGTCACCATCTATATGAGGTGGTCCACATGATGAAGGGGTATACATACCGATTTCTATGTCATTTTCATCCAGTACACGCATACCTACTGGCGCTTCACCGTTACCACCAGCCATTAGAAAGTTTAGAATGGGACGACTTGCATCTACTCTAAATAAAGGCGAAGTTAGCGTCCCTGTTGGAGCATCACAACCTTCTGCATTATCGTTTATTTCACACGTACTCACCCCAGCTATCCCAACAAATGCTGCAGGAGGATCGAAGTCAACAATGCCTGTTGTACCTTTCCATGCGCCACTAGATGCGGGGCCAATGAAGGTACCTGTGGCTGCCCAACCATTGGTTGTGGCATCATCAAAACTTCCAATAACCTGTACAAATGCATCACTGGAAATATTGACATTTGTCAGCGTTCTATCTACGTTAGGTTCACTAAAGCCCTCATCGACAGGTACTTCCGGAACTGGATCTGGAGATATGATTAATGCCGCAGGGGGATCAACAATATTCCCAGCCGGATCTTCAATTTCGGTTTTACATCCTATGAGGCCTAAGGCCATAACAGGAATAATTAGCCTACTCGCAATTATTGAATTTTTCATATTATTTTTTCTCATATTGTTTACCAAATGTTATCGTTGCTGTTCTCAAACGAAACTTACTAAAAATTAAACTACTTTATCTTTGACTATTAACCGTTATGTAATTGCCGATTAATCGTTAAGCTTAAATTCACTCTTTAACTCATCTAAACTAACCGATTGAAGTTGAACTCCCCGGTCACTGAGTATTTCTATCTTTGTATAAGGTGTATCTGGAAAGACAAGTGCTGACATGACTAATTCACCTTCGTTAAGAAACACTTCTATAGATGATTGATCGTAGAAAATATCAAAATTATACTTTTGCAAATTTGCTGTCACAGGTGCCTGCTGCTTACTAGCAAAATGTCTATTAAACTCGATATCTCCAGATTCAGTCCTGTCTAACTCGACTTGCCCAGTGCTAACGTTTAGGGTTATTGCAACGTTATCACCTAGCGAATTTGAATAAACCACTTGAAACTTGTCAGATTTACCTATCTCTACATCCATTTGTAATCGAGTACTTCCAGAATCAGCAGCTTTCATTTCGGTTAAAACAAGGTGTTTTTCGACATCTATCGCGCCAAGAGTGTTTTTGGCACTTACAATCGTACCGAGCTCTTTGATAGGGTTTGAGAACACTTTGTAACCAGTAGGACTATCATGCAGTGTTAATTCTCTTGGCACAGTCATCGCTCCTCTCCAAGAGTCGGTGGGCATGTAATTGGCATACAACCAGTTACTCATCCAACCCATAAACAAAAACCTGCCATCAGTTTCAGGAACATTGGAGAATGTCACCCCTGCATAGTTATCAGTGCCATAATCAAGCCATTTTGCAGGCTCTTTACGCGCATAAGCTGGGTTATCAGAAAATACAATATGGTCAACTAGGACATGACCCCATCCTTGCGTTTCACTGTCTACAATTTCTAAGGTTGCTGATGTCCCAACAAATTCTGATACATCCCAACTCTCAATGTACATAGACTCACTGTCTCGTCCACTGGCAGTTCTAACAATCTTGCCATCGACTAATAAATTCATCGCTGTCGTTTTGGGATAACTACCACCGCCAATATAAAAATTAATATAAGGACGGTTTATCGCAAACTCCGAGGACGTCAACTTACCAATTGTCGTATCACCTTGGTAATAAGAGTTAGCCAAACTTTTTTGAACAAACCCACTTACTCCGTGCTGGCCTGGGTAATTACTTGTGATTGGTTTACTGCCAAAAGCAGACCCTTCTTCCTGCCATGTACCAAAATCACCTTCAAAATCAGCGAATACATCTCCCTCAGGAAAGAATGCAGGGGAGTGCTGCACTTGAGGTGCAAAGCTTTCGTCAAGAATAAATTCACTACCATTAAAATCACCGACAAAATATTGAGTTGCAGAACCTCCATTAGGGCCACCAGGAACAATACTTACTAGCAACACATCTTTCATTGTGTCACTTCCCTTTACCTTCATTTTAATCAGATCAGGACATTCCCAAACACCACCTTGTTCGCCAAAACCTTCACCAAATGTGCTTTCAGCCGTCCAGTCAATTAAGTTTTTGGAGGAATAAAAACCGATATGATCCCCCTGCGCCAATGACATGACCCATTTTTGCTGAGGCTCATGCCACATAACTTTGGGATCTCTAAAAACTTTAATCCCTGGATTTAACAACACTGGATTATTAGCGTATTTTGTCCAAGTTCTTCCGTTATCCAAGCTATACGCAATACCTTGCGTTTGAAAATCATCGAAACCGGCTTGCTCACGTGGTGCGTTGTGGTAACTGAAGATTGCTATCATTGGAGGGTTTTCAAGAGTGCCAAAACCAGAAGTGTTATTAATATCCACCACTGCACTACCAGAAAAAATAGTTCCATTTTCATCTGGATATATTGCGATTGGCATATGTTGCCAATTAAGCATATCTGTACTTATCGCATGCCCCCAATGCATGGGTCCCCAAACCGTTGAATCGGGATGATGTTGATAAAAAAGATGATACTCACCATCGTGATATACCATACCATTAGGATCATTCATCCATTTTTCAGGTGGTGTAAAATGATATAAAGGCCTATGCTTTTCTGTTGGCAGAGCCTCACTTTTACTCAATTCTGCCTCTTGGAATGACGGTAAGGCTTTACACCCAGTCATAACTAAAGAGCTGAGTAAAAATAAAACTTTAAAACGATTCATTAATGGTTTTCCTTATTAGATTTGAAAAGTTGAGAGGACAAGTCTTCAAGCGATTTCCCCTTAGTTTCAGGCATTAATCGGTAAACAAATACAAGTTGTAAAACCATCATGGCTGCAAAAAACATGAAAATATTCGCTGGTTCGAATTGCTGGAGGAAAAAAGGCATAAATAAAGTGATTAACGCAGCGAATACCCAATGCGTACCACTACCCAATGATTGCCCTTTTGAACGCACACTATTAGGGAATATTTCAGCTATAAACACCCATATAACTGCCCCCTGTCCGATTGCATGCGATGCAATAAATGTAAATACAAAAAACACGACAATCGCTCCACCCGAGCCACTGTCAAAAGCCCACGCAACGACAGCAAGTGAAACAATGTAACCAATGGAACCTATATACATTAGTGTTTTACGACCTGCTTTGTCGATCAGATATATACCCAACATGGTAAATACAAGGTTTATTACGCCGACCCCCGCCGTCGAAAGTAAGGATGAGCTAGCATCAAGACCAGCTAATTCGAACACTCGTGGAGCGTAATAAATGATAAAATTAATACCTGACAATTGATTAAACGCTGCTAGCAAGAATGCCAGTAAAATAGGAAGTCTGTAGATACTAGAAAACAATGGGTCTTTCTTGTGGTCTTTGGCTTCTAATTGGACCGCATTCACAATAGCTTCGGCGTTTTCCTCACCTAAATCTCTTAAAACATCTTTTGCTTTATCAGGATTGTTATCATGTAACACTAACCATCTGGGGCTTTCAGGTGCACGAATAATCAAGGCCAAATAAATGAAAGCTGGAATGGCTTCAACACCAAGCATAATACGCCAATCAAAATCCGATATGCCCGATAACAAATAATTAGAGAGGAACGCAATTAAGATCCCAAACACTATCTGAAATTGATAAATAGCGACCAAACGACCTCTATATTTTGCAGGTGCAATTTCAGAAATATAGGCTGGAACTGCGATAGACGATATACCTACTCCAATACCACCAATAAACCTTAAGATGGCAAATGTATATGGGTCTGTAGCAAGAGCAGAACCAATTGCTGAAATCAGATACAACACACCTATTAGTACAAGTGTAGGTTTGCGGCCAAATTTGTCACAGGGATAATTTCCTGCGAGCGCACCTATAACTGTTCCCCAAAGTGCTGATGACATGACAAATAAGCCATGAAACAAAGGACTGGTTTGCCAAAGCTCTTGTATTGGTTTATCCGCACCAGAAATAACAGCTGTATCGAAACCGAATAAAAATCCAGCAACAGCAACTGTAATTGACCAAAAAGCTATCTTACCCATAAATTACTCATTTAGTTAACGTGATTCGAAACCACTATATTATTAAAACAACGTTGTCTTTTATACCCTGAACTATAGTTTAGATCAATCAATTTTACATAACTTAGTCATTTATTTTACAAATAAAGGCTCAATTTCAGGTACTAGTCACGCTCAACAATAAGTGCTTGATTAGCTACAACATCATGCAAAATATGCTCAACTCCATCCGGCCATGTGATTCTCACAGAATCTATCTTACTAGCCTCACCTACGCCAAAATGAGCCATAGGAGGGTCATTCGACAAATAATTAGAACCAAGCCTGATTTCTCGCATTTGCTGTTGAACGGACATTTTCAACCTTATTTTAGTACCAATTCCGTCTGGATTTTTATCTGAATACTGCAGGTAAATCTGCAAAAAATTATTTTCTGTTGCTAGATTATTATTTCGATAAAGTGTCGGAGGTGCACCGTTGTTGGCGATAATAATATCGATATCTCCGTCTTGGTCATAGTCGAAACATGCAATGCCCCGTCCTTGTCCATTGTGAATAATCCCCCACTGTTCTGACATTTCACTGAATGTTCCGTTTTTATTATTGATAAAAAGCCGGCTTGGGTCTTCGTAAAATTGGCCAACTTGTGATTCTTCTGCTATTTGACCAGTGCGCATACCGTTGGTATGAAATATATCCAACCAACCATCATTATTAAAATCAGCAAAACAAGCTCCCCAGCCCCAGTAACCCTCTCTCACACCAGCATAGTCTGTCTTATCAGTAAAGTTACCTTTGCCGTCATTGTTATATAAGCGATTACCAGACTGTCCGCCTTTATAAGTTTTTTCTTCAATAGGGTTCCATATTGAGCTTACGAACCAATCAAGATCACCATCGTTATCGTAATCACCTACGGCAGAACCCATTCCATTTTCGTCACTTATTACTGGGGATGTAGAATCGACGAACCTGCGATTATCGTTCTTTAAAATCTGAGTAGTGTGATAATCTGCAGCAATCAATAAATCGAGGTCATTGTCATTATCTATATCACTGAATATAGGGGTGAAATTAACGTCAAGACTAGGATAAAGAGGCGAAACCCGGGTCTGGGGTAAGTATTGACTTACATCAAAAAAACCACCTTTACTATCATTTTCCCAAAGATAACCTTGTCTTTGTTTTGTTACCACATCACCCCAATGAGATGCGAATAAATCAAGATCACCATCAGCATCGTAGTCACCAGCCGCTAGTGAATGCGTAAATCGTTTAAATCCAATACCAGCCTTATTCGCACTAGCGTTAAACTTGCCATTCTCTGACTGCTTAAACAAGCGAAAATAGCCTTGGTTAATATCGTCTTCAACTAACATTAAATCTTTGTCGCCGTCATTATCCACATCCATAAATAGTGCCGCGAGTTGACGTCCGGTTAGTTTGCCAAGCCTTTGCATTGTTTCATCATTAAAGCGCCCGTTGCGTTGATTTATAAACAGTTTTCCAGGCTGCATAGAGTGACTAATAAAAAGATCTGGCCAGCCGTCACGATTTATATCATCTACCGCTACACCTCCACCCATGAGATGATATTCATCAGAAAAACTTGCAGGTGGAAGTGTATAGGACAAACCACTTTGCGCACTTACATCAGAAAACCATTGTTGCTCAATGTTGGCAGAATTAATTGGCTCTTGGACTACTGATTGCTCTGTGAATGCAATTTCAGAATCATTGGATAAAGTTTGCGATTTAGAAATAACCGCATGCAGTAATTCTCCATCAGGTCCTTCATCATTAGAATCAGGCATCCATTTTTCGATACAACGTGTATTTTTAATACATGGATCCGTCAGTGTAAGAAGAAATTGTTCAATCGCCTTAGCATCCTCTTCTGAGTTCGACGATGGGACTAATAGATCTTTTACCGAATCTCGTTGATAATAATCCGACACCTCTTTTGTTAATGTTTTAGAACGTTCCAAGTTAGAAAGTTGCAATGTTTTTTGTTGCAAATGGGTCAGGCTAAAATCGTATTGCTGGTTAGCTTTGATTGGGTCAAAATGATGTTTTATGATACTTCTAAGATCGGCAAATGCGCCGGCGTGGCCCCACGGCCCAGTTGCCTCAACATTAAGTAAAGGGGGAGTCCGAAATTTGTATTTATCATTGATATTAGATGTATGCAACAATCGGCCATGATCATTTCCTGACTGGTCTTTACCTCTCCCTAATTGAGGAGTAGCTATATTATAAAAATTCTCATCACTAAATGATATTCCACTATGGCAAGCGTTGCAGTTAAATCCACCTGCATTTTCGGGACTATAAAAGAGTAAAGCGCCCCGCTTTGCCTCCTGACTGATAGCATTTTTATTACCACGAATATAGTCAAACCAAGGATTGTCCATCAGCACCATGGAGCGCTGATAATGAGCTAAGGCGGAGGTTATATTGTCCAGAGTGATTGCTTCTGCGACGGTTGCATTAGGCATATTGAATGCATCTTGAAACAACATCAACCAAGGAGAGCTCGGTTCATCCTCATTGCTGCGTAATTGGTCGACAATCAACTGCCGCTTAAATGAATTAACAGAACGTTTATGTTTATCATAACCAAACATTTCATGAATTGAAATAAGTGGAAATCTTGCCTGGGCTTGAATGAAGTCATCCCCTGCATCTGGGTCAGCCAGATTCATCAAACTATCAGGCGTTACCAGTTTAAAACTATCTCCATGTTTGATTCGTTCAACTCGCCCATCCCAAAAAGCCGTTTTTTGTAATAGATGGAGATTAAATATCGTCGCTGCATTTCGCGGAATATTTGGAGCACCATCAGCTCGTGGGTCTATGTTTTTGTTACCGTCGTGCTGCCTTCCTGGGCCGACAATATTTTCATCCATAGGATTTACACCCACGGATAATGATAAACTATCCCCACCGCCTAGCATTGGATGATGACAAGAAGCGCAGGCCACATCCTTACCTTTGCTCAAAGATTTACTAAAAAATAATTGTTTACCTAATTCAAATTTTGGTCCGTAGATGCTCGAACCCTGCGGGACTGATTGCAATTGCTGAAGTAAATTGTTTCTTAAGATTATTGTATCTAATGCTTTATTCAATTTAATATCATCTAATTCACTGTCTAACAAAACTGTGCCAGATTTATTGATATTACTTGCAGAAGGAACATTGCCTTCTGCTAATAATGAACCACAAACAAACGTTGATAAGCAAATAAATGTATATTTAAGTAGTGTACGCTTTACGCTCATTTTTAAAGTTTTAAGTGAGTATGCGGTGAGCAACTGACTAATTGTTATCATAATTAAAATCTCTTTAAAATTATTCTATATTTGCGTCTAGCGTGGTTAGTTGTAAGGAACTGATTGCAATATCACCTTCGACATTTGCTGATATACGATCATAAGGTATGCTAGGAAAAACCAACATAGTCATGGCTAACTCCCCCTCATTTACAAACACTTCGATTGATGAGTCATCATATAGAATATCAACTTTGACTTGACTTAAATCAGCACTAATTGGCGCAATTTGAACAGACGCAAAGCGGCCATCAAAGTCGACATTACCTGAATTTACCCTATCTATCAGAAGTTGTTTATTTGTATAATCTAATGTTATTGTCAAAGATTCTGAGCGTTCATTGGCATAAGTAAAAGTAACATTACTAGCACCTTGGCGTTCTATTTGAGCCGTCAATCGATGCCCCACATCGCTTAAATCGACATCATTAAACAGTCGGATTGAACCAGCCAATTGAATATTCGCTTCTTGATGAGTCGCTTGAACTATCTGGGAAAGCTCTTGCACGGGATTGGAAAACAATCTGAGCCCTGAATTAGTTGTTTGTAGAGTGAGCGAGCGAGGTACCGTCATTGCACTACGCCACTTCAAGCTGGGTACCTTATTGGCATAATCCCAATTACTCATCCATGCCATAGTAATTACTCGACCATCGCTTTCGGGTACATCCGAAAATGTTATTCCAGCATAGATATCAGTGCCATAATCCAACCACATCGCAGGAATATTGCTTTCTTGTGCAGGAGTATCTGAAAATACAAAATGATCTGCCAGAATGTGACCCCAACCTCCTTGTTGTTCATCGACAATTTCTATGTGTGCAGTTTGACCTAGCAGAGACGAAACATCCCAGCTTACTGCATGGAGTGTTTCAGAATTGCGGCCTGTATTAGTGCGAACAACTTGGCTATCAACCACTAAGTTCACCATTGCGCCATTAGGGTGTGCGCCGCCACCGATGTAAAAATTGATATACTGCTGTTCTATTATGAAATTTTCTGAACTTAGTCTACCTTTCGTCTCATCTCCCATATAAAATGAATTAGCCAGACCATTCCCAATGTAACCTGAAACTACTTGTTGACCGCCATCATATTTCCCATCAATTGGACCAGCCCCGAAAGCGTCCCCTGTAACTGTCCATTGGGCGAAGTCAGATTCAAAATCTGCAAAAACTACATCCGTTAATGGCGACTGC
>Ga0206125_10003824_pt1 | contig 13947 bp, 6 predicted proteins | sample Helgoland_Spring_4_FD_148598 | JGI IMG/M metagenome (GOLD analysis project Ga0206125, IMG submission 148598) | Pelagic subsurface seawater microbial communities from Kabeltonne, Helgoland, North Sea - Helgoland_Spring_Bloom_20160331_1 | ecosystem: Environmental > Aquatic > Marine > Epipelagic ... | reverse complement strand
TGATAAAAATCATGAATCTAGGATTAATTAAGTTGATTTGCGTACATGGATGCATTCAAAACAGAGGTTTCTTGGTTTCTGAAGAAACGTTCCCCTGAACGAATAACCTTAACACCACAAAAGCCTTTTTGATTGCGTTCATCATCTACGGGATAGTTACTAATCAAAAGCCCATATTCATATTGGTTTTTCTTAAAAAACACACTACCAAAATCATCATCATTAGTACAGTTCCAGTTTTTATAAACACGGTTGCTATTTGACTTATAGCTAGAAGCTATACGAACCGTTACACCTTTTTGTCCAAATCTAGCGCCTTTAGAAGGCATATTATAAAAATTCTCCTCAAAAAAGCTACATAATCTATTGTAGCCGTCTTCATCTAAAAATGCCAATTTCTCACGGCCTTCTGAAGATTCAAAATCCGAGAAGTTTATTATTTCTGTACTTATTATTGGTGTAAAAACCCCTTCTCTTTGTGTTTTTACAAAACTTGTTTGTGTACTCAATGAATGTACTTTGTTATTGTACAATTCATTTCGCCATTCTTCATCTGAAAAAACTTCTGGATCTTGCTCAAACTTGGCATAGTGTTCTAACAATCCTATATTTGCCATGAGTTTAAAGTTCTTGTTTTTATGATAACCACAAAAACGACCGGTAATACCTTGCGCTCCATTTGCCAATTGACTTCCTCTAGTTTCTATTCCAAAACGAATACGTTCCTTTAGCGTTCCTAAATCTTTACCTGCTGATAAGGCTTGGACGATAATTAATACTACGCGTTTTCCTCTTTTTAATACTAAAGAACCAATTTCTTTAATTCCTTCGTTGATATCAAAATCACAATTTGAATTCGAGCCAATGACAATTATTTTACATTCTTTCTGAAATTTATGTTTTAATAATTCTCTAAGCTCTACAGCACGCGTAGTATTCGATTCTCTAATTACCCCTATTCCATCTTCGAATTTTAATAAATGCCTTGTGTATTCTTCTACTTTTGGATGTAAGCTATAAATAGTTTCATCGTCATCTATCTTTTGAGACTGCAATGGTTTAAATCCATCAGGCAAATCTTCAATTAATTCATCTTCTAGCATTTCTGAAATCCCATAGTATTGAGGAGGGCGAACACCTACTACTACATCAACATCTGCAGCTCCACTGTACTGCGCGTCTAAAATATCATATGGTGTAGCGCTTACTGCTAATAATTTAATACCTGGGATACGTCTTCTAAGTTCACTAAAGAAGGCTACTTGAAAACTAGATTCTTCGCCACATCCATACTGGTCTTCATCTCTAACAATAATTTGTACATCGAACTCATTGACTACTTTATGAGGGTTTGGATGATTGAAAAAATCACTCATTTTCATAACCTTAATATTCGAAGGTAATACACTCTTAGTTGCTATATCATAATATTCAGCTTCTAAATTCCTACAGTTTTGCTCATATAAATCCGTATCTCTCATACTGGTAACAAAAAGAATGGATTCATACTTGGCTATCAAACCTAATGCCGGCAGTACATAGTTGCATAAGAAATAGATCGTTCCTGATTTACCGCTTTGCATGGAAGCAATTAAGGCAATATTGTTATTCCCTTCTTTTACTGATTGACCAAGACGTAAGGCGTTTATAATTTGATTTGGGAAGATTCCAGTACGGTGAGCGTTTTTAAGTGTGTCTACTATATTCTCTTCTAATGAATGAGGAGCGTTAAGCTCTTTTAAAATAGTTTGAATTTCGGTATTCCATAGATTTTGATAAGCAGTCATAACACAATGTTTTAAGATTAACACTGTAAAAGTCTTACTTAGATATGCAATGTAACTGCATACCTGTATTTAAAAAATTTATTTTATTATGGATTAATCTGAATTGATGGCTTACTAGTTCGCTTTTGACTACAATTAGTCAGGCTCTGCACAGGTACTATTTCACTGTGATTTACTATATAAAATCACTCAACATAACTCTAGTTTTTATAACATACCTATGCAATACTATTGTCATTAGCTTGATTTATTATAGATACAAGACTCACTACTTTATCACGTTCAAAAAGACCTAGAATACCATTGTCGGCATTTTCAGTAAATGGCATACTTGTAGATAGTAGTGCTTTGTCTAATACCCCATTGTTGTTGAAAAATTCTTTTAGTCTATCAATAAATCTAATCTGACTTGCATTCAATTTATTGTCCTGGATAAAACTAGCAAACAAGTTGTTTGCCACTTCAATATCTAAACCAACTATGGAACGTACAAACTGCCCTAAATTCACGTTAGAAATAACTGAATCTAATTGGTCTTTAGGAACATGTGTCTCTGATAACAAAAATGTTTCCAATAGCCCCAATTCTTTGGCTGTTATCGGAATGTTTTTATGCAATTTATCTATCACTAAATAGTCTTTATGATTGGTCACAAAAAGTTCTACTTTCTTTTTATAAACCTCTAAACTATTTGCACCATAATCTAATATATCTATTTCTCTTACCCCTTGTATGGTGTCTTCAAAATTAGCATATACTGGCGCCAATGTTTCTTTTTCTAAGTACTTTATCAACTCTCTAATATCCTTACGAAGTTGTTCTAGTTCCACCAGTGACAAAGATGCAATACTGCCTTCTTTTTGTATGGATTTTAGCACTTCAAGCTTCTTTTCTATTTCTGGAATATTTCGTTTCTTTTCCAATTGCTTTGCAATATCAATTAGACGAATGCTTAAAGTTTCGACTGTATTTTTATTCGTTGCTATTTTTGCTAATTGTAATTTAAAGAAAAGAATATCCAAACGAATTACTCCCTCTTCTTTCTGTACTGGATACACTAAAGACAATTCATCTTTTAGTATAATTTCAGCCGTTTGAGATATTGTATCCCAATTAGAACGTTCTGAATATTTGTGAACTGTTTTTAGAATTTTACGTACTTCAAATCTTTGCGTATCTAATGTTACCGTAGTTTGATGTAGGTGATCCGTTAGTTCTTTTGCATAGACATCTTCTTCTTTAGATGCTCCAGTAAAATTGCGAATCGCTAGAATCATATCTAACTGAACATCAAATAATTGTTGTGATATAGATTTGGATTGTTTTGCCGTAAATCCATCAGGATGGGCATCAAAATATTCAATATTTCCACAGAAATCAAAAACCACAAACTCTTTTTTGTCCATTCCTGGTCCAAATAAATTCGGGCATAAACGAGTACCACGACCCAACATTTGCCAAAATTTAGAAGAGGACTTTACTTTTTTGAACAATATTAAATTCACAACCCTAGGTGCATCCACCCCTGTATCCATCATATCAACAGAAATGGCTATTTGTGGATCTGTTTCTTTTTTCTCGTCACAAAATTTTTCTAAGATATCTTGTGCCTTGTCGTTATAATTATCAATTACTTGCGCAAATGAATTATTGTATTGTGGGTAGTTTCTATCGAAACGTTTTTTTATAAACTCAGCATGTTTATGATTCTTTGCAAATATAATTGACTTCCCTATTTTATCACCACCGTTTACTTTGATTCCGTTAGACATAAAAAAGTCTAAAACTTTATCTACAGTATCGGCATTGAATAAAAAGCTATTGATTTTACTTGCACTTATCTCATCTTCTTGATACTCTTCTGTACTCAATGTAGGATCACCGAATAATGCTTCGTATTCTTCCTTTTCTTTAGCGGATAAATCTTTGTATTTCAAACCATCATTTGGCAATTTCAGAGGAACTTCTATTGCTTTGGGAGGCACTAAAAACTTATCACTTACCGCTTTTGTTAGTTCGTAACCGAAAGTTGCATCTTCGTCTTCAATACTAAATAATTCGAAAGTGTTTTTATCAATATCCTTTTTAGGAGTTGCGGTTAATCCAATTAATATGGCATCGAAATAATCAAATATATCTTTGTATTTATTATACACTGAACGATGGGCTTCATCAATGATTATAACATCAAAATGACCTACACCATAGAAGCGTTCATTGGCTTTTCCTGTTTTATTTATCTTATTTAAAACTGTCTGATATGTTGAAAAAACTAACCTTGTGCCATTGTCTTCCTTTTCTTTTGTAAGATCTATACCCGCTAAATTAGGCAATTGTGTTTTAAAGGCATTTTTAGCCTGAGTAACTAAGGCATTTCTATCGGCTAAAAACAACGCTCTTTTTGCCCAATTACATTTGGTAAACATATCAATCATTGCGACTGCTGTTCTTGTTTTACCCACACCTGTTGCCATTACCAATAATGCTTCTCTGTTTTTAGCACGTAAATGAGTGTCAACTCCAGTGACCACAAGGTTTTCTGCAACGCGTTTTATGGCTTCTAATTGGTAAGGTCTACCTGCAATATCTTTATCGACTTCAAATTCTCTTAAATCCTTACGTGTTTTTCTTCGTTGTATTGCTAATTCTAGCTGATCTTGTGTATAAAACCCATGTACAGATCTAGGTTTTTCAAAAGTATCATCTACCATAGAAATTTCATACCCATTGGTATAATAGATGATTGGACGTTGGCCTTTTTCTTGTTCCAAACAATCTGCATATAATTTGGCTTGGTATGCTCCCTTTTCAGGACTATGTAAAGTACTTTTAGCTTCTACCACTGCCAATGGCTTTCCATTCTTAGACCATAAAACATAGTCTACAAATCCTTTGCCAGAAGGATTTGTTCTTACAGGCATTCCTGTAACAGGATATTCTAAATCTAATCCCTGTTTTAAATCCCTCCACCCTGCTTCTGCAAGTAGTAAGTCAATTAAAAGTAGTCTTGTTTCAGCTTCCGTAGTTAATTGAGGCACTGCAGCTTCATTGGCAAGATCAAGTTTACGCTCTTCTTTACGGATTGTTACTTCCTGTTTCCCCTCTTCTATTTGTTTTTTGAGCGCTTCATTTTCAGTAGCTAATCTTTCTTGTTCTTTTTGAGCATTTTCAAAGGCAGTCACAGTTTCGTCTAACTGAATAGCTATAGCCTCTGCCTGTGCTTTGGTGGTTTTAACTTCATCACCAGTAGGGATTAATTCCTCTGAAAACTGCGTTCTATTCCCCTCATAAAACTCACCATAATAAATATTCACATACGAAAGCACTTCGTACATGTATTTGACAGCCTTTAAGGATTTTTGTGTACTAATTTTATGGCCATGTGCGGCATCATTTCCTATTCGACGAACTATATCCGTTGCTTGCAAAATACTAGGCACGATATTATCCTTAAAATCTTGATGCCTAAGCATTGCTGCCAAGGTAGTTTCATAAGGAGGAGATAAATCCTCATCGTTTGCATACAGCCATTTAACTGTTTTTTCTAAAGTAGCACGGCACATAATTGCAGCATACACTGGTGTCGTTAAAGTGTGTTTTTCTGCCTCTGTAATATTTTGGAATATTTCAGGGAACTGTTGTTCTAAAAACTGGAAATTTGTTTTCATATTTCTTTTTCAACCCAATAAAGAGCAATTGCTATTTCTTAGGTAACTATTTTGCTATAAATATACTCAATGTTCATCAAAAGAATACATTGTACACCATACTATTCAATAAAAAATTACAAATGACTGTCCCTCTATCCAGCTATAGTATTTTGTACTGCTTACGTTTTTGACTGAATTGAATTTCTACTTTTAAATAATTCACCGGTATTCACATTGTATAATTTAGACAAAACAAAATCGGCTTGGTCTTCATCGAATTCAAAACCAGGCCTTCCTAATTTATAAAATTTCGGAGCTCCTTCAGATGGTATGCGCTTTTCTATAGAACAAAACCCAAGGTTTTTACAATTAATTACACTTTCGCTGTCAAGGTTTTTATAATCATTTATCCAGGTCTCAATATCATTAAGGATTGTTTCTTCGGATATCGTTACACTTCCATCTTCATCTGTAACTTTCCCAATAGATACATTTTTCATGTATTCAGCAATGCTGTTTTTATTAATCGTTTCGGGAATGCCTAGTTTTTCAAATAAGTTGGCTGCCAATAGAAATGTCCATTTGTCTATATTGTTATGGAAACTATATACTTGTTTCACTACACTTAATCCATATAATGACATTTGCACTATAAGATCATGGTAATAGGCTTGTTTTTTACTTGTATACCCTTCTTTGTTTTCTTGAATTTCAATTATTGACAGTACAGAAACCAATTCCCCAACAATGTTTAGTATCGCACCAGAGAAAGACTCTAGATCAGCAAGACGACCTTTGGTTGGAAAAACTACCTCATCCTTATTTTTATCTTCACTTGTAAACAGTACTTTTCTATCTGAAACCTCTACTAATTGTTTCATGACTATCAAGTACATAGCCATATCTATCATTGTAAACGTTTTATTCTCTATTTCTTTTAGTTGCCTTAAACTATCGATATAATTGGTTAAAAACTTGGTGATTTTCACGCGATTTTTAGCAAGTACATTCTGAGAACGAATTTTTGTGGGGGGCGTTCTGTCAGTCTTTTCAGATCTAGATCTACTTGTAGAAGCGTTACCACTCTCCTCATCGTCCATATCCTCATCCTGTTCTTTTTTTATCAAGTTTTTGTAAAACGAATCTAAGGAATCAAATATTTTTACCGTATTGTGTTTGTTTTCTAAATCATTTAAAACCTTCTTCTGACTTTCAAGTTCAATTGCTTCTTGATAAGACAGACCTGATATTTCTTTTTCATGGTTTGAAGATGAAGTACTTGACCCGCTGCTTTTTCTTGACTTGGAATTAGACTGCTCTCCTTGAATGGTATTGTAAAATTCTATGATGTCAAAAAAGCTGTTTTCACCAAGTTCAATTTTCCCGGCGAGCTTCATCAAACGTCTATTATCTACAGAAGGATTCGTATTCCATAAATCTATTAGCTTATTTACAATTTGTTTGTTTGATATTTCGGTTCCGTCCTTCAGAAAAAACTGGATATAAGAAATTTGCCCGATGTTATTGTTGAGCTCTAAAGCAATTTTGTTTTTGGTTACACTAATCTCTTGTTCAAAAGTAACATCCCCCCATTGATCAAAACCTTTTGCTACAGTTTTTACAGTCTGTTTGGCAGGGATTATAAATATGGAAAGTTTTTTTTCCTCTAGATCCACACCTTGAATCTTTATCCTTTTGATGTTTTTTTCTTGCTGCTTTTCATGAGTTTCTTCTTGTTCAATAATTTTCACAAGCTGTTCTGGTTTATAGTTCTCATAGGACCCCGTTAACTGTAACTCTTTTAGAATAGACTTGTCTTTTACCTTTATTAAAACAGAAAACTCATCATTTGCACCTCTAGAAGCATCTGTACCGAATGCTTTTATGGTTGCATTAGCACTCCCAATGATTGCATATTGGGAATCTCCTGCATCGAACCAGAAAATTTTACTATGTAGTTTTTTTTCGTGTTTTGTTTTTGTGTTTTTTGCTCTATCGGTGGTTTCCCAATTGAAGTACTCTATACGTTTATTTTGAGGAGCTTTAAAGGGATGAATTCCTTTACCAGGCTGTATAAATGCCTGTATTTTGGCCTTGTTAAAATAAGAAGACATTGCTTCTATTGCCGAACCGTTTTCATCATAAAAAGGACTGAAAATTTGAATACTTGTTACTGTTTCCTGCGGGATGAGTGCTTTAACCTGACTCCAAATACTAGTTTCTTCGTTGTAAAGTAAAGCCGCAGAAAAGTCATTTTCTATCAAATGAAAGCTATGTTTTTCTATTTGGTTTTCGCTTAGCAAAGAACAGTTTTCTTCTACCCAGTTAAGTTTATCCAAGCCCATACCTTTGATATTTCTAGCCGTAAACTTCAGGTATTGCCACGCCTCTTGTATCAAAGAGAGTTGTGTTTTGTTATCCTTGTCTGCATAGAATACTTGAAACAATTCGTGATTGCCACCATGGCCTCCGTTGGTAATATTACCCGAACCTTGGAGTAATAGCAAGGAATCATCCCCTGCCAACAATGTTATCTTAGGATGAAATGCACCAGTAGCTGCTACAGAACTTAAACTATACGCTTTGCTCAGTGTTTTTATGTTCCCTATAGACATCTCTATATTCTGATCAACCATATTGGTGTCTGCCAACACACAAACATTTGTTACCCCTTTGCTTTTTAGCACCTTTAAAACTTGCGCTTCAAAATGGTAAAAATCAAATGAAAAAGTAGTGAGTACTGCAGAATGAAAATCTCCTCTTTTAGGAATTTCTTGAAATAACTGTTTTTCACTCATTAGGCTGCGGTTATTTGATGCAACATATCTCTCCCTTCCATGGTTAATTTGCCATCATTGTCTATAAAACTTAAATCTTTCGTGAAATTATATAGTGTTTTTAAACGTGGGTTTGTAAAGTTTGGTTGCATGGTTTCTATATGAATTAAGAAGTTGTCTTCTACTATAAATTTGAGCAAGTTTTTCTCACCCTGCCCCATTTTAGCATAAGCTACTGAGGTATGTTCGTTTAACAACCTTTGCATTGTTTTTTTTACAAAAACCTCAAAAGACCATGCTTTATTATCTAAGCCATACTGCCGGGTAACCTCAACTATATTGCCATGCTTTGTATTGAGTTGGTGATTGGCAGCATAGTTTTTTAGCACCTCCAATTGATGCTGATTTTCGTTGAAAGCACTTATTAGTAACAACATACCATATAGCAAACCTTCTTTGCTATCGCCTGTTTTTACTACTTCATTAATTTTTCCTATCAAAAATTCCGTATCTATTCCATTATCAAACAAAACGCTGTCTGCAACTACTATACTATCCTTAGCATTGAATTCAAATTGATTTTTCACTTCACTATAAACTAGCTGAGTGACGTGTTTTATAAAATTGTTATAGCTAAATGAATTCCCATCCATGGTATTTAAAAGAGCCCAAAAAATTGTTTCTAAGCCATAGTGTACAATTTCATTTACCTGATAGAAATACCAGCCAATTTCTGCCTCTGTAACATTTTCTAATGCTATGGATTTACAATTGTTATAACATATTAACGGCATTGTTTGCCAATCTTGATCTTCCTGTTGTAAAAGACTTAAAAACAGTTGCAATGATTCTTTACGCTGAAAGCTAGCTTGCGCATGGATGCTATCCGCCTGCACTAATAAATTTTTATAGAAATCACCTTCAACCGTACCTTTTAATGTTTTGTTTAAGGCAATAGCGTCTATCATTTCTAAATCTGTTGTGTATAGTTTTCCTTCAATAATTCTTTCTAGCAATACTCTTTTAGTATCATTGGACAAACTAGCATCATATGCCTCAGCTAAGTCTACCCCATTGGTTTCTGTTCTTTCAAAATACCCTTCTTTAACCGTTACTAAGTTTAAATTAATTAACGACCCTAAGTAATATTGGCCTAGTGCTCCGGAAGTATAATCCCAGTACAAACTTCCTTTTATAGATTCTTTAAGCTTGTCTGCGCCTTTAGCGATGTCATAATATCCTTTTTCAGTTACCTCCTCCTTATGTTCACGAGCATAGGTACTACCAATAACTGCAAGTTCTAAAGGGTGGTTATTTTCCATTAAAAAAGCCACAATTAATTCTGCTCTACGTACAAAGGTATATTGGCCAGTAACCGATTGCTTTAAGTTATGGTTTTCAGGAAGCTTATGGTACTCGTTTAGCAACCAAAGATACAAACCATAGTACCGCAACCTTAAAGTTAGATTGGTCATGCCGGGTAGTAAAGTAGCGTAAGTAGCAATAGAACTATTTTGTATCCCTAAAGGATCTCTACCTCTAACAAAGTTCCCACTTTTCGCCCAAAAAGGTTCTTGATAACTATCTACTCCGTACATGGTATTTGGTTTTTTTAATTAATATTAGGACTTAGCTGAGTAAGTGACTTTATTTTCAAATTGAATACGATTTGCTTCTTTAATGACGACAGTTCATTTGATGATTTGATGATTTGTTACTTTCTAAGTTCTTCTCGATACTATTTTTTTCATTGCATTTCAAAAATCACTCGAAGTGACATGCTGCTCGATACTATTTTTTTCATTGCATTGCAAAAATCACTCGACGTGACATGCTGCTCGATATTATTTTTGCGTTATACCGGAAGTCACTCGCTTCTCGATACATTTTTTTCGTTCCTCATAAACCACTCGAAGTGACAGTTATAACTCCCCTTTAAATGCTTTTTGTAATAATGCCTGAAATAAAGACTCACTTTTATCCGCTGCGGCACTTGCCAGTTTTTTTTGTGCTTCTATGGCTTGGATTCGTTGTACAAATTCGGTTTGTAAGTCTATTGGGGGAAACATAAAGCTCAATTCAACCAATTTCCCAACATTCAAACCTGGTTGAGCTGCACCAGTTGCATACTTATTTAAATTGGATAAATAAAGTAGATAATAGAGCCATTGTGCATTATAATCCATTTTCGGAGAGCACACAATTGCATGTTCAGTTGCATGAAAAACACCTTCTACAATTTTTACATTTCCGCAAAGTGCTCCTTGTCTACCTATTAAAACGTAAACCCCTTCATGAGTAAATGATTCAACATATCCCCTTAAGCCATTACCACCACCATAACAAGGATACATTCCTGAATCTTGATCCGAGGCTATTTCCGAAGCAGTTACAAACTTTCCAGCTTTTAAGTGTGAGAATTCACCAAACTTTTTGGTCTCCCACCCCATAGGATTCGTCACAGGATCCCCAAACATGTCCAAAAACAAACTTTGGCTCAGGGTATCGTAGTTTTTAAGAATTTGTTTGTCTAGCTGACGTAATTTGTCGGCTTCGTCTAAAATGGCGGCAATTCGCTTTTGCTCTGCTAAGGGTGGTAGGGGGATTTTGAGGTCATTAATAAAGTTTCTCGAGATATGTTTTAAACCTGCCCCTTTAAATCCTTCTTCAAGTAAATGAATGTTACCGGATAAATAATAATACACATGTTTGATTAGAACATTCTCTTTTTCTTCTTCTTTAACTTGTGCGACTAAGCAATCTGTTGAAACTGCAAATTTTTCATTAATATAATGTATACTCGCTAAACCTCCCGTACCAAAAACCAAACTAGTATTGCTAAATAAATACTCGTCAAATGATTTTGATAGTTTTTTACTTGATGTATATAAAGGATACTTACCTTTATTAAGCTTTAAACCTTCACCTGCTTTAATTTTTGACTTTTTCTGATATTCAAAAATCTCACTAAATTTAATTTTATCCATTACCTTAACATCTTTAAAAGGTTCTGCATAGCATCGGCACGTTGGCTGTCTAGGTTTTGTATGTCTGCTAAAATAGTTTCTCTTTGTATACAATCTCTTTGTAGCGGTTGATGGACAAGTCCCAGTCGTTGTCTTTAATTTCTGAAAAAGGTACTAAGAAGGATTGCTCGGTTCTTTTGCGGCTTCGTTCTGAATTATTAGGCACTTCGACAGGCTCAGTGTCCATAGTTTTAAAACGTTCTAAAATGTCAGGAATATCATTTTCTGTGATTGGGTTACGCTTATCGTCTAAACTATAGCCATCGGCTTTCATGTCGTAAAACCAAACATTGTCGGTACCTCCGTGGTTGGTTTTGGTAAAAATTAATATCGCAGTACTTACCCCTGCATAAGGTTTAAACACCCCACTAGGCATTGAGACAACTGCCTGTAAACGTTGGTTGGCAACCAATTCTTCTCGTATGCTTTTGTGTGCTTTAGAGCTCCCAAACAATACCCCATCAGGTACAATTACTGCAGCTCGTCCTCCAATAGTCATCATACGAAGCATCAAACTTAAAAACAGTAATTCTGTCTTTTTGGTTTTGGTAGTTTGCAACAGGCTCGTTTCAACATCGTCATAATCTAAACTCCCCTTAAAAGGTGGGTTTGCAAGTATGAGGCTGTATTTGTTTTCTATGGTGTTGTTTTTGCTTAAAGAATCTACACTTATCAGCTCAGGGTTTTCAATACCATGTAATTGTAGGTTCATTGCTCCAATACGAACCATGGTAGGATCAAACTCTAAACCATTGAACATTCCGCTTTCAAAATGCTTTCTAAAGTTGGCATCTAAAAACCAGTCTTGTTGGTTTTCATAAACATACTCCCCCGTACTCACCAAAAAACCTGCTGTACCACAAGAAGGGTCACAGACGGTATCTTCTTTGGTAGGCTGCATGAGCTCTACCATCATTTTGATGATATGGCGGGGTGTTCTAAACTGTCCGTTTTGTCCACTCTCGGCAATTTTACCCAACATATATTCATATAAATCCCCTTTGGTGTCTCGATTGTCTAAGGGCAAAGTATCTATTTGGTCTACTACTTTGCTTAGTAGCTTAGGGCTGGAAATCATAAAGGTTGCGCCTTTCATGTTTTCAGAAAACACACCTCCGGCAGTCCCTACTTTTTTCATAAAATCAAAAGCGGTTACATCATCTAACTCGCGTTGCGGTTTTGTAAACAGATCAAACATTAATTGCGGCTCTAAGTTTTTAAAGTTAGAATAACGCAAGGGAGCTTGTGCTTCTGTATAGATCGTTTTGCTTAATGGCAAACCTAACAGACTACTTTCTTGTTCTAATTTTATTTGACGATCGTCTAATTGTTTTAGAAAAATAAGGTAAGAGAATTGCTCTATTACCATCATTGGATTTGAGATTCCGTTTGTCCAGAAATCGTTCCAGATGCTATCTATTTTACTTTTTATTTCTCCTGTAATCATGTGATTTGGTTTATTTTTTTATTCTCCTGTGTTCCGGAATTACTCTATGTATATTACTTATCGATACTATTTTCTTCATTTCATTGCAAAAAAACAACTCAAAGTGGCAGTTGTTTTCTGAACATATATGAAAACACTAAAGTAAGTTATTCTTCCAATTCTAAAGGTGTTTTTTCGTCTAATTCTAAGGCTGCGATGCTATGAATTGCATTTCCTGCAATTCCTTTGATGGAGGCATGCATATTTATAGAATTGTCTACCACTTTATTGATCTGTTTTTCACGTTGTTTCCACAACCTTGCCATGGCATTCTTTTCCTTTTGTAGGTCGGTTTGCATTTGGGTAAAGCCCTCTACAATGCCTTCCATTTGCAAACGGAACTCATTGCTAGTCAAGAAATCATACAGGTAACTCATTTTATCACCTTTGTTTTCCTGGTTCTGTTGTATGCTATTCCATTGCACAATCGACTGACGTAACACAGCGCAAAGCCCTTTGAACTCATCAAAAGTACAAATCCATATCCCTTCTTTCATACCCATTCTATCCATGTCAGTAGGCATTACTTCCGTAACCAAGACGCCTATGTTAGCCCCTTTATCTCGAATGTCGTTTTTGAATTTTTCTATCCATGCCGGCTGAAAGGATTTGGTTCGTTTGCTTTCGTAATAAATTGTACCGCAATTTACTTGTTCTCTAGTATTTACTGTTTGCAGACAGTCGGCTCCATTGGCTCCTTTTTTAATTTCGTCTATGCCATCTAGCGGAAACTGATTGGCTAGCCATTCTTCTATAGCCAATTCCATTACTTCTCCTTGCAATTGCATAGAGCCTTGTTCGTGCTTGCGTTTCATTTCATCCGCCAGTTTTTTCTGATCTTCTAGTTGCTTTTGAAGTTCTTTTAATTTAAGCTCGTTCTCTTCCGTAGCCAGGCGTTTTATTTTTTCTTTTTCGGAAACCAATTGTTCCGATAATTGTTTTTGAGCTTCTAATTTAGCTTCTTCACGAGCTTCTTCTTTTTCGCGTTTTAGCTTTTCAATTTCTACCTTAGATCTGTTTAGCTCCTTTACCTGCTCTGACTTTTCAGCCAACTCTTGCTGCATGGCTTTTAAGCTTTCTGCCCCTTCTTCTGCTAGTTCTTTTTTTAGCTTCGCTTCAATTTCTCTTTTTACTTCTCTTTCTGCTTTTTTCAAACGCTCTTGAAACAGTTCGTTTTCTTGTTTCTTTTTGTCAGCAAATTGTTGCTTTTCTTTTTGAAGC
>Ga0206125_10003822_pt1 | contig 13948 bp, 11 predicted proteins | sample Helgoland_Spring_4_FD_148598 | JGI IMG/M metagenome (GOLD analysis project Ga0206125, IMG submission 148598) | Pelagic subsurface seawater microbial communities from Kabeltonne, Helgoland, North Sea - Helgoland_Spring_Bloom_20160331_1 | ecosystem: Environmental > Aquatic > Marine > Epipelagic ... | reverse complement strand
CTTAGTAGTCAATCGTTCAGAAGGTGGTCTCTCTGCAAAATAAATATCCTTAAAATAATCTGACGTTACAGATGTAATTTTCACTTCATCTTGTTTGTTAAAAAGCTTGAGTAACTCTTCAGCCACTTCTAACCTACTTGTTTCACCACCACAAACACAATTATACAAACCCCAGAGTTCTTTTTCGATAAGTTCTTTAACTGTCAATGCAAAATCATGTGTATAGGTTGGTGTACCATCTTTATCGTTTACAATAAATAATTCTTTACTACCATCCTTCAACTGTTTCATTAGCTTTTGGATAAATTTCTTATCTTTTTTAGGGCCTGCCCCCATCATCCAACCTGCTCTACAAATGACAAAACGATCTGCATTCTCACTAACAAATCGTTCACCCATGTATTTAGAACGCGCATAAACGCCAAGTGGGTTTGGCATATCCCAGTCATCATATAAATCTTGTTTTCCATCAAATATCCCTGCAGTACTAATATATAATAATGGGATGTTTAATTTATTGGCAATAAAAACTGCATTTTCTACAGATAAGGTGTTTGTAGCATAGGTATCATCTTTGTTTTCTTCACAATATTCAAGATTTGTGTAGGCCCCTAGGTGGAACAAGTAGTCAGGATTAAATTCTTCTACATCTTTAATATAAGCATCACGATCTCTAAAATCAAGAAAAGACAACCAATCCTCATTAACATCTTTATCTGTACATTTGATATCATAACTATCTTTAAACTTTGCATAGAATGCTTCTCCTAACATACCTCCGCATCCTGCGATATAAACTTTTTTCATCATTTTTTATAATTTTATAATTATTTTGTATATACTTTTTAATTTAATAGCTACAGAATCAATATCTAAATTTAAGCGTATCAATTCTTGCCTACTATTTTGTTGAACTTTTCCCTTTTTCAATACTAAATTAACTAATTTAGCTAAATCTTCTGGTGAATTTTCCTCAGAGACATAGCTTCCATTTACATTTTCGAGCAATTCCATTACATTTCCAACATTCGTTGATACAACTGGAGTTTCACAGGCCATGCTTTCTTTAACAGAATTTGGGGAACCTTCAAAATCAGAAGTTAGCAAATGTAAATCTACTGCCTTAAAAAAAAAAGGAATTTCTTCACGCTTTTTATTAATTAACTGTATTTCTGTAATATTATTATAATTGTATTTTTTCTTAAGAATTTTTAATATTTCTTTGAATTTATCATTTCTTTTTTGCGCTCGCAATGTATTGGAACTGACAAAAAGTATAAAAATTTTATTTAAATCAAATTTTAAAGTTTTTTTAGCTTCTTCTTTATTTAAAGAATTAAAAAAACTCATATTAACACCATTTGGAAGGTAAAATGAATATTTATCATTTATTAATTCTGAATTATTCTTAAATATTCGGCCGTCTGTTTTCCTTTTAATAAAAGAGAATAATCTTTTCCCAAATTCATTTGTAGGATCATTTTGAAACGAAACAACAACTTTATTATTTCTATTTCCCCCACTCAAAATCAAAAACAAAGCGCTTAAAACATGATGGCAGTGAATTAAATCATAGTAATTTTCTTTGGTTTTTTTTCTAATAAACCATATAGATTTTATGTACTCCAATTTCCCTTTTTCTCTTCCATTTATAAATAAAACTTCATTTTTAATATCTAGTTTATTCAACGAATCTATTTGTTCTTTCACAAAAATTCCAAAAATTGGAAACCTCTCTGTTGGATAATTATTAGTTATGTGAAGTATTTTCATTTGTTTAAATAAAGTTTATCAGTTTTTGTGACATGTTTTTATAATTCAAATTCTGATTCATCCAATTAAAACCATTTACAGAGAGTTTATTAGATAATTCATCATTAAAAAGGATTTTTTCAAATCCTTCAACAATACTATTTATATCATCTGGATTTGTAATAATTACATCTTCTTCATTTTTAAAGTATATCGGTATATCACCCACATTGGAAATTAACACTGGTTTTTTACATGCAAAATATTCGCCTAATTTTGTAGGGAAACCTGCTTCGGCAGAAATACCTGAAGGTCGTGTCAAAGTTAAAACTTGACATGAATTTAAAAGTTCTGGGATTTTAGAAAAAGGAACAAGACCAGTAAATGTAATATTTTCATTACATTCTAATTTTATAGCAATTTCTTTAAGTTTTGGAATTACAGAATTTCCATTTATTACATCACCAATTATCAGTAAATGAATATTAGAATGATTTTTATTTAATAAACCAAAACTGTTAATTAAATCAACAACTCCATCTTTCCTTGATGGTGTACCTGCATAACCAATTGTTATTTTACCGGGCATAAATGGTGTTAGTGTTTCTAATCTAAATATTTCAGGATCCATTAAATTTGGTAAAACTAAAATAGGTTTATTAATTTTTAAATCTGTTTCTAGATATCTTTTAAGATAATGCGAAGCAGGAATATAAGCATCAGCGTATCGTGTTAAATATTTAAGTCCAAAATAAAAGTCATACCAGTGAATTAATGACAAAGATTTTGAAGAGGGTTTCTCATAAAACTCTGGTAAAATTAAAATCAATTTTTTATTAAAAAATTTTTTAATGAGAATGAGGTGTAAAATTCTCGTTATATGAGTATTGTATGAAATAATTGTATCAAATTCATTTCTAAAATTAGATATTATCAAAAAAAATGGAGTGCAGAAAAAACCACAAATTAAATCTAATAATTTTCCTAAATAGTTTCTGGGGTGCTTACTATATCCTAAATGTCTGTAAATGACATTCTTAACGTTTCCTTTTTTTTTTGGTTTTAATTTTATGTTTTTGCCATAAACATTTCCCGTTGGCATAAGAACTTCAACATCTGCGCCTTCTTTAGATAATGCTAATGAGATATAACGAACTAAATTCGCTGGAGCACCTCCAAAAGGGAAGTTTTCATAAGTAATTATTTTTATTCTTTTCTTTTTTCTTTCCATTTAATAATTCTTAACGATAAATCAACTAGAGAATAGTTAATTCATTACTCATATCCCTAATTTTCAATATAAGACCTTCCTAAGAGAGCTTTTTTTATTTTTTATTATATTAATAGGAATGTAGTAACACTATTATTTTTTCCAAACTGTTCGATTAACAAAATCTATATAACTTATAATTACTCGCACAACCTTTAATGAAAAATTATCCACATTGTAATCGTTAACTATTTTGGTTACTCTCTTTTTTCCTGAGAACTGGGACACAACAATATCAATCGATTGTAAAATTCGATTCTTTTTAAGACCACTCATAATAAGAGTTCCTTCATCCATCCCTTCAGGCCTTTCATGTGCTTGTCTGATTGTGATCGCTGGAAAATTCATAATCGATGATTCTTCTGATATTGTACCACTGTCAGATATTACACAAAATGCCGTTTGCTGTAGCTTATTATAATCGAAAAAACCAAGTGGTTTTAAAAATTGAACAAGAGGATTCATGTCGTTCCTGTTAAGACTTTCTAACTTAATTCGGGTTCTCGGGTGAGTTGATACAATTATTGGAAACTTATATTTTTCTGCAATTGCATTCAATGAATCAAGGAGATCATTGAAGTTTTCTTCTGAATCAATATTTTCTTCCCTGTGAGCACTTACTATAAAGAATTTATTTCTTTCAAGCTTAAGTTTATCCAATACATCCGATGCCTCTATCTCTTTTGAATGATGATTAAGTATCTCCATCATTGGTGATCCTGGTTTTATTATTGTATCAGGTTTTATTCCTTCTGCCAACAAATACCTTCTTGCATGTTCAGTTAGCGGAAAATTAATATCACTTAAATGATCCAATACTTTCCTATTTAATTCTTCTGGAACTCGTTGATCAAAACATCTGTTTCCAGCTTCAAAGTGAAACACAGGAATTTTTCTTCTTTTTGCAGAAATTACGGCTAAACAACTATTTGTATCCCCATAAAGTAGAACAGCATCTGGTTTTTCAATCTCAAATATATCATCCGATTTTGCAATAACATTTCCAATGGTGTGTGCCACGCTTTTACCTGCTACATCTAAGAAATAGTCTGGCTTTTTCACATCTAAATTCTCAAAAAATATTTCATTCAATTCGTAATCATAGTTTTGCCCTGTATGTACCAAAACATGATCTACATATTTTTCTAATTCTGCCATTACACGGCTCATTTTAATAATCTCTGGCCTTGTACCAGCAATAGTCATCACTTTCATATTCTATATTATTTAGTTAGGTTTATTTTTCCATCCTGCGCCAGTTCATTCATCATTTCCTCCCAGGACGGAATAGTTAAATTTATTTCTTTTCTTAATTTTGTTGAATTAAGTGTTGGATTATGCATATGTAATTCATCCGGCAATATCTCTACAGTCAAATTAAATGCTTTTTTAGCAATACATAATAATTCGTATTTTGAAATAGGCTTTTCTGGAGCCAATTGATATAAACCAGATAAATCTGGATACTCTGTGAGTATTTTATTTACAACTTTTGACATGAAAATTGTAGAAACCCCTGAATAATATGTTTTTTTAAATCCATTTATTTTTTTACCATCTTGTGCCAGAAACCATTCCAATAACTCTGTTTTATCAAATAACTCCCTCCCTATAAAAGAAGAACGAATTGTAAGTGTATGGGAATATTTAATTTCACCTAATGCCTTTGTTCTACCATAAGTATCTTCAGCTGTTGTTAAACTATCCTCTGAATAATTTCCTGTTTCTCCGTTAAAAACACAGTCAGTACTAAAATGAATTACCCTCATTTTATTTAATAATGTCCAATCTGCTAATTTATGAGGAAATAAAGCATTAACCTCTAAAGTTTCCAAAATATTATCTAAACTGATCTTTCGTTTTGTGATACCCACACAGTTTAATATTACATCGGGATTAATTGTATTAATTACTCCTTTTAGAAATTCAAAGTTATTAACATCAATATTTTCAATAATATTATTTTCTGAAAATAATTTTAAATTCCCGTATTCTTGTTTCTTTCTGTGCAAAGTTCCAAAGGTTTCGTGATATTGAGACAGTTGCTTAAAAAGCTGATGACCGATAAGACCGGAAACACCTAAAATTAGTATTCTCATAATTAATTATTTTATGATTCCTATATTTCCTATCAAATTTTCATACACATTTTTCAGCGCCTCTCCGTTTAACTCAGTATCAAACATCATTTTTGCACTATCCATTCCTGCTTGTGCTGTTGAATTAACTAGCTTCATGTTTTGAAGAAAGTGTTTTATTTTTTCTTCAAAATCTTTTTTATTATTCATTTCAAACAAGAGTGCCGATTTTCCATTATTACAATACTCCTTAGCTTCTGGGGTATTTGCAGCTATTGAAGGTTTACCAAGGCATGAAGCTTCTGCCATTGTTAAATTTGCATGTGGGATTGAAAAAAAAGACACAACACATTGTGATTGTTCAATAATTGATTTCACGTGATATGTCCCAGGAACAAAAACTATTCGGTCATCCTTTTGAGCGATGTACTTTACTTTATCATTGTATCGGTAATAGTCAATTTTTGAAAGCATTTTTTTTACTCCTCCTCTAAAACCACTAAAGTTAATGTTTTTGTTCATACCTCCTACAACAATCAATCTAACATCTTCATCAAGAATTTTATTTGCGAAAGTTTCAACTACTTGCAATGCTCCTTTCTGCCAGTTTGTTCCTCCAAAAAATGAGAATATTTTCAAAGATTGAAAATCCTTGCCAAATAATTTTTTAAAGTTATAATTATTACTTCGACCTTCAAAACTTATATAATCATGAACTATTTTAGTTTTATAATTAAGTTCTAGAATATTAGCACTCGTTTGATTTATTGCTACAATTTTATCAGCATATTTATTTATAATTTTTTTTGCAAATTTAAACTGAATTTGATGTTCTCCCTTGGGCCAATTTTCTCTCATATGGACAACTGTTTTAATTTTCAATTGTGAAGCTGGCCTTAAATATGGATATAACATCATCGTATTTAAGTGAAAGATATCTGGTTCTATTTTTTTTAGCCACTTTTTTATTTTAGGCAAAGAATATAATGAACCATATATTAACTTGAAGGAATGAAATCTAAAAACGCTTTTATTATACAAAACTGTTGATATAGATTTTTCAAAATGTACTGTAGCGCCCAGTTTTTTTAGTTCAATTGCTAAAGGACCGCCACTCTTTAATAATACAATAGGAGTGTAAGTATTCTTATCTAATTGTTTTATAATGTTTAAAAGGCAAAATGATCCCCCCCCAATAACAGAGACGTGAAAAATATACAGAATTTTTATTTTAGATGTCATAAAAAGATATTATTAACAAATGAATGACATTTTAAAATGTTTCAGAGAATATTGTATGATATTCCGAGTACCCGTTAATCACCCATATTAGCTTGAGGAATAAATTAAGCCTGTAAATAATAAAAAATAAAAAAATAAAAACTAGGCCATTTCGTATTAGTAATCTCTTTTCATTTTGTATTATAATAGGATACACTATGACACTAAACGCAGCAAAATAATAACCTATTCGATCTGCTAAGTAAAATAATGGTGCTAATACGTATACCATATTATAAAGAGATGCGGTATAGAAAAAAATTTTCTTGTTTTTCTGTTGCAATCGAGAGTAATATAAAACAATAACCAAAAGTATACCCCAAGCAATACTTCCAATTAATGAGATTTTTGATGTAGCTTCAACTTCAAACCTTGACAAATATCTATCTCCGGTAAAAAGTGAAGATATTTCAATAAATTGAGATAAGTAAGTTTTTCCCAAAAACATAAAACTCAAAAAAACAGTTAATATAGCTATCCCAATTATTTTACTTTCTTTGATTTTTTTAAATGAAAAAAAAACAAAAGGTAGCATAAAAAAAGCGCTTGAATGAAATAACCCTCCTAAAAGATTTAGTAATATAAAAATTATGGGGTTATTTTTTTTGTATAAAAAATTAATTGAGTGGATGAAAATAGCAACGGATAATGCCTGCCTGATTGCAGAGAACTGAATCCACATAATATCGGAAGTAAATACATATATAAAAATGCCTAACCAATAGTATTTGGGATCTATATGTTTTTTTATTAGGGAATAATAAGTGTGACATAAAAATGCTGAAAGCACAATGATAAACCCAAAAAAACCAATTGGTTCAAAAATGTAATTTAAAATTGCCCATGCTGGTTCTAGCAAAAGATTATCAAAATCAATTGAAGTAATATTGTAAGATTGGCTTACTACTTTAAAAATTTGATTATAATTAGGGTAATCAGTTCCAAAATTAAAACGTAGCGCAGTAAAAAGGAATACAATAATAAAGGATACCTCAAATAAAAATCTTGTATTCTTATACCTTGCAAAATAAGCTAGAATAACAACAATTATATTTAATATTATTACAGTTTGCATTTTATTATATAAATCATATTAATGACAATTCCAGTCAAACCACCAGTCACTTGGATAACTATATTTTTTTTCTGATTCTATGATTCCCATATCTGAAAATACTAATATTTCAGAATTTGGTTCCAGAGCTTTTAATCCATTGGCATAACCTTTGGGAATAGAAAGAACTTCAGTAATAGTTGATGAAAGAATATGATGGTTTGGAATTAAATCTTTTGAAGGTTTTTCAAAATCATCAATTTTAACCCAAGCAACTACAAAACTCCCAGAAATGGGATAAAAGTACTTTTTTTCTAACTGATGTCCTTGCCATGCTCGAATCACTTTGGAGTCAAAATGTTTAATAAAGTAGAATCGCTTCACGTCACTAAAACTGAAATCATTTACAAAACGCATTATACCTCGATTGTCCGAAAAAAAATCTCCTTTTATTATAGTAGGTTTTCCTGTCATGTTATTATCGTTGTTAATTATTCCAACTTTTTAACTCGTCTTGCACATAATCTAACGACAATAATTTTTCTTTTACTTGATCAACTGTTAAACGTGTTGTATTTTCCGAATTATAATCTTCTAATTCGGATGTTTTAACATCACCATTTTCAAAATATTTTCCGTAATTTAGGTCTCTATTGTCGGAAGGAATCTGATAAAATCCCTCCAAATCAATAGCTTTAGTCATTTCTTCACGAGTACAAAGAGTCTCAAATAGTTTTTCCCCATGACGGGTTCCAATAATCTGAATTGGGTTTGGCGCATTAAACAACTCTTTAATCGCTTGTGCTAAATCTCCAATAGTTGAGGCAGGTGACTTTTGCACAAATAAATCGCCTTGCTTTCCATTTTGAAAAGCAAAAATCACCAGATCTACGGCTTCATCTAAAGACATTAAGTATCTTGTCATATTAGGATCAGTAACTGTGATTGGCTTACCAGCCTTTATTTGTTCAATAAAAAATGGAATTACAGAACCTCGTGAAGCCATAACATTCCCATATCGAGTAAGACATACTTTGGTTGCTTCATCGGGAATGTTTCGTGATGCTGCAACAGCAACTTTTTCCATCAATGCCTTACTTATTCCCATTGCGTTGATTGGGTAAGCAGCTTTGTCCGTGCTAAGACAGATTACATTTTTTATATTATTAGCAATGGCTGCCCTTATTACGTTATCGGTTCCCAATACATTTGTTTGGGTAGCTTCTAAAGGAAAAAATTCACAAGAAGGTACCTGTTTTAGTGCTGCTGCATGAAAGACAAAATCGACACTACGCATCGCTAGATCAATACTATGGTAATTACGTACATCTCCAATGTAAAATTTAACCTTTGGATTGTTAAGATACAGACGCATGTCATGCTGTTTTTTTTCGTCGCGACTGAAAATTCTTATTTCTTTAATTTCAGTATTCAGGAAGCGATTTAACACAGCGTTTCCGAAAGAACCAGTACCTCCAGTAATTAGTAGTATTTTATTTTTAAACATGCTATTCTAATTTATAATTTGTTTGTTTAGATAGAGAAAATAATATTTCTTTTCTCAATTGTTTATGTACTGTTTATAATTTACCCCTATTAATTATACTTAAAATAATTCCATCATTTAAATCAAACTTATCTAAGAGAATAATAATTAAGTCATTTAAAACTGAATTACCTTTTAAAAAGAATTGGTCTAAATTTCTTCAACATTTTATTTTTTCCATTTTTGATTCCTAAAGGCTAAAACCCCTTTAACATAACCAACATTCTCTTTATAGATACCTAAGATAATAAGGAAACACAAGTAAAGTTCATCTTTAATTTTAGTATTGTTATTCCTATTAAGTCTTAATTCTTTGATAATTTGCCATAGAGATCCACTAAGAATAAATTTTCTAACTAAGTATAAAACTATTCCAAATAAAAGAATTGCAGCAAAAAATGGTGATACAAAAATTAATACTAAACTAGACAATAGTAAAAAAGGAACAGAAAGAAATATTAGTCTTATGAAAATATTAAATGAAATCTTCTTAAAAGAATTTTTAATTAAGAAATCAATTGCTGCCCCAAAATATCCATTCTCAAACCTTGTATTTAGCCAAGCTTTATAGTTTGACGGCTGGAAATGTTTTACTTTCATTGTATCACACCTTCCTATTACTATTATCTCTTTTGCTTTAGCAAATAATGCTGATTCGTCGCCCCTGTATGTAAACTCTGGCTGAAAACCTCCAACTTCTTTCAAAAAAGATTTTCTAAATGCCATATTCGTACCAATAACTGCATTTTTATTTGTTTTCATACTATAAGAGAAAATACTGTCTTGAATTAATCTTGCAAAACTACTCTCATCATTGTATAAATCAATTTCTCCCCCTAAACAATTAATATTTTGATTTTCATCAAAGTAATCTATAATAGTGGTTAAATAATTACTAAATGCTAGTGCATCCTCATCTATAAATACCACTAATTCAGATAGGCTTTTTTCTATGCCAAAATTTCTAGCGATACTCAAACCTTCATTTGTCTTTCTGTAGTATCTAAAAGCTGTTTGCTCCTCATCAAATTTTGTTTTAATAAAATTTTTGACTAAGCTTGATGTGTTATCTTTAGAACCATCATCAACAACTATTACCTCAAACAATTCGCTATTTATCTTTTGGCTAATTAAACTATTTAAGCATTCTTCTATTGTGCTTTCACCACCATAACAGCATACAATTACAGAAATTTTAAGCATATTTGGTCTCATTTAAATCCATATTTCCCATTACTTCTCCTTAAAGAGGTTAATAATTTCATTATATATTTTATATAATTCTAACTTTTTTATTTTTTCTTTGACAATATCCTTATGCCACATCACACAAGTACCATAAGCTGATTGAGTATCAGGTCTATACCCATGCATTCCAGACATAACTTCACCTCTATGAAAGAAATCAGGGGAAATTAGAACTCCTTCATTGGCCCACCAAGCTATATCTCCATATTTTCTGTCGCCAAAAGGTAAATGATATTCATCTGCTATAATTTTATTGATTATTAAACCTTTTTCGGAAAATAAAAGGTTCTTATCTATCTCATTATAAAATATTTCTTTTGATTTATTGTTAAAAAACCACATTCTTAATAATGTTGAATCTAGAAAATATATAAAATCTCGCCCTTCCTTTAATTTATATTTTTTTACAATTTTTGTAATTTCCAACTTAACGTCAATAGTACAAACAACATCAGTCATACCATGATCTCCAAGAAATAGAAATTTTGTATTACTATCTATTTCTAGAAATTCTTCAATGCTATCTTTCAATAATAGATCTAACTTATTGAGTTCTTTTTTTATTTCATTAGAGTTCGAGCCATATTTGTGTCCAAAAGAATCTATAGCCCCTATGTAAACAGGTATAAAAAAATTATCCTTTTTACGACAAGCTTCTATAGCTAACTTAATTCTATTTTTATCATCACCATTTGACTCCTGACCAAGAGCCGTAAATGCTCCCATATAAGTTTCTCCTTTTAATTGTCGTACCATTTCAAAAAGAGACTCGTTGTTTCTTAGCCTATCAATTTTATGTAAATCTAATTCATCTTCCGTTAAATTGAAATATTTAAGAAAGTTAAAAGGTATATTGTATGAGTTTAGTTTTTTATCATTCGCATTAAAACAATAGAATAATTTTAATAGTAATTTACGGCAGAAATACTCTATGGTATTTTTTCTCCTCTTCCATAAAAAGGAGGCGCATTTAGTCACTAACCTCTCTATTAACCCAATAAAATTCAACAATACGGATGTCTTATAAGGAGAGTTATCTGGGTCGAAACCAATAGCAGTAAAAAAACCAGATTCCTTTGGCTGTAGACCAAAAAAAATTTCTGTTCTTTCACAAAACCCAGCACTTGGAATAATCTTCTCTATATGTTTACCTTCATTTGCCAAATTATATAAAAAAGGAGTATTGGATTCAGATAAATATTCTTTTTTATACGCATCTAATAAAAATAATACTACTTTCATAAGTTCAATCTTAATTTTGCTACAAATAACCTCAGTTCATTCCAATCAAATGATTTTACATTACTAGATGAATCTATTTCAGTTATTATTCTTTTTGCATGATTAATTAATTTGATTTTATCATCATTTTCTTTAAAATACGCTTCAAAAATATATGATTGTGCTACGCGAAGTTTAAATCCTTTTGAATGAGAAATTTTTCTAGTTTTTATTGCAGATTTTATAATAGTAATTATTTCATACATCGAAAATTTCATTGCAGCTTCAATATCTTTTGTCGAAGTAATATTACGCTTATAGAATTTCCCTAAAACTAAATGCATTTCCCTAAAAAATAGATTTGCAACACTATCGTATAACTCACACACCTCTATTGAAGACATTTTAATTGATTTAGGCCTTAGCTTTTCATCTAATGCCCATTTAGCCATACTAGTAAGTGCTTCATTATTCGGATGTAATTCATTTATAAGCTCAACTCTTTTTCTATAACTACTGTTGTATGATTTATTTTGTAATAGTAAAATATCGACAACGGCTAATATTGCTTTTGCCATCTGATTTCTAAAAAACCGAGCATTGTCATCAGAAACACCTGTTTTAAATGCATCTACAGACAAAGAACCAAGAAAGGTCCAAATACGGGTAAAATAGAGTGTTTCTGCCTCTTTTAAAGATAATTCAGAACTGTTAAAGGCTGGAATATATTCCAAAACTGCTTCATTACCCCAAATAACTGTACTACCATATTTTAAGTCGAAGTTAAATATTGACACTTTTAATTGCTTTAAATCATTAACTTTTTTTTGCGAAATATCAATCCATCTTACATCTAACTTATTACTCAAAACTTCTGAGACCTTGACTATTTCAGAATTATTAATAAAACTATTGGGTACAATAATTATATCAAAATCATTATATGTATGTATTTCTCCTTTGTTATCAGAAAAAAAAGAGCCTTCTTCTCTTCCATAACTACCATATAAAATAATTGCCTCTATACTATTCTTTAATATACTAACTGTTTCAGTTATAATAATTTTTATTTCGTTTTCAAGTTTTATATTAATTTCTGATTTCTTCATAAAATATTATTTCCTATTTATCACATTAACCCTATTTACTAACTATTAAATAATATTCGCTTTTTACTTTTATAGGTCACGTTTTTTTATTCGTATTTTATTCCTGATAATTAACAACTGTTTCTTTATGATTCTTTTTTCTTCTAAATTTAAACCAAAAAAATAAATACTCATAATAATTAGAGTTACAGATATCAATGAGAAAAACAATACGTCTGATAATTTAATTCCGAAATAACTGCGCAATATAATTTGAGGCAATACTGTTAATGTGACAATAAAAATAGGAGATATTGATTTTAATAAATAATGCTTTATTCTAAAAACTGTTTTTTCTGCAGTTATTATTGTTTGTGCAATAACATTAGTTAATGTTGCTCCAATTGTAATAATTGTTATTATATATGGTGGATATCCATTCTTTAGCATCCAATAACCTATAGGTAGTACAGAAAATAATATTATACTATACCATATCTGTGTTTTTCTAAGATCTCCTTTTGTATGAACAGGAACACCTAGTGAGCTTCCAATACTTCCAACAAGGCCATTAATAATCATTAATATTGTAAACTGCTTAGTATATTCAGGTACTTCTTTCAACCATAAATTTAAGATAGTATCAATGGATAATAAAACTGGAACAGAGATAAGTAACATAACAAAGAATACGTATTTTGACATGTGATATACAATACCAATGGATTTTTCCGTATCACCTGAGCTTTGTATCTTCATTATTTGTGGAACTGCAGCCTGATTAAGGTTTTGAACAAACATCATCACAGAATTGAACACTTGAGTTGCAATACCAAATGCTGCATTTACTACTGTACCAAAGAAAAGATTTAAAATTAACGCAACTCCCTGCCTAACCCCTATTTGAGCTGTAGTTCCTAGCATCATCCATCCTGAAAAATTAAGCATTCGTTTATAATCTACCTTCTTTTCATTAAAACTCCAACGAACATTTTCCTTGTGTTTTAACCAGCAATAAGAAATAAATAACAAAGTAGGAACAAAAATTGTAATTGCCATTAAAATTGAATAGATCCTAAGTTTGTTTCCTAGATATAGGGATAATAATGATATTAATATAAGCTTTAATAGTGCACTTATTATTTCAATTATTGATCTTATTTTAAATTTTTCTTTTGCCGTAATTAGACCTTGAAAAGGTAAACTGATAATTGAAAACACTGTGGCTATAACCGAAAAATGCAAAATAAATAATGCATCAGAAATTCTATTACTGTCAATATTTAAGTGGTTATTAATATACCATCTGCCTACAATTTCAGCAGTAAATATTAATAAAATAGCCAAAAGAATATGGATAATAAAAGATGTATTTAATATTTTATTTATGTCGCCTTTTTCACCTTTTCC
>Ga0206125_10003821_pt1 | contig 13948 bp, 12 predicted proteins | sample Helgoland_Spring_4_FD_148598 | JGI IMG/M metagenome (GOLD analysis project Ga0206125, IMG submission 148598) | Pelagic subsurface seawater microbial communities from Kabeltonne, Helgoland, North Sea - Helgoland_Spring_Bloom_20160331_1 | ecosystem: Environmental > Aquatic > Marine > Epipelagic ... | reverse complement strand
CCGTTTAATGCCAATGCCCCGGCGGAAAGTGAATTTGATATTTCCTCTGTGTCAGCCATTATTTCTGCGGTTGAAGCCCTTGTTGCGGAGCAAACCTAGCTGATGATTCGCGTGGTGATTACAGGGGCTGGGACCATCAACGCTTTGGGTCATACAGTGCCGGAAACTTTGCATGCCATGCGCGAAGGACAGCTGGGGATTGGGCCTCTGCAGATGCGTGATCTGGATAGGCTATCGGTAAAAATAGGCGCACAAATCAAAAATTTTGATCCAGAGTCACATTTTGATCGGCAGAAATTGGCCTTGTATGATCGGGTGACACAACTAACGCTTTTGGCCAGCCGCGAAGCGATGGTGCAGTCTGGTTTGGAGATCACTGAGGAACAGTCTGAAACGACGGGTGTGGTCCTTGGGACCGCTGCGGGTGGTATGACCACCTGGGATGACAATTTCCGGTCGGTCTACGAGGAGGGTAAAAATAGGGTTCACCCTTTTGTCGTGCCGAAACTTATGACCAATGCGGCGGCCAGCCATGTGTCGATAGTTTACAATATAAAAGGTCCATCTTTGACGGTCTCCACGGCTTGTGCCAGCTCAAATCACGCGATCGGATTGGCGTTTCAAATGGTGCGCAGCGGCATGGCGCGAGTGATGCTGGCCGGCGGCGCCGATGCGATGCTGACCTTTGGTGGCATTAAGGCCTGGGAGGGGCTGCGGGTGATGTCTAAAACTGCTTGTCGACCTTTCTCTGCCAATCGCACGGGAATGGTCCAAGGAGAGGGGGCTGGGGTCTTCGTGCTTGAGACTTATGAGGGCGCCAAAGCCCGCGGCGCCGAAATTTTCGCGGAAATTGTCGGGTTTGCCATGACCTCAGATGCGAGCGGTATTGTGATGCCAAACCAGCAGGGTGCTGCTCGAGCCATCCGTGGCGCGCTCGCCGACGCGTGTCTGTCTCCGCAAGATATTGGCTATATCAACGCCCATGGCACTGGAACAGCAGCGAATGACAAAACGGAATGCGCGGCGGTGGCGGAGGCTTTTGGCGCCCATGCGGATAGGGTTATGATATCATCGACCAAATCCATGCATGGGCATTTGATCGGGGGCACCGGCGCTGTTGAGTTACTTGCATGTCTCATGGCATTGCGGGAGGGGGTTATTGCGCCGACGATTGGCTACGAACATCCAGACCCCAATTGCGCGCTCGACGTGGTGCCAAATGTCGCTCGGCAAGCCAAGGTGACCGCGACAATGTCAAATGCATTTGCCTTTGGTGGTCTGAATGCGGTCTTGGCGCTGAGAGCGGTGTAGCGGTTACCGCAATTAATTGGCCGCTCCGTCCATGAGGGCCGCATGTCCGGAGGTAAAACCCTTCAAAGATAATGTGAGATGTTCGGGCTGCGTTGGGGCCGCCGCTGGAAACATTGTTATAGTTGCCTGCGCGCCTGCGCGGTAGCTGTCAAGATCGTCTTGTGTGAGACCGATGCGCGCCACGCAACCCATTTGCACACAAAAGGCAAACGGATATATTTTGGCGTTTTCATCGTCTATTTGAATGGTCAACTGCTGGGTCAGGAGTGTCTCCAAAGGCGTAATGACATTTGCCCCGGCGACAACGTGCCCGTCCGATTGGATAGGGTTTAAGTTGTATTCTGCCACCGGCACTCCATCGGGCGTATGCATCAACTGAAACAATTGACACAGGTCTTGCGGTTGTTCGGTTTTCAAACACCGCAGGTTCCAATCCCCATAGGTGCCTTTAACATAGTATTCGCCCATTTCCGCTGTGCTTTCCACAACTTCTCCCGTCGAGAATTCTTCGGCTGCGGGCATTTGAACCGTTTGTGCCTGCGCCGCTGTGTTAGACACCAAAAGATAAAGGAGAGCGCCAAAATAGGTTGTTACTTTAAACACCGAAAGGTCCTTTCTATTGCAGGGATATGAACAGTCATCCTGCCATAAATGTCTTAAAATTTTTACTGATGTGCCAGCCAACCTAGGGGAGCGCAAACCAAAAAAATTAAAGCAGAGGATTTGTTGCCAAAAACCTCTGCTTTTATTTTTCTCCCTGTCGGGCTTGCCGACGTTTTCTAAAGAAAAACAAATTATGTTTTGGAGGTCAATGCGTATTTCGACTCTTTATATAAAAAACCGCGCCCGAAAGCGCGGTTTAGTTCAGGGAGGTATGACATGAAGAAAACTTCTATCACTCCTCACCTATAGCCCCAATTTATTAAAATTTTGATCTTAAAGGGTCTGTTATTTTGTCCCCTTTTTTGCGATATTTAAAGCTTGTGGATCTTGAGCTGGGTGATGCGGTTTTCTTTGCGCGCGGCGACTTCAAAGCGAAATCCATGAAATACGAATACTTGACCTTCGGCAGGTATCATCTGTGCTTCATGGATAACCAGGCCGGCGAGTGTGTTGGCCTCGTCATCCGGCAGGCTCCAATCCTGCGCCCGGTTCAAATCGCGAATGGTCATGGATCCATCAACGAAAACATGTCCGTCCTGCGCCGCAGTGACCCCTTGGTCGCTGGTGTCAAATTCGTCGGTGATCTCGCCGACGATTTCTTCTAAAATATCTTCCAAGGTGATCAGCCCCTGCAAAGCGCCATACTCATCCACAACCAAGGCGAAATGCGTGTGACGCTTTAGAAATTGCCGCATTTGATCATCCAGAGGTGTGGTTTCTGGTACGAAATAGGGCTCCATTGCCACATCCAGAACCTGGAAACTGGTCAAATCTTCTTTGCGGGCCGCGCTGTCGCGTGTAAGCTTAACCATAGCACGGGCCAAGTCCTTGGCATGGATCACCCCGACGATGTTCTCTGGATTGCCGCTGTAGAGCGGCAGTCGCGTATGCGCGCTTTCCAGACATTGAGACAGAATTTCCTCGGCCGGCAAGGAGACATCAATCATCTCAATGCCCGATCTATGCAACATGATTTCCTCGACCGTGCGATCGGAAAGATCCAATGCGCCTAAGATACGGTCCCGATCCTCTTTTTCGACCAACCCCTCTTGATGGCCCAAAGTGAGCGCCCCGGCGATTTCTTCGCGCACCGCCAAAATATTTGTATCGGGGTCGGTGGCGACGCCGAAAATTGACAAAACGCCACGCACCAAAAGGCGGACAAAGCTGACCACTGGGGCAAAAACAAAGACGACTAAGGATATCGGGCGGGAGACCTTTATGGCGGCACTTTCCGCATTGGTTATTGCATAGGTCTTGGGGAGCACCTCGGCGAAAACCAAAACCAAAAACGTCATCACCAATGTGGCCAGAACAACACCATTCTCTCCCACCATCTGTGTGAAAAGCGCGGTGATCAAAGATGTTGCCAAAATATTGACCAAGTTATTGCCCAACAGAACTGAACCAATCAATCGCTCATTGTCGTTGGTGACTTTCAACGCCCGTGTTGCGCCAAGTGAGCCTTTATCGGCTTGTGCTTGCAGTTTGCTGCGCGAGGCGGCGGTCAAGGCGGTCTCTGAGCCAGAGAAAAAGCCCGATAGGATCAGCAGGACGAAAATCGCCGCAAAAGTGAGCCAAAAGCCCGAGTCAAAGTCAAAATGTTCCATCACAGACCTGTTTTCAGGGGGTGCGCCAAGGGATGATGCTCCAGCACCAGTTCGCGCAACCGTTCTTCTTGGATATGCGTGTAAATTTCAGTTGTCGCAATATCTGCATGACCTAAAAGCGTTTGAATGGCTCTTAAATCCGCGCCACCGGCAAGCAAATGGGTCGCAAACGCATGTCGCAGACTATGGGGCGTAACGTTGAGAGGATCAATACCCGCGCTAATAGCCAGTTTTTTGATCTGCTGAAAAAACCAAATACGGGTCAAATGCCCCAATTTTCCGCGTGATGGAAAAAGAAAGGTGGATTTTTCAGTCACCGGGTCGGCTTCTCTCAGCGTAAGCCAAAGTTGTGTCGCCTCGCGGGCTGCGGGAGAGAGTGGCACCATTCGCTCTTTACCGCCTTTACCGCGCACCAAAATCATCTGCGGATTACCCCGGACCGCTTCGGCCGGTAGGCTGACCAACTCGGTCACCCGCATGCCGGTTGCGTAAAGAAGTTCCATCAAGCATGTCAGTCGCACCTTGTCATGGCGTTTTTCCGGCATCTTTCTTGCGTGGTTAAGCAGCAGGTCGACCTCTTTGTGATCGAGGGACTTTGGTAAATGTTTTTCCTTGCCGGGACCTCTGACCTGAATCGCGGGGTTGTCTTTGCGCAGCTCCTCTTCGAAGGCGAAACGGTAGAGCTGTTTGATAGCGGAGAGCCGCCGAGCTTTGGTGGCGGTGGCAAGACCGGCCGCATCGCAATGCACAAGATAATCTTCCACCATTGCGCGCGTGGCGGTTGCAAATCCCGCGCCGCGCGCCTCAAGATAGGCTAGAAAGTCTTTTAGGTCGCGGCCATAGGCCTCTTGGGTGTTCCGTGCGGCACCAAAATCAGCCGCCTGCGCGTCCAGGAAAATGGAAATCCATGACCCGCTCATTGCATATCGGCCAGGATCATGAACTCCATGGCCAATTGCTGCGCCAGCGGTGTCAGCCCCATCGCGCGGAAAAGAGCCACCGCCTCAATCACGGCCGGCTCATTTCCCTCTAGGCCATCAGTAATTAATCCCATTGCTCGGAGCACATTGGCGGAGCGGAAGGGCAGGCTTGCCGGCACGTCTTGATCAAATTCTGCCATCAGCCGATCGAAGTTTTCTGACAAAATATGCGGGTTAATACGCTGTAAACGGACCATAGTTGGTTCAAAATCAAAGGTATTTGAGCGGCTGAGAACTTGCATTTGAAAGAGGATGTCATCTCCTTCACTGGACGCGTTGAATTTCAACAACAGTGGTGACCAAGCATGCGCCAGAGGGGCGGCAAGTCCTTGGCCGCGCATGATTGTCCAAAAAGCAAGCAATGCGTCGCTTGGGTCAATGATCGGATCGGCCAAGGTCGAATCTAGGGTTTGGACCGCATTTACCCGGTCCCACACACCGCCTGAGGCCGATAGCTGGCCAGATTTATATTTTTCAAGCAATTGCGCCGCGGGCAGGCTGCCGACCGCGCCTAAACGCTCAGCGGCTTCAATTTGAGCCTTCCAGCCGCTGGATGGGCTTAAATCAGATGGAGCAAATTTCAGCGGTAGGCCCTGTGTTGGAACGGGCTGGCCGGTCCCGGCACGCAGTTGAAATTCCAAAGCGGTCAACTGGTTTGGATCCACATTCGGCAGGCTCAAATCATCGGCAAGCTCTGGGTCCAAATCAGCGGCCAAGAGCGCTGAGAGGGTTGGGGTGAAGGCACCGAGGGTGTCGAGAGTGAAATAATTTAGCTCCGCTGTGCTCCAAGAACCTGCACGAGCCTGACAGTAGACTTTCAATGCCTCATTGTCTGATGAATGTCGCGATAGATTGAGCTGGCGGCACATCCGATCCACATTACCAGTCAGCAGCGCGGTTTCTGCAAAAAGCCCAAAACTTTCCTGCGATTGAATTTGAGCCTGGCCCAGAAGGCTATGGGCGGCGTGAGTTGCGCCCCTCTCAATCAAGGCTTGAACGCGTATGTTCAAGATGGTCTCAGCGCCTAATGTTTCGGCCAAAAGCGCTCGCAGCATAAGATCATCGGCCGCAGGAAGCCCCGACAGGGGGGCAGCGTTGAGGATCTGCCGCAGCATTCGGGGATCAAGGTCAGTCCAAAAATTTTGGGGGATACCGGAGATTTTGCTCGGGATCAGCCCGTAGGTTTTCTCCACTGGGGCATCAAGCTCTACGACGTCAATCTCCGTCAGTTCCGCTCCGCGCGTTGGATCGCCAACAACCAAAGGTTCTTCGGTGAGCGGCGCAAGTCCCGGTTGCGACAGCCAATCAATCGCTGAGATTGGAGCATCGGTTTGAGCCCAAAGCGGCGGCGCCACGAGCAGACTGAGACAACAGACGTGTGCAATCCTCATATCAGTTTATATCCAAAGCCAGTGGTAATTCTATTGTTTGTATCTGAGCTGAAAAATCCACACCAAAAAACGGGCCGAGATAGGCAAAACCTACAAATGTGATTGCTGCCACGAAGGACAGATAAAATATATATTTGAGCAATCTGAGCATTTTGAAGAGTTTTCCTTTGACGCGGTTTTGCTTATGGTCTTTTTGTAACAATCGCGCCATTGAAGACGCAAGGCAAGTTAATCTTAACTCATGGAATAAGACAGATGTCGCTCAAAAAAACAGTTGTTCTGGTCGGGATGATGGGATCTGGAAAAACTGCCGTGGGAAAAACACTTGCGGCTGAGATGCAGGTTGCATTCAAAGATTCGGATCAGGAAATATCTCTCGCGGCCAATCGAAGCATTGCGGAGATTTTTGAGCGGGACGGTGAGCCTTTTTTTCGTTCGGTCGAAGCAAAAGTGCTTGAGCGGTTGCTGCAGGGCCCGCCCTGCGTCTTGTCAACGGGCGGCGGGGCATTCATGTTTGGTAACAATCGTGCGCTTATTTCGAAACTTGGCATTTCGGTATTTCTGAGCGCCAATTTGGAATTGCTCTGGGAGCGGGTGCGCAGCAAGGATACCCGTCCCTTGCTCAAAACCGAAAATCCCAAGGCGACGTTGAGCCGCATATTTGAGGGTCGTAAAGATCAATATGCACTAGCCGATCTTACCGTCCAAACCCAACCGAATTACTCGATTGCCCAGACGGCAGAGCATGTGATTGCTGCTTTGCGTGCACAGCCCGGAGTCTTTAGCCCATCAGGAGAGAAGTCATGACACAGGTGGTTCACGTCCCGTTGGGAGATCGGGCTTATGATATTCACATTGGCCGCGATCTTATGGGGCAAGCAGGGGCCCTGATTAAGCCTGTTTTACAGCGGGCGAAAGTGGCAATTGTCACCGACAGTAACGTCGCTCCACTGCATCTGCACCGATTGAAAGAGGCCTTGCAAAGCGCGGGGATCGCGCATGCCGCCCTTATACTGCCTGCCGGTGAGGCAACTAAAAGTTGGGCGCATCTCAGTCAGACAATAGATTTCTTTTTGAACGAGAAAATAGAGCGCCGGGATGTTGTGATCGCTTTGGGCGGTGGGGTGATCGGGGATTTGGTGGGGTTCGCCGCCGCCATTTTACGCCGCGGCGTGCGTTTCGTTCAAATTCCGACCAGCCTGCTGGCGCAGGTGGACAGCTCTGTAGGCGGAAAGACTGGGATAAATGCCGTTCAGGGCAAAAATCTGATCGGGGCTTTTCATCAGCCCAGTCTCGTTTTAGCTGATATTGATGTTTTGGATACGTTGACCGCTCGAGATTTCCTTGCCGGCTATGGCGAGGTTGTGAAATACGGGCTGCTGGGCAATGCCCCGTTTTTTGAATGGCTCGAGAAAAACGGCCCTGCGTTGATCGCTGGTGATCCTGCGGCCCGCAGTGAAGCGGTGCGGGTTTCGTGCCAAATGAAAGCAGACATCGTTGTGCGCGATGAGACAGAGCAGGGGGATCGCGCCTTGCTCAATCTGGGCCATACGTTTTGCCATGCGCTTGAAGCGGCGACGGGGTATTCCTATCGTCTGTTGCATGGGGAAGGTGTGGCGATCGGTTGTGCTTTGGCTTTCGAGACGTCGGCTCGACTAGGTCTGTGTTCGCAGGAGGTACCATCGCGGGTACGGGCACATTTAAAGGCGATGGGGATGAAGACCGATATTTCAGATATCGACGCTGCAATGCCCGAGCCTGAGGATCTTTTTGCGCTCATGGGTCAAGATAAGAAGGTTGTTGCGGGTCAATTGAACTTTATCATGGCGCGCGACATCGGTCAGGCATTTGTCACGGCGGATGTTTCTGAGGCAGTGATCTTGTCTGTGCTGGAGGCATCGATGGACCCGCGGTCCGCCTAATTTTAAGGTTGAAAAGATGAAGCGAAATGACCCCAGCGCAACGGCTGCGCTGCGCTGGGGCATCGTTTAGAATGGAATTTCGTCGTCGAGATCTGCCGAGGGTGCGGGGCTGTTGTAACCGACTGATTGATTGCCGCCCTCGTTGGGATCAGCCATATAACCGCCCTGGCCGCCACTATCCTGATTTCCGACATATCCGCCACCTTGGCCACCGCCACCTTCACCACGGCTGTCCAGCATGGTCAATTCAGAACGGTAGGGGCGCAGCACCACTTCCGTGGTGAAGCGATCCTGGCCGGATTGATCTTGCCATTTGCGAGTTTCCAATTGACCCTCAAGGTAAACTTTTGAACCCTTGCGCAAATATTGTTCTGCCACCCGCACCAGCGGCTCTGACGTGATGGAGACACGATGCCATTCGGTTTTCTCACGGCGCTCCCCAGTGTTGCGGTCCTTCCAATTTTCGGAGGTTGCCACAGAAAAATTACAAACTTTTCCGCCGCTTGGAAAGCTACGCACTTCAGGATCCTGTCCCAAATTTCCAATGATAATCACCTTATTTACTGATCCGGCCATAGCTATTGCCCCCAAGTTGTTGCTCTAGTAATCCAGCATTTATGCTAAATTTGAGTTAAGTTTAATAAAGTAAGCCATACCAGCACGACACAGCTCCGTTGCGCTATATATCTCTGGAACTGCCCGGCGGCGCAACCATCGAAACAGATGCGGATTAGTTTTCTTGTTTGGCTCTACTCAAAAAAGGTTCGTATAGCCCAATCAGAGGGGCTATCCGCGCGATGTGACGCCTATTCGGCAGCGATTTTAATCACAGCATCCATGCGGGCCAAAATATCCTCGGCGAGGTGGCATTTGATCTGATGGCCGCCAGCCAATGTTTGGATGTCAGGCACTTTGGTCTCGCACAGACTACCGGGAACCTCTGATTTCCAACCACAACGGGTTTGAAACGGACAGCCCGATGGGGGTTTCATCGCCGATGGAATGTCGCCCTCAAGAACAATGTGTTTTTTCTCAATTGAGGTATCGGCGATTGGAACCGCGCTGAGCAGCGCTTCGGTATACGGGTGATAGGGCGGTTGGAACACTTGCTCAGTGGTGCCCATTTCAACCACATGTCCAAGATACATCACCAACACCCTGTCCGATAGGTAGCGGACGATGGACAAATCATGGCTGATAAACAGCAAAGTCGTTTTTTGTTCGCGCTGAATGTCCATGAGCAAATCGGTCACCGCCGCTTGCACGGAGACATCGAGGGCTGACACGGGCTCGTCGGCGACAACAATCTTCGCGTCGCCTGCAAATGCGCGAGCAATACCCACGCGCTGCTTCTGCCCACCTGAGAGTTGCCGCGGCATGCGGTCCGCAAATTCGCGGGGCAATTTGACCAAATCCAGAAGCTCGAGCATCCGTTCTTGGCGCGCGGCCCCATTCTCGCCAATTTTGAACAATTCCAAGGCGCGGACAATTTGACTGCCGACCGTCATAGAGGGATTCAAAGTGTCAAAGGGGTTTTGGAAGACCATCTGGATATCGGACACCGTCTTTGTGTCACGATTTTCAATGGGGATACCTTCGATGTTCTTATTTTCTAGTAGAATATCCCCTTCGGTCGCCGTCTCCAGACCCATCAGAACTTTTGCAAAAGTCGATTTACCGCAGCCCGATTCTCCAACAATAGCGAGAGTTTCAGACTCGCGGGCCTCGAAACTCAAGGTTTCATTGGCTTTGACCACCTTTTTGTTGCCGCCCCCAAAGAGAGCATTGGCCGCCACCTCATAATATTTTTTGAGATTGTCGATTTTGAGAATAACCCGGCCCGGTTCCGCCTTGGTTTTGGTTTCCGCCAGCTCAAGTGGGGCGTCCCAATTGATCTCATTCCAGCGCAAGCACCGCGATCCATGTCGCTCCCCATGCGGAACAGTGTCCATTGGGATATGCCCTTGGTCACATTGGCCCGCCTGAAAATAGTCGCAGCGTGGCCCAAAGTTACACCCGCGCGGCCGCTCATGTGGCAGTGGGAAATTGCCAGGGATGGCAATAAGCGGGCGATCGTTCTTATCAGCGCCCGGCAGCGGGATTGAGCGGAACAAAGCCTGCGTATAGGGGTGCTGCATTTTGTCGAAGACATCTTCAATGCGGCCGGTTTCAACCGCCTCGCCGGAATACATGACGCAAATTCTGTCGCAGGTTTCCAAGACCAAACCAAGATTATGGGAAATAAACAGCATTGAGGTGCCGTATTTTTTGCCCAAATCTTTCACCAACTCCACAACCGCAGCTTCCACCGTCACATCTAAAGCCGTGGTGGGCTCGTCCAGGATCAAAAGACTTGGTTTCGACATAAGCGCCATCGCGATCACGATGCGTTGCTGTTGGCCGCCGGACAATTGATGCGGGAAGGATTTCAAGATTCTTTCGGGATCTGGCAATTTCACATCTGTGACCACTTCCAAAGCCCGTGCATAGGCGGCCTCTTTGCTGATCCCCTCGTGGATCATCGGCACTTCCATCAATTGTTTGCCAATCTTCATGGCAGGATTGAGTGAGGCCATGGGCTCTTGATAGATCATCGCAATTTCGGAGCCGCGAATATCGCGAAGCTCTTCTTCGGACATCAGGTTCAGGTCGCGGCCTTTAAATTTGATGGAGCCGCCGACAATGCGACCGTTGACCCCGAGGTCCTGCATGACGCCCAGGGCAACCGTGGATTTGCCGCATCCAGATTCGCCAACCAGTCCCATCGCCTCACCGGGTTGGATTGTGCAGCTAAAATCCATCACGGCTGGAATTTCGTTGAGCCGGGTGAAAAATGAAATTGAGAGTTGATCAATTTCAAGGATTGGGCCGTTATGGTCTTGCTTTTCCATTGAGTTAATCCCTCAAGCTTTCTTCACGCAGGCCATCGGCCAGAAGATTCAAGCCCAAAACCAAACTCATAAGCGAGAAGGCTGGTACTAGGGGCGGGGCCAGATAAACCGAGAGCAATTTACGCCCGGCGTTGATGGTTGTGCCCCAGTCTGGGCTTTCGGATTCAAGCCCAAGGCCAAAAAAACCCAAAGTGCCCAGCAAGATGGTCGCGTAACCAATACGGAGACAGAAATCAACGATCAGCGGACCGCGCACATTGGGTAAAATTTCCCACAGCATGATGTACCACGGTCCTTCACCACGCGTTTGAGCCGCGGCGACATAGTCGCGGGTTTTGACGTCTAGGGTCAAACCTCGCACGATCCGGAAGGCTGTTGGAGAATTGACGAAGACCACTGAAACAAAGACCAGAAGAATTTCGGCAGGGACATCAAACAGATCCAACATCGGCGGCAGAATATCAACCGGCTTGCCGGTTTCAGACACCAAACTGAGATAGAGCCACAAAGCAATAATCAACAGGATAGGTAATTGCAGGACTAAAAAGCCAGGTTTGAGGCGGTTCTTAGAATATTGCGCCACGGTGATGAAAATGACAGGGAAGATAAAGAGTACCACCGCCAAGAAATTGGGCAGGCCGGTTGCTACGATCTCAGGTGTGACCAGCAAGAAAAATAGCAAAATCACCGGGAAGGCCAACACCAGGTTGGACAGAAAGCTCAATACGGTGTCCAAACGGCCGCCAAAATAGCCTGCAGGCAGTCCCAGCGTAATACCCACCATAAAGGCAAAGATGGTGGCCGCGGGAGCAATGACGATCACGATACCGCTGCCAACGATGGCTCGGCTGAACACGTCGCGCGCGAGCGTATCGCCGCCCAGCAAATAGTAGGGATAATCCGCCTCAGTTGCGTCACGCAGTGGAATGCCTGGGTGTTTGTTTTTCATGCCGGAGACTTGCGCCAAAGGATCATGGGTCGCAATCCAGTCGAGTCCCGCGCCAAATATCGCTGTGAAGATCCAAAACAGCACCAGACCCAATCCTATCATACCAATTGGGCTGTCAAAGAGCTTGCCATAGAGGCCCAGCTTGCGTTTGAAGAGGATCGACAGGGCAAAGGTTACCCCAAGAGCGATCCATGTGGGAACGAGCCGTTTTGAGATTGCGCCCACGATGCCCATAGTTTCAGGTTCCACGAAAACACCGATGAGCAGATAAAGTCCAAACAACACCAGCGAGACGTAGAAGGCCAACCAGACCAATTTGAAGATCATTTCAGCAGAAATTTGGAACAGAGCAAATCCGACAACAGCGCCCAAAATGAGGCATAGGATTAATGAGAGCCAAATATTATCCATGGCCATAGGTGCGAGAAGGGAGATCCCAGCGAGGCTCAACAGCCAAAGCGCCAGTCCAATCACCAGACTTGGGCCAATCAGGGACACGGAGGGTGGGGTGGGGTTGATTAAATTGGGCCCATCTGCACGAGGGGAAAACCCCCGCGCGGCGGCCGCTACCGCCAGGATTAAGAAAGAGACGAGTGCCGTTAAAAACAGGGGATTAAGATACGCACCCAAGGTGCCGGTCCAGGATAGATGTTGCATGGAACTGGTCTCCCTAAGAAATGCGAATACGAGGGTTTAAGAAGACGTAACCGATATCTGAAATCAGCTGAGTCAAAAGCACAACAATCACCCCAACAACCGCCACTGCCAAGAGCAGGTCAATGTCGTTGTTGCTTGCGGCTTGCACCAAAACCCATCCAAACCCTTTGAAGTTGAATAGGGTTTCGACAATCACCACGCCGTTCAAGAGCCAAGGAATTTGCAGCATAATGACAGTGAAGGGCGCAATCAGAGCATTGCGCAGCGCATGTTTCAGCACGATATTAGCAAAGCTCACACCTTTGAGCCGGGCGGTACGGATATATTGGGCGGTCATGACCTCGGTCATCGACGCCCGGGTCATGCGGGCGATATAGCCCATGCCGTAAAGCGCAATTGTCAGCACGGGAAGCAGGAAATTCTCAAGTGTGGCATTATCCATTGCCGAGGTGGCCGAGCCCTTGAACCACTTTAATCCTACGGCGGAGGAGGTAAAAATCGCTATAAAAATCACACCAGAGACATATTCAGGCGTGGCGGTGGTGACAATCGCCCCGGTTGAGAGCGAACGGTCCAGCCGTGAGCCTTCGCGCATGCCGGCCAAAACGCCGATGATCAGCGCGCCGGGGATCATCACGACCATCACCCAAAACATTAGTTTCCCGGTGAGCGCCAGGCGGGTTTTGACCACATCAAAGACGGGTTCCTTAAAGACGCTGGAAAATCCCCAATTGCCCTGCAAGACCCCACAATATTTTGTCGCATCTGGCTCAACTGTTCCATGGTTTGAACAACGGCCACGGATTTTGCCATCTGTTCCCTCAATGACATATCCTGGAAGGACACCCAACCATTCGCCATAGTTTTGCAAATTCCCCTGCGTATAGCCGCGGTTGCCCAAATAGCTGGCCACCTCCGTATCCGACATTCTGAAATTACCTTGGTTCTTGGCGAGTTTCTCCAAGTTTGGGTAAAGATTTGTCAGGAAAAAAACTATGAACGTGAGGCAGAGAGCCGTTAGCAGCGTAACGCCTGATCTGCGTAGGATAAACATCCCCATGGTGTGAATTCCCGTTGGTTATTCTAGAATAGCTGTATCGGTCGAAAAAGGCCGCCCCCGAATCTAGAGGACGGCCTTCTGAGTCAACGGTGGGGTTAGGCTGCAAAGCCCCATTTATAAATTTGAGGCAGATACGCGATATGCATATCACAGCCAACAAGGCCCTCAACATGGTGCCGCTGCACATAGCGCCAGTAAGGCTGACAGGTCACACCTTCCTCAATGATTAGGGCTTGGATTTTGCCCATCACGACCCGACGCTCATCGGCATTGGCCAAGGAATTGGCTTCTGCAAGCAATGCATCGAACTCGGCGTTGCTCCATGCAAACTCATTCCAAGCTTCGCCAGAACGATAGGCCAGACCCAGAACTTGAGTGCCCAATGGACGATGGTTCCAGTTTGTGGCTGAGTAAGGAAATTTTGCCCAGTCGTTCCAGAATGTGCTGCCTGGCATCAAAGTCCGTTTCACTTTGATCCCCGCGTCACGCAGCTGTGCGGCGACCGCATCACAAG
>Ga0206125_10003816_pt1 | contig 13962 bp, 13 predicted proteins | sample Helgoland_Spring_4_FD_148598 | JGI IMG/M metagenome (GOLD analysis project Ga0206125, IMG submission 148598) | Pelagic subsurface seawater microbial communities from Kabeltonne, Helgoland, North Sea - Helgoland_Spring_Bloom_20160331_1 | ecosystem: Environmental > Aquatic > Marine > Epipelagic ... | reverse complement strand
TTTGAAGGTATTGATTATAATTCTGTTATTACAAGGGCTAAATTTGAAGATATATGTGGTGATTTATTTAAAAAAACATTTGAACCAGTTGATAAAGTAATGAGGGATGCTAAAATGAGTAAGAGTATGATTCATGAAATTGTATTAGTAGGAGGTTCAACGCGAATTCCAAAGGTTCAATCACAATTAAGTGATTATTTTAATGGGAAGGAATTATGTAAAGGTATAAATCCGGATGAAGCAGTCGCTTATGGTGCTGCCGTTCAAGCTGCTATTTTAAGCGGAGTAAAAGATGATAAGGTGAATGATTTATTATTATTAGATGTATTGCCTTTATCATTAGGTCTGGAAACATCGGGAGGTATTATGACAAATTTGATATCAAGAAATACTACTATTCCTACTAAGAAATCGCAGGTTTTCAGCACATATGCAGATAATCAACCTGGTTGTACAATTCAAGTTTTTGAAGGAGAAAGACAATTTACAAGAGATAATAATAAATTAGGCGAATTTCAATTAAATGGATTTCCGCCTATGCCTAGAGGTATACCTCAGATTGAAATAACATATGATGTTGATTCAAATGGAATATTAAATGTAAATGCTACTGAAAAATCTAGTGGAAAATCAGAGAAAATTACAGTTCAAAATGAAAAAGGAAGATTAAGTGCTGAAGATATTCAGAAGATGGTTGATGAAGCCGAAGAATTTAAAGAAGATGACAATAAACAACGTGAAAGAATTGAACAAAGAAATGCGTTAGATAGTTATATTTTTAGTGTAAAACAATCACTAAATGATGAAAAATTGAAAGATAAATTTACAGAAGATGATAAAAATAGTATTCAAGATAAAATTAAAGAAGTTCAAGAATGGTATGATGATAATATGGAAGCATCGAAAGAAGACTATGTAGAAAAACAAAAGGAATTAGAATCTGTTTTTAGTCCAATTATGATGAGAGTATATCAAGAAACAGCTCCTCCTCAAGAACAACCTATGGAACAACCTACGGAACAACCTACGGAATCAAATGATGATATAGATGATGATTGGAAACCAGAAATTGATGAAGTAGATTAAGATAAAAATAATATAAAATTACATAAACATTATATTTCATATATATAATATAATGTTTACATGTTGTGAATCAATAAAACAATTTTGTTTTGATCTTTGGTGTTGTATGGGAGATTTAAAAATAAAAGAGAATACCGAATCCCCTATGTATATAGAAAGGGAAATAGAATACCTTCAAAAAAGTAGTAATATTGTAATTATTTAAATTACCATTTTGATTTTTTCACATTAATTCTAGGACCAGCTCCTTTTTTTCTTGAAGCCTCAGGATTGTACAATTCATCGTCATCGTCAGAATTAATATCTTTTGACATTTCCCAAAATTCTTTTGCACCTAATTTAAAATCTTTATGTGAATTAGCTTTATACCAAAAAATTTGATCATGTAATTTATTTGAATTACTATTATTATTAATAACCAAACATTCATAATTTTCTGTACACTGATCCATTACTTGACAAAAAGATTCAAATGTAGGAAACATTCCTGCATAATTTTCATATATTCGTTTCCTATTTGTAATATAAGGTTCTCGTAATATAAATACATAATCAATATTTGTTCTTAAATTAGGTGGAATACCTAAAGGATATTGCATAGTAATAACAAGCATAACTTTCCAATGACGTCCATTCATAAATAAAAGTCGCATTAATTTATCTTTTGCCCACGTATTATCATACAAACAATCATCTAAAATAACAAAAGCTCTAGGGTCTATATTACTTCGTTTGTATATTGCTTCTTCTTTTTTTACTTGCTTCATAACTGTTTTTTGTCGTTTTAGAATGTTTTCTATTATTGCAGAATTATATTCATCATGAATAAATAATTTGGGTACATGACTGCTATAAAATCCATTTCCTGCTTCCGTGCCTGAAATAACTGTTCCGATAGGAATATCTTGTTGATAAAATAATAAATCTCTAACCAAAAATGATTTACCTGTATCACGTCTCCCAATTAATACAATAACAGGTCCTTTATTTTCATTTGGTTTAAAACTAATAGAACGTAAATCAAATTTTTTTAATTCCAAAGTCATTATTTATTTGCAATCATAAAAAAAAACAAATCGAAAAACGAAATATACCTAAAATAAGTTAAACTATATAAAAAAATATCTACTATAATTCATAAATATTATGGAATTTCAAATTGAATATACAAAAAATAAAGGTGAATTATTTAAAACTTTAGATAAACATAATATTATTCACAATAATCAGATACAAAATTATATTCCTCTTTATGATTTTTTTTTCAAATTAAATGATAATAATTTTAATCATATTAATTTAAACACTAATCTTATCATACAATCCTTTGAAAAAAGAATAGCTCATAACATATTTAATTGTAAATTACAAAATACAAAAAATAATCATATTGAGAACAAAGATATATTCATTAAATATTCTCCATTATTAGATCCAACAAAATATATTACTGGAAAATATGAATTAACATCAGATTTATTTAATTTACCTAAACTAAATAATGATATAACATGTCATGAAAAAATAAAGAATTGTTATAATTCGGCATATATTGATAGTTTTTTTTCATTTTTGTCTAGTAAAATGTTAAATTCTCATGATTTTGTGAATGGTTTAGATTTTTATGGAAATTATTTATGCAATCAAACAGATTATAAAGTAAATATTTATGATGATGTAGAATATTTAATAGATTCGCCTTTTTTTCATAAAAATAAAGATACATTATTTAAAATTGATGAATCATTTTATGATGAAATGGATGAAGATGAATCAAGAGATAATAAAAAAAAATTAATCATTGAAAAAAATGTTCCTTTGGAAATAAATGATTTCGATAGCAAAGTTTATGATGAAATTTTTTCTGAACCGACAAATAATTTAACAGTATTTAATTTAAAAGAATTAAAAGAATTAAATGAATTAAATGAAACACAAATTGAACATTCATTAGAATATGAATCATCAAAAATTCAAAATACTTCTGAAACCGAATCTTCATGTTCTTCTAGAACTTCTAATACAGATAATGATAACGAAGATGAATTATCTAGTTTAGATGATTTTTCGGATATAGATTCTGATGAAATATCAGAAGAAGAAGAAGAAATATTTGCATATATAGAAAATTTCCCCGTAAATATGATTTGTTTAGAAAGTTGTAAAAATACATTAGACGATTACATGTTAAATAATGATGTAGAAAATAAAGAATGGAGTGCTATATTTATGCAAATAATATTTACTCTATTAGTATACCAAAAATGTTTTCATTTTACCCATAATGATTTACATACAAATAATGTAATGTATGTTGAAACAGACAAACAAAATTTAGTGTATCATTTTGACAATAAATATTACAAAGTACCTACTTTTGGTAAAATATGGAAAATTATCGATTTTGGAAGAGCAATTTATAAATATAAAGGACAAACATTAGGTAGTGATAGTTTTGCACCTAATGGTGATGCTGCAACACAATATAATTGTGAACCTTTTTATGATTCAAATAAACCAAAATTAGAACCGAATTATAGTTTTGATTTATGTCGTTTTGGTTGTTCTTTATTTGATTTTTTTATCGATGATATTGAAGACAAAGAGGTAGTTTATGATGCCTTAGATAAATTAATTATTGAATGGTGTACGGATGATAATAATAAAAACATACTCTATAAAAAAAATGGAGAAGAACGATATCCTGAATTTAAATTATATAAAATGATTGCACGTAATGTTCATAATCACACACCTCAAAATCAATTAAAAAGAGATATGTTTTCTAAATTTATAACTTCCAAAAAAAAATTAAATAAAAACAATAAGGTTTTGTTTATCGATAAACTACCATGTTATGTATAAAATAATAATAAAAATTCCTATTATTATTTTACCTCCTTAACAATTAAAATCCAGGTTCTCCTGTAAATGCATCTACAGCTTTGTTAACCATATTATCACCACCTGTTAAACCTCCTTGCCCAAAAATTTGTGAAATGAAAAAATTACCTAAATTAACTGCAACAAATACAAATAAAGTATCTTTAAATATAAATTTCATGGATTTTTGCTCTTTATCAATAAAATTCATTTCAATAAATCGAATAATAAAATAAACAACGGCTATAAAAAAGGAAACTGATAAAATGTCTTCCATTATTTTATTATTTTGATTTCTTTACCATAAATTTAACGAATTATTTTCTATTCTAACATTTCAACTTCACCAAGCAAATCGTTTGTTTCTAAAGATTCAAGAACATCTGTATTCAATGATATTGGTTCTTCTAAGATAGTAATTTTTTCATCTAATTTTTCATTATGTATATCTAATAAATCTTGTAATTTTCTTTCTTCATTTCTTTGTTCACTAATATTTTCTAAAGCTTCAATTGTTTTTGGTGCTTCAATATTTGTTTCAATTTTATTTGTATCAATAGCTACATCAACATCAGAAAAACTAATTCCTCCTCCTGTTTCCTTTTTTTCTGTTTTAAACTCTTCCATAATATCGGTAGATATAGGTTCTGTTTCGTCCTTTTTAATGATTAATGGTTCGTCATTATTAGATTCCACCTTTTTCATTTCTTCTGTGTTTAATTCTTCTGTGTTTAATTCTTCTGTTTTAATTTTTTCTTTTTCCCCATTTCCTTTATTTTCGTCTAATTGTTTTATTTCTTCAATAATTTCTTCTTTAATTTCTTCTTCAACCGTTTCTTCCAAATAAGAACGTAATATTTGCTCAACAGGTATAGATTCTCTTACTGCCGATAAAATACATTCTTTAATTAACAATTCAATTTCTCTATTATTTTTTTGTATTAGAAGAGGAGGAATACCCTTTTCAAATAAATAAATATTAGTGTATATTTTTCGTGCACTTTGAATATAAACTTTGTGAACAAAGTCTTTTAATTTTGGAATATTGATATCAATTTTCTTTTGTTTTTGCCCTACACGAACACATGTTAATGCTTTCAATTGAATAACATGAACACATGTAATTAAATCCTCGATATATCCACAACTACTATTTTCAACAATTCTATTTACTTCAGTTTGAATAATTGCTTCATTCCATTTGGGAATTCTAGCAACGAAATTTTGAAACGTCATTAAATATTTATCTTCCTCATCATTCTCTAAACATAATTTATATGATTCAGTATAAATTTGACGAAAACCATCAATAATATGAGGGGTTAAAATATTAACCAATCTAGAAACCCATTCGTTTTTTGATTCTTGAAGACTATTCATATTAAAATCATCCATCTTTTACATAAAAGATATATTTTCTAAATCATCATTAGAACGAAATAAAATTAAAGATAACAATGAAAATATAATTATTTTTTCATTTTTCAATTCCTTTTTTAATTTATTAAATACAAATAATATTATATATTTCTCTTTTGTATCTATTACACTTAATGAATCTATAAAATCGGCAATCTGATTTCCACTATAACCTTTTTCATATAATTTTTCACTTAAAGTAACAATATCTTCATTATCTACATTTTTTTTATTAGAAATTAGATTATTTATCTTATTTTTTAAATAGGTGTTTGCATTTGTTGTACTATTACTATTTTTTTTCAAATTATATATATTTAAATTTATTTGTTTTTTATTTATTACAGGTAATGGAATATGAATATCGCAAAATCTTGATAATATTGGATTTAATAATTTGAATTTATCTTCTATTACAATAAAAAATCTGGTTGTACAGCTATATAATTCTATACATCTTCTTAAGGCCGATTGAGCATCATTTGTTAATTTATCTGCATTTAATAACAAAATAGATTTAAAAATTTCCTCTTTATTAGTAATATTTGTTTTTGAAAAAAATTTTAATTCTTCACGAATAAATTTAATTCCTTTTCCATGAGCACAATCAATACTCATTACATGAGACTTTAATTTTTCTTTGTTGTTTTTATATATGTTGTTAATAAATTCATAAACTAATACACGTTTTCCTGCTCCCGAAGGTCCATAAAATAAAATATGTGGTATTTTCATATTTTCTATAAAATAATTTAATTTCTTTTTTATATTTTGATGTATACTTAACATTTCCATAATTATTTAATATTTAAAAAAATATATTTAAGTTTAAATATATTTTTATGTTAAAATAAAATGTCTAACAATAGACCTAATTGGGATGAATATTTTTGTGAAATAGTACAGGTAACCGCAAAAAGATCTCCTTGTTCTAGACTTCATGTAGGATGTTTATTGGTAATTGATAATCGAATTATAAGCCAAGGCTATAATGGTTTTTTACCGGATTGTCCACATATAAGTATTATTCGGGATAATCACGAACAAGCTACTATACATGCAGAACAAAATGCATTATGTGATTGCGCCAAAAGAGGAGTTTCATGTAAAGATTCTACAGCATATATTACACATTATCCATGTTTAATATGTGCCCGATTATTAATAGCAGCAGGTATTAAAGAAATAAAATATATTGAAAATTATAAAAATGATGAATTAGTTAAATATTTTGCAGACCAAAAAAAAATAAAAATAAATCAATTATAAATTAGACAGCTGAAGATAAACTATGTGTAAAAGGATTCTTTTTAAATGCATCTAAGACATCAGGTTGAATTCTATCACACATTTGACATTGATCGTAATATTGAGGGGCATGAATTTTTCCATGTAATTCGGCAGAAGGAATAGTATTGCCAAATGTACCTAATGGTGCTCTATTATTTTCAACTTTTTTATTATTGATAGACATATTAATATTGTTATTTAATTGAGATGTATTTCCCGAAGGAGTATAAGCATAAGTAGTTTTATTATTATTATTACGTTGTTTTTCATAATTATTGGTTAAAACATGTCCTTCATGTCCTGAACCAGGATCACCAGCATAAAAACAACTAGTTGTATTTCTTTGAGTTAATGAAGGGGCGACATTGTTATTGATAAAATTTCCGTTTCCTTGATTTTGAACATTTAAATGATTTTTAGAATTAACTGTCATTTCTTTATTTGTTGTTTTTAAAGTATCATTAGGATTGATAATATAGGAAGCGCCAGCACCATATCCTTGGACATTACCATTTTGTCTTTTATTACCAATAAAGTTTTCTTTTCTCGATGGTCTCAAAATATCCATAACAGGAGCTATTACAGCACCAATTGCACTTTGAACATTACCAAATATATTATGATCTCCTTCTGTTGTTCTATTATTTGGATTTATAGTATAACTATTCACATTATAATCTGATTCTGTAATAGGTTGTTTTGCTTTTGGATTACCATAGTAATCTCCTTTTAATTGTTCTCTTGAAGATGGGTCATAATTTTCATGTGTTTTTGCCTTTTTATATTCTCCTGTAGCGATACCTTCATATTGCATACTAGTATCTTGACGATTTTCATAAGGCATTAAATTAATAGATCTAGAGGTTTGACCTTTTTCTAAACCTGTAGTTGTTAAATATCTTTCGGGAGTATTCACAAAATAAGTATCTGGTAGATGTTTTTCTACCTTACCTATTTGTTGTTGAACAGCACCTTGTTGTAAACTTGATAATCCGGCAGTAGCTGGACCTTGATGATTATCTAAAGAATAAGTTACTTTGGGATTCGTTGCAACTCTTAAATCATCTACTGTTTTAGGTTTCCATTCTTCGCGAGAAAACATACCAGAATTAAATCCTCCTACACCTTCATTACTTGTTCCTCCCGCCATCGATGGTGCAACACGTTCTTCTTCCCATGGTTTTACATTATTCATTGACATACTTGGATTAATTCTTGAGCGATAAAATTCACTATTATTAGGAGCTCCATGTGCCCATTGTACATTATCTTCAGGCTTGAATAAAGGAGCAACTTCCTTTTTCTTTATAATTTGAGAACCACTACCAGACATATTATCCAAAATACCTTCGGAAGTATCTAAATTACCACCACGACCTCTTACTTTACCACCAAAAAAAGGAACCATATTATTATGTTTAAATTTCGATTTATCAATTTGATTTCCTTTTAAAGACATAGGATTTTCTTCGGGTAAAAGGGCACCATTGTTAGAATTTTCAGATATTAATTTATTATATAAATTAGCATTGAAATATTTATCTGTTGATGCATTTGATGACGGGTAATTATTTACATTATTATTAACAGAATTATTGTTTGTCATGGGATAATTAATAGGTGGAGTATTTGTATTTGGTAATTTATTTGTAAAACCTTCTTTTTTATTTTTATCTTGAGAAGCAATAGTATATAGACCCCCAAGACCAACTAAACCGATTATAGCAGCATCCATTATATATAAAACAATATATATTTTTACATATTATTTTATACTAAATAATTAAATTGGAGTACATGACTTAATATTAGAACAACCTTTATTATTGGATGTAATAAAATTATGAGGGTGGATTGGATCACTCTCTTCATTGTTTACACATGGATAATTAGGTTCATAATAATCTTTTTCTAAAATTCGAGTACTTAAATTATTTTCAAATGGAAAACAAACATTTTCTTGTGGATTTAATGGTAAAATATAGAAATTTGTTTGTTCTAAATCTCTTGCAGTCCAGGCTGGCATAATGGCTCTAGATTGTTCCGTCATGACAGAACAAGAATTAAAATTAATAGGCTGGGTTGAAGGTATATGATTTTCATATTGAAATGGAACACAATCGTTATTTAAATTTCTAGTTAATCCTTTCAAATCGCTTTCTAAATTAACTGAATTCGTTACATTATTTGCTCCCCATTTTTGCATTCTAATAAATGGATTTTCTTGGAAACATGCCGAAGATCCTGGTCCAGGAACGTTTAATTGATATCTACCTGTATTAGTAGATATTTGTAAATCTTTTTCAATTCTACATTGACTATTTTTAATACTTGTTAATGACATTTATAATATAATTATAATGATATTATAAATTTATTAATATTTACCAAATCTCTGGTCTTTTTCAACAATTAATGGTTTGGGTAAAATAGTATCATTGGAATCAAAAAAACAAATATTAGGGAGAATATGTGGATTAGGAACAAAATTAGACCTGGGTTTTACTAAATTGGTAGATCCAATTCCTTTTAATTCTGATTCAACATCTATACCATTGACAGATCTTTCGTTCATTGAAAAACTGGGGACACCAATACATTTATTAGGTATCGCTGGTCTATGAGAACTTCCAAATTGTGAATGTTGATATAAATTATAGTCTGCGTTTCTCTCGAAAACTCTTTGTTGAAGACAATAATCACTTGATGTATTAATATTTCTAGTAGATGACATAATAATATATATAATCTTTTATTTTATTTTTTCTAAAAGTTTTTCGTAAACATCTGATTTAATTTCATTGGTTTTTAATAAATGACAATATAATTGATAAAATAATTCAAATGAATGATAGGAATGTAATAATAATAAGCCTATTTCCAAATCCTCAGATAACATCATCTTTGCTGATAACATACATAAGGTGATTATTTGAGGATTTCTCTCTATTTTATTTTTCAACAAAGTAATTTTTTTAGAAATAACTTTAAATATATCATCATTGTCTATATCTATACATTCTAAATTTTCTAGATTATCAATCTTAATATTAAATACTTTTATCAGGCCTCTTTTATAATCATCATCATTCGAATAAGTTATGTCTAAATCTAGATTTATATTTTCTTTTATTTCATTCATTTCCTTCATATTATTCATTTCCTTCCTATTATTCATTTCTTTTTCCATTTTTATATAATAATTAAATTCATTTTAAATTATTATTTAAATAAAAGGTAAATATTTCATTGTATTATTGTCATACATGGTTATTTTAAAAGGTTCATTATAACCTTCAACATACACTACATCATTTTCATATAATTCATCACATCCTTGTTCATTTGTGCAGCTTCTTCCATTGCTTATAATTGGTAATTTAATATTATTTTTGGTTTCCATGGTATAATATTGCCATTTACATCTATTTGTAATTAACGGACGTCCTAATAGAGCTAAAATAGTTTCTTTTTTCTCATTTTTGTTTGTTCTTGTTAATATACCTAATTGTCTATAATTTGTGTCTACACCTTGTGTTCGGACATTAATTGGTACACCACCACGTATATCAGAGCTAGTAACTAAATATCGATCATCTTTTAAGGGTGCTGTATAGGGGTTCATTAAAATATCATTGGGTAAGTTTGTATATCCATAATTTGGACGAACATGTAATAAATCTTCGGATTGATTACTATTTTGTATATTATATTGATTAACAGGAGAAGAATTTGAATTTTTATTAAAAAGAAAATAACATAATCCAACAATAATTGTTAATAAAAGAAGGATAATAATCATAGAAGTATTACTAAAACATGTTTTACTTGATATTGTTTTTTTTACCATATATATATAAAAATTCATATAAAATTATTTTGTATATTCATTTATTATAAATAATAATAAAATTTTTCAGGAAACTTGGATAAATTTTGTTTCATATATTGTCTTATCGTTGTTTTACAATCTGCCAAATAACAATGATCGAAAAAATTTTTTATATATTCCATTTTTGAATTGCGAAACGATAAATTGTAATCATTTATATTCAAAATGACATTTAAACACATCAATAAATAATTTTGTTCTGGTTTCATATCTGAACCACAATTTAATTTTTTTATAGAATTTATGGAATTTATATATTCATTTTCATTTTCTAAACATACATAACATGAATGTAATTTATTATTATCTATAACATTTAATTTTTTAATTGTGTAATTTTTTTCTCGTTCAAAAAAATTATTTAATTCATATACAGGAATATCAAATATTATTCCTTTTATGGAACTATTTTTTTTTGATTTAACAGATAATATTGCTATTTCTTTTGAATGTTCATTTTCATAATTATTTTTATTTTCATTCCTATTTATCAAAGAAAATATACGCATATAATTATTTAAAGTTCCTGGACGAAAATTATTTGCATTTGGCATAGTGCTTTGAACGCTTTTAATTGACATTAAACTTCCATACCCAAATATTGATATTTTTTTATATTTGTGATAAAAAAAATAACATAATCCAACAATAATTGTTAATAAAAGAAGGATAATAATCATAGAAGTATTACTAAAACATGTTTTACTTGATATTGTTTTTTTTACCATATATATAAAAATTCATATAAAATTATTAATTTTTTTTGATAATTTTTTTGAATTATTTTTTTTTTTATTAATATTTTAAAAATATAATTCATAATGCCAAAAAGAATTTCACGTTATTCACAAGGTGATATTAATGGCGATAGTAAATTAGGAACAGCTGATATGACACGAATGAAGTCTCATTTAAATGCTATAGAGGGATGGACTTTGACAAATGAATCTTTAGATCGTGCAGATACCAATAATAATGGTTCTGTTACAGATGGTGATATTACTTATTTGGCTAATTATATGTTACAAAAGTCATCTGCTAAAATAGATAAAGTTGAAATTAGTGGAACTTTTCAATTTAAGCTTTTAACAAACGAAGCTAATGAAATTACAAATAATTTACCTATTATAAATACCGATGGGTCTTTTACAAATGTAAATACTTCCACGTCAATAGATGGAGTTTATACAATTGTTTCGGTAGATTATGTATTTGATAATAATCCTAGAACAAATGATGGTGTATTTTTAGGAAATACAAATTATGAAATAATTCAATGGGGAAATATTCCATTGAGTCGTAATTGGACCAACGATGATAATGATTTTAATGATACTTATTCTGGAACTGGTCTATTTGAAGGATTTTCTGGTAAAATATCGACTAATGATAAACCAACTATTTTACAAACAACCAGTTTTAAAAATATTTTCAAAAACACATCTTTAAGTGATGCTGATTATGGAAATTTTGATAATTGGAATACAATAGGCGTTACCCAAGTATCTTTATCTGGATTATTAATTGATGGTTTTCAAATTAATGCAGGAATGAGTTTGATAAATACAGATACAGATGAAGTTCTAAAGCAATGGACTTCCGGATATGAAGGAAATTACGATGTTGATATAGATCCTGCTCTTTTACCATCAAAATATCAAATATCTATGAGTAATTCAGTAGATGTAGCTGTTGCTGTAGAGAATGATGTTACACAAGCAACTAATTCAACATCATCTAACGCATTAAGGGGAACTTTGAACAATATAACACCTTTAAAAACGTTAGAAAATTATTTAACTAATTTGTTACCAGCTCCTGATACAACCGCACCTGTATTAACTATAATTGGGGAAAGTTCATTAACTTATTATGTAGGTATTTTAGAATCATATTCTGATCAAGGTGCAACAGCAATTGATGATAAAGATGGTGATATTACTGATCAAATAATTGTAAGTGGAGATACAGTTAATGTTTCACAAGCTGGAACATATACAATTACATATACAATTACAGATGAATCGGGAAATAGTTCTACAGCCAATAGAATTGTAACTATGATATCAGAACCTGAGCCAGAACCAGAACCAGAACCAGAACCAGAACCAGAACCAGAAGAAGAACCAGAAGAAGAACCAGAAGAAGAACCAGAAGAAGAACCAGAAGAAGAACCAGAATTAGAATCCACATCTGATTTAATAACTAGAATCAATTATAGACAGGTTGCAACAAGATATCATAATGATTATCATAGTAATCAATCTGCCGAATTATTAGCATTAGCAGTTACTATTTCTAAAGATGATATTTCCAAGGATTTTATTACTGTTCCAAGTAATAGTCTGGCAGTATTACAACATCAAACTATAAATACTGTAAAAATAATAAAGAATTTATTAACTATTGATAGTTCATTAATATATACTCCTATTGCACAATTTATAATTGATAATCAAACATGTGATTTTACAGATATCAATACCATTACAGCTATTGTGAATGCTAGCGTGAATGCTATAAATGAAACCTTACAATCAAATATGATAAATTATATTGTACAATCAAATACATTATTGGAGGAATGGAATGATATAACTAATTATCCCGATTCTACAATTGAAACAATTACATCCTTACTACAAACATCTAGTTTAATTATAGAAAAATCCAAAATATTAGATTTTACATCCTCATTAGATATTACAGCTGAAGTTTTAAGTATTAAGGACAACTTTTCAAGTGTTGTCACATATAGTGTTCGATTGCCAGAACCACGCACAGCACCATGGTTAAATAATGATATAGGAATTATGAATGATGCTTTAAAATTTATATATTCTAATAATCATGCTAAAAAGCAAGTTGGATATGCGATATATGGAATACCCGATGATTGGGATGTATCTCAAATGACTAATATGCGTCAATTGTTTAATTCTCTTGGAGAAGGAGCATCTGATTTAGATGTAAGTAGATGGGATGTATCTAATGTAACTAATATGAATGGGATGTTTAGGGCTTGTTATAATATTAATATGGATTTAAGTAGCTGGAATGTATCTAATGTAACTGATATGCGCCAAATGTTTAATCTTGCTACTTTTACAAGTGATCCAAAAATTAATGAATGGAATGTATCAAATGTTACAGATATGAGTGAAATGTTTTATGATTCTAACAACTTTAATTATGATATTTATAAATGGAATATATCCAAGGTGACAACATTAACAGGTATGTTTAGATCTGTAACCGGTTCTGCATTTAATCAACCTATAAATACATCTGTTCAAACAGATAGTAGTGGTAACAAATATTTAGCATGGGATGTATCAAATGTAACTGGTTTAACCAATATGTTTCAAAAAGCAACCAGTTTTAATCAACCT